>Ga0081455_10002757_pt1 | contig 20732 bp, 15 predicted proteins | sample TabmetS3T2R1_FD_70207 | JGI IMG/M metagenome (GOLD analysis project Ga0081455, IMG submission 70207) | Tabebuia heterophylla rhizosphere microbial communities from the University of Puerto Rico - S3T2R1 | ecosystem: Host-associated > Plants > Roots > Rhizosphere ...
CCTTCCTTGGCCCGTCAGACAGTCAGGAGCCGCGCGCGTGATCCTCTGGCCCCAGCGCGAGTACGCTCGCCATCGCCAGGCCGCCGGCATGGCTGATGCTCAGCCGCCATGCGGTCACCCCCAACGCTGCGGCCGCCTTCGCCGCGCCACCGTTGAGTCGAACCTCCGGGGCCGCGCCGGGCGCGCGGTGGATCACCACATCGGTGAACGCCACTCCCGCGCCGAACCCCGTGCCGAGCGCCTTCAGCACCGCCTCCTTGGCGGCGAACCGGCCTGCCAGGCGCTCCATCCGATCGGCGCCATCGCCGATCTCGTCAAGCTCGACTTGAACGAAGCAACGCGGAACGAGCGGGTCGCGCGGATCCTCGATCCAGCGCCGTATCTCAGCGACCTCAACCAGGTCGATGCCATGCCCGATGACGTTCAAGACCCGTCTCTCCTTGAGACATACGAAAGCGCGTCCAACAGTATGGTGCGCCCTGAATGAATAATAGAGAGCCGGGGGAACGAAGCGATGAATAATCCACCAGCTATGTTCTGGAGCGGGGAGACGCTCAGCGAGCGGCTGAAGATGCTGATCGAGCCGTTCGTGCCCGGTCGGGTAGACTGCGCCGCATATACGCTGTCGATTGGCCCTGAAATCTATGTGTCACCCAACGAGCAAACAGCCGATCCGACCACGGTCACCGTTCGCAAGCTCGGCGATGGCGAGGCGTTCACCATTCCGCCGGGCCAGTTCGCCTTCCTGCTCACAGAGGAAATCGTCTCCGTCCCCGCTGATGCGCTGGCTTTCATCTCGATCCGTGCCAAGACCAAGTTCCGCGGCCTCGTCAATGTTTCCGGATTTCATGTCGATCCCGGCTATCGCGGACAGCTAACGTTCGCTGTCTTCAACGCCGGTCCCGTACCGATCCACCTCAAGCGCGGGCAACCGATCTTCCTGATCTGGTACGCGAGCCTCGACTGCGAGACCGGCTTCAAGAAGGATGGACCCGTTCAAAAGGGTATCGACCCCGAACTGGTGACGGCCGTCGCCGGTGAACTTCAGTCCTTCGCCAGCCTTTCGAAGAAAATCAAAGACGTCGACAAGGCGCTCGGCGATCGCGTCCATGCCGTTGAGAAGGAGCAAACCTACTACCGCGTCATCGGCGCCGTCGCGCTTGCGCTCGTGATTGCGCTGACGGTGAATTGGCTCAAGGACATTGTTCCGTCGCGATCCCCCTCGGCCGCGCAGGCGACGGCAGCACCGGCGGTAAAACCATAGATTGGCGATAATATTCGATGACTTAGATAATTGGGGGCGAAGGTGCGAATCTCGCGCGTAAAAATAACGAATTTCGCGAACTTCTCGGAGATGGACGTCGAGACCGGCGAAAGCATCGTCATCGTCGGTGAGAACAAGGTCGGGAAGAGCAATTTTATCCGAGCCCTGCAATTGATCTTAGATCCGGGTCTCTCCGAGCGTGATCGGCAGCTCGGGCTTGAGCACTTTTGGGACGGCCTTGGGGAGGAGAAGCTCGGTGAAACCATCGAGATCGCGGTCGATCTAACCGACTTCACCGATGATCCGCGGCTGATGGCGCATCTCAATGACTGCGTTGTCGATCCTGGCCCGCCGATGGTCGCGAGGCTTACATACCGCTTTCAGCCGAAGGCCAATCTCGGACGAGATCCGGAGAGCTTGGCCGACTATGAGTATCTAATTTTCGGTGGTGACGATCCTGAGATGGCTGTCGGCCCGTCGCTGCGGCGGATGCTACCCCTCGACGTGCAGGTTGCACTGCGCGACGCCGAGAAGGATTTGTCGAGCTGGCGCAACTCGCCGCTGAGGCCGTTGATCGAAGAACTCGCCACTTCCCTCGACGAGGACGCGCGCGCGGAAATCCAGGAGCAGGTCAATGAGGCGCAGGCCGAGCTGGTGAGCCACGACGAAGTGGTCGCTACGGCGGCGCGGATCAGTGAGCGCCTGATCGCTATTGCTGGCGAGCAGCATGCTGTGCCGTTGGCCCTTGGCCTCGCGCCGACGCGGGTCGATGCGTTGCTGCGGAGCCTGCGTTTGCTGATCGACAATGGCGCACGCGGCATTCCGGACGCCAGCCTGGGCACCGCCAATCTTATCTTTTTGGCGCTCAAGAGCCTCGAACTGGATCGTCTCGTGGCAGACGGCGAGCGAGACCATACATTTTTCGTCGTCGAGGAGCCGGAGGCCCATCTTCATCCGCATATCCAGCGTCTCGTGTATCGCTATTTTCTGGGCAGTGGCGGAGAGGACGGCGAGGACACGCCGCCGCTCACGACAATCCTGACGACACACTCGCCGCATATCGCAAGTGTGACCCCAATCCGTTCCATCGTGCTGCTCCGTCATGATGCAGCGGCGAATGCGACGATCGCGGTTTCGACGGCCACGGCCCCCCTGAGCGAGCGCGACGAGGCGGACCTCCAGCGTTACATAGATGTGAGCCGCGGCGAGATCTTCTTTGCTCGGGGCGTGATCCTGGTCGAAGGCGACGCCGAGCGGTTCCTAGTGCCGGCTTTTGCTGAAGCGCTGGATATTCCTCTCGACATGCTGGGCATCACCGTCTGTTCGGTCGGCGGCACGAATTTCACGCCCTACGTCAAGCTGCTTGGTCCCCAGGGCCTGAGCATTCCGCACGTCATCTTGACGGACCGCGATCCGAACGGGGCGAGCCATCCGCGTGTTCGTCGGCGGCTGATCAACGTGCTGCAGTTGCGGGAAGAGGGCGTCGACTATCGGCGTCTGGACGCAGATGCCGTGATCGCCCGCGCCGAGCCGTTCGGCTACTTCGTCAACAGCAACACGCTGGAGCCGGAACTGTTCACCGGGGGACTTGCCGAGGCCATGCAGGAGGTGATTGGGGAGGAGCTTTCCATTGGCGACGACACACGGGAGGAACTGCAAGGATGGGTGGACGACCCTGACACGCTCGATGAGGACGCGCTGATCGCGCTTATCGAACGGGTCGGCAAAGGACGCTTCGCCCAGGCGCTCGCCCCTAACGTTACCTCGGACAGCTGTCCGGATTACATCCGGCAGGCGCTGGAGCACATCCGCGATGCCGTTGCGTAGTGTCAGCGCGGCATATCTCGCCCAAGCGGCCGATTTTGTCGGCAATCCGGGTCAGCAAGCGGCCTATGACTCCATAGGCAACTGCGTGGTGCTGGCCGGGCCAGGCAGCGGCAAGACCAAGACGCTGGTGCTGAAGCTTGCCCGGATCATGGCAGAGGATGTGCGCGCGCCACGAGGAGCGGCGTGTATCACCTACAGTCAGGAATGCACACGTGAGCTGACGCGTCGTCTGGAGCGGCTGGGCCTGCGCGAGGCGCCCAATCTCTTCATTGGCACTGTGCATGGTTTCTGCCTGCGGCATCTCCTCATGCCGTATGGACGGCTCGCGGATCTGCCTGTGGCGTTCCCGCTCACCGTTGCCACGCAGCGGCAGAGCGAGCAGGCGATGAAGCGCATCGGCGATCGTCTGTTTGGTGTTGGCCATCCCAACAAACCTATGGACCTGGGGCGGCATCGACGGTCCGTCCTCGACAGGGCATCAGCTGCTTGGACAAGCGAGGGGGAGCTCGCCGCATGGGCAGAGGGATACGAAGCCGAACTGCGCCGGTTAGGTCTTATCGACTTCGATGATCTTGTGATTTTCGGACAGCGGCTGGTGTCGGAGCATGAATGGGTGCTACCGCTGCTCCAAGCGAAGTTTCCGGTCTTGGCAGTCGATGAGTACCAGGATTTGGGCGTCGCGCTGCACCGCATCGTTAAGCGCGTGGCATTCGATGGCGGCATCCGCCTGTTCGCCGTCGGCGATCCGGATCAATCGATCTATGGATTCACAGGTGCGGACGGAGCGTTGCTGCAGGAGCTGGCCGAGCGAGACGACGTCGAGCGTGTTCAGCTTCAGCTAAACTATCGGTCGGCTTCGCGTATCGTGAGCGCTTCGGAGATGGCGCTCGGCGAAGCGCGCGGTTATCAATCCCATGATCCCAACCGCCAGGCGGTGATTGCGTTCGTCGAGTGTGACGATGGCCTTGCGGGGCAAGCAGCTCACGCGGTCGCCGAAATCATCCCTGCGGCGCTCGCTGCCAAGCCCGGCCGGTCGCTCGGTGACATCGCGATCCTCTATCGGGACTTTCGCACCGGTGACATAGTGGCGGAAGCGGTGACTGCAGCAGCGTTGGACTTTATCCGAGTCGATAACGCCGCCCCTTACCGCAAGGTCGCACTTACGAGCTGGATCGAGGACTGCGCAGCTTGGTGCGCAGGAGGCTGGCGTGAAGCGCGGCCACAATTGCGAGGGCTGCTTGATCGGTGGCTCGGCTTTCATCGGGCGCGCATTTCCGATGAGCAGGCGCGGGGGGAGGCGCAGCGCCTGACCCAGCTTCTCTGGTCGCTCCGGACCGACGACGGTCTTGCGCGCGACTTCGTTGCGGCGCTGAAAGCGGGAATGCTCGATGCGCTGATGGCGGCGGAGCCGAGCCTCTCAGATCAGCGAGAACAAGTGGGAAGGATGGTCGCGGCTCTCGCCATTGGCGGGTCGCTCGCTGACCTTGATCTAGCGAGTCTCGGCGGACGCGACGGGTCGCCGCTCCATCTAAATCTGCTGACTCTGCATTCCGCCAAGGGATGCGAATATGACGTCGTGATCATGGTAGGGCTCGACCTCGGGAGCTTGCCCTGGCGCAATGAGCTGCCCGCCGCCCGCCGTGAAAGCCGACGGTTATTCTACGTCGGGCTTACACGGGCGCGCGACGAGATTCACATGCTATATTCCGGGTTTGTGGATACGCCGCGCGGGCGGATGCATTGGGGGCGCTCACCCTTTTTGGACGAGCTTGAAGAGCGCATGCAGGAGGCGGAGGGCGACGAGTAAATGCTGTCATTCCGCGAGGCCCAAGCCGTCGAAGACATAGCCGACCTTTCACATGCCTTTCTTGCTGGCAGTGGAAATTCCCGGACGGCGTTTCCAATCGCAGCGGCGCAGGCCGGCCACGGTGCGCTCCGGCTCGTCGGAGAGCAAATCGATGGGAGCTTTAAACCCCGTCACCATCCAGCCCACTCTGCATTGCGGAGCTCTCGTTGGCCTCGATAGAGATTTTCATCGGCGCGCCGATTGAGCATGCTTCTGAGCGGGCTACGCTGAAGCATGCCTATGAATTTCTGTCGGCTCAAGGCATTCCGGCCGTCATCCTTGCGAATATGAATCTTGGCGACCGGCAGCTCGATCTTGTCATCGCAATTGAAGGCGCCGCGCTGGTCACCGAGTCAAAAGGCTTCACTTCGGCCGTGCGCGGCGGCCACAACGGCGATTGGGAAGCCCAGCTTGCTTCCGGCGCTTGGAAAAAATTCGTAAATCCGTATCTCCAGGCCATCGGCGAGAAGCTTACGCTGCGTGATGCGATGCGAAGCTTCGCCGGGGCAGATGTTCCTTATCCGAGTGCGGCCCTGGTCTTCGTTCCAGCCGTTCCTTGGGGTTCGACGATCCCGCCGGGTGATTTCAAGGTTTCGATCGGTGGCCTCGATGAACTTCCGGCGTTTATCACATCGATGAAGCGCGACGGCTGGTCGTTGGATCAGTGGCGCGCGTTCGCGGCCCACCATCGCTTGCTCGCGGTACCGTCAATCGACGCAGCCTTGAGCCCGCAATTGCTCGATGCCGAGCAGTTGCTCGGCGCTTACGGTGAAGCATTCATCCGAACCTACGGCGGACCTGCGTCTGAGATGGTCGCCATGTTGTGCGTTTGCGAAAGCGAAGAGCTTTCGTCGGCGGTCGTGCTGCAGCGCGCCGTGCAGGACGGCATCGCATTGCTGATGGGACCTTCAGGATGCGGGAAAAGCCTCCTCTCTTACAGCATCGGGCTCGCCGGGCTAGCGCGCGGAAACGTGCCGATCGTCGTGCCGGCGAAAGATTTTGAAGGAAACTTGCGCGATGTGGTGAATCGCGAGGCCGCCTTGCTCGAGGCGAGGTCTGCGGCCGCGGTGATTTCCGCTGCGCGGCGGCTGAACCGCCGACTTATGCTTGTCGTGGACGGCTACAACGAATGCACGCCAGGCGAACGACAGCGCTTGACGCGAAGTATTGCTGCGGCCGTGAAGCGGTATGATGCGCGAGCTGTCATCTCCAGCAGGATGCCGCTTGAGCGTGGCGATCTTCTACCCACTCGCAGCTACGCGGTACAGATTCCCGACACCAAAACAAAAACGGCCATCGCACAACAGGCGGCCGGCGGCGCTTCTGCCGAACCGTTTGCGGAGTTGCTCGGCACCGTCGGAAGCGGTCTTGAAGCGAAGATGATCGGGGTGTTGGGACAAGGGTTGCCGCCCGACACCAGTAAGTATGGCCTGTTTGATGCCTATGTGCGCGAACGGCTCGGCTCTGCCGCCTCGGATGGCATCCGCGCTCTGTCCCGCATCGCTGGGATGATGACCGATCGCATAAGTTTCGGCCTTTCGGTTCGGGAGATAGACCGCGTGTCAGACCGCGAAGGGGTATCGGGCGCCTTATTGCAGACGCTTCAAAACGCGAACCTTCTGGACAGGCGTGGCGACCGGGTGAGTTTCAGCCACGAAATGTTCCTCAACGTATTCGCGGCCGAAGCGATCATCCGGCGCGCGGGCGACGATCCCGAAGCGGTGGTGGCTGCGCTGCGGTTGCCGCAACACCTAGAGATGAGGCCTTTTGTACTGGGAGCGATCGACGATGACAGCTTCCGCCGTCAGGTGTTGCCGCAGCTATCAGACGAGCGGGTAATCCGGGCCTGCCTGGCGGGCCAATGCGGACCTGATGCGCAGCGTTGGGCAAACGAGCGCTGCGACGAGGTGCTTGCGCGGATCGGCCAAGAAATCGCGACCGTGCGGTTTGATGTTTCCAACGAATTCATGTGGCACGTGCAGCCAAAGCCGGAGACGGTTCAGCCATGGTCCACGCAAGACCGTGCGCTTCTTGCTGCCATTCCGCATGAACTGGTAGCGGGCCGCCGTCTCGATGAGTTGCTCGGTCTCATAGGAAAAATGGATGATCGGCTAGCCGAAGAGCACCGCAGATTGCTAGATCAAGCCAGGGAAAAGAAGCTTGGCCTGCGAACGGGCCTCTATGCGGTCTGCTATGCGGGCGTAGGGATGCGCGAAATTGGGCTTTCGTGCATTTGCAGCCCCATTTCGAGCGGTCATCTCTACAACGGACCAAAGGTCGCAGCGAATGCGAACCTGCGCGGGCGGTTGCAGTCCGAAACTTTGAGCCCTGGCCAGATTGGCCTGCTGATCGAACTCGACAAGTATTCCAGTCGCGACGCGCCGTCGATCGGAACGATCCTTCCCGGAATCCTCGTCCGAATCTGGCCGAGAGCCGCCCATCATCTGCGGCTCGGGCTGATGCATGCGGCGATGGTGAGCGCCGACGCATTAAATGACGATGAGCGTCGCGCATTGATTGCCGCCATCGAGGCAACGTGCATGACCAATGGCGGCTTTGACGCCTGGGGGATGATCGATGCGCTCAAATCCCTCGGCGCGCTGGACGACGATCAGGAAGAACATGTCGCGACCGTTAGGGCAGAGATGAAGGAGGTATTGGCCGACCGGGACAATCCTGATTTATGGAGGCGTGCGGCTGGCCTATGGAACGCGCAATTCGATCATCCCTATGATATCGCGTATTGGGAAGCCTGGAACGGCCTTTCCGGCGACGACCGCAAAGCCTTGCAAGTCATGGCCGCGAAGAGCGTCGATCGCGACTCGATGTTCACCCCCTCCTTGATCGCGGAGGTCGCATCACATTCGGACCCGGTCGTCGGAGCGGTCATTGAGCGCTGGACGGGATTGCCGCCCAAGAAGGATGCATTCTTTCAGGACAGCATTCGCACATTCGAAATGGCTCACGCGGCGTTGGCGCGCCTGCGCTGCCCGTTGCCTGACCGTCCGGCCGAAGCGGTTTCTGCAGCGGACCATGCGCTGCTGGCTTGCGGCTGGCTTCTCTACTGGCTGAATCGCGACGACCTTCCATTTTCGGAACGCAAGTCGAATTGTGCAGCGCCGCTCGCCATCCTGTCGCGCCATGAAACCGGTGTCGCGGCTGCCGTCGTTGGGGAATTCTTCAGGTCGGACCACATGTTCGCTGAAAGCGCGCAGCGGCTCCCGGGTTCGGAGCCGGTGGTGACCTCTTTTGGACAATTCTTCCCTGATGAGGTCGCGGCGATTTACCGGGCGGCTCTTGAAAAGCCGACCCTTCAATCGGGCTATTTCGAATTCTTCCGCATCGAAGACCTGATGGAAAAGGCTTTGGTGAATGTGGGACGGTTCGGCAGCGCGAGCGACATTCCACTGCTTCGCGTTTGGTCGGTCCATCCTGATCTGGGGCGCTTCGCGATACAGGCCATCAGGGAGATTGAAGAAGCACCCGGCCAGATGAAGTTGCGCGCCAAGGGCTAGATGAGATAGTGCGCCGCATCCACGCATAGCGAGTGCGAACGCGTTGTGCTAAGAATGCTGACGGTCTTTGCCTTGCATCGGCGCGTAGCGGGCTACATGGTCGATGGCGCGAAAAATCGACCGATCGTTGTCGATAGACGCTGAAACGTCGCTGAATTCGAATCGCGCGAATTTTTCTTTGAAATCAAAAGCGAAAAATTTTGACGGCTCGATGGTCGGGCTTTGACCGTCAGAAGAAATATTTTGCGCTTAAAAATCAGCGCGTTACGATGCGTTGAGAGAATCGAGTGGGAGTGAGGGGGCAGTAATACAGCAAGATACGAGCTTTCCGGATTGATCTGTGAGACGGACTCGGATTGCGGAACAAGACCGACACCTCCTGCAACTGCAGCAGGATTTTCCCGCGGTCGACACCCGTACGGGCTGAACATGATCCCCGGTGGCTTGGCGGGTCTCAGATTGGCGCAGCCGCGCCAGCCATCGCCATCGTCCCCATTCCGTCTGAAGAAATTCATCGCTGAACCTTTGCATGAGATCAGCGATGATGGTGGTCGCGGAAGGACGATGACAGAAAGCGATCTCGTCCATTGCGAACGAGCCGCGGAACCAGGCTTGATCGATATCCGGTGTCCACTCGGGGGGCGGCGTATCGTCCAATATTCCGCGAAAATTCAGGTCGGGGCGTTTCCGAACCGTTGATCGAGGTCCCCATAATTGTGCCTCTGGATAGGCCGCCTTCCAGTCCTGCAGATAGAGGTGGTGCAACTTGTTGGGGCTCACGAGGTATCGAACGATCCCGACCGCGTTCACCTGTTGCAGCAAATCCGGCGTGAGCGCGATCGGGGACCACACCCACAAATCGCCATTTCCGAAGCGAACGACGACCGAGCGCGTCGGATACGGAAAGCCGTGAAAGCTCACGGTTTGTCCATCGACGACCCACAGCGCTTCCGCCACCTGTTCCATCATACCTCACCGTCGCTCGTTATTGTTCCCCACACGGTTTCGTAAGCCATGCATTTACTGGAGGATGGCGCCGAGATGATTCAAGCTCGTCAGCGTGGAATCGCTCGAGTATCAACGCCCGCGCTTTGGTCGGTTTCCGGGGGAGGGGGAGGCGCCCCCCTTGCGCGATAGGATGGCAGGTCGGGCCCGCTGGCGGGGACCGGATTGGCCTCCAGCCGCGCGATGTAGCGCTTCATCTGCGTGATCTCCCGAAGCTGCGCGTCGATGATGCCGTCGGCAAGTTTGCGGACCTCGGGATCGCGGATGTGGGCGCGCTCGCTGGTCATGATTGCAATCGAATGATGGGGGATCATCGCCCGCATGTAGCTGATGTCGCCGACCGTCTGCTGGCTGCGCACGAGCCATAACGCGCCGGCAAACACCGCGATCGCGGCAACAACGATCGCAATATTCGCCATGCGCTTTTGTACATACTCCACATGAAACCGATCATGATGAGCGTCATCACGGCTCCCATGACGAATGCCATCCACATACGGGTCTGACTGAACTCGACATGCTCCAGCGCGTAAGTGTTCAGATACATCAATCCGAACATCACGATCGTCGAAGTCACGATCATGGCGACAAAGCGGCTATGGCTCATCGGAAAACTCCCTTTTGCTCACAACCCGATCACGCTGGGGAGGTTTCGGGCAGCCAGGCGGGTCATCACGCAGGCGTCGAGACTCGCCGCGACGGCCGACACAAGCTGTTTGGGGTTCGCAGATTTGATCCACATCAACGAGCGTTGGCGTCACGAGTCCAAGGTGAGCCCGGTTTCATCGCGGCAGTCATTCATTGATGCGGAAATGATCGCGGGGCTGGTCATGATGCCTCGGCATCCTCGGTCAGTGCGTCGATGAATTTCATTCAACGCCCCGTGCGATGGGCCCTACTGGATGTCGATCGGCATGAGCAGCATCTTGCGTCTTGCATGTGACCGCGCGACGAGCGCCCGCACCGCTGTACCGGTCGCGAAATAACGGAGTTTTAATGTGAGCCACGATGATCAATCGGCGCCGGCGCAAAGTCCCTGTCCTGGTGCCAGTCGGCGCGATCTCCTGAAGCTTGCCGGTACCGGTGCTGCCGCGTTCGGCACGCTGTCGGCTCTCGATTTTCCCTTTGCAAAGGCACAAGACATGTCCAATGGCGCCGATAATTTCTACACCAGCGACAAGGTGACGCTGCAAAAGGTCACCTTCAAAAGCCAGTATCAGATGGACGTCGCGGGCAATCTGTTCATGCCGCGCAATGCGACCGGAAAGAGTCCGGCTCTGGTCGTCGGCCACCCCATGGGCGCGGTGAAGGAACAGAGCGCGACGCTTTACGCGACCAAGATGGCGGAGCGAGGCTTTGTCGCCATGTCGATCGACCTGCCGTTCTGGGGCGAAAGCGAGGGCAAGCCGCGCAATCTGGTGTCGCCCGACATGTATGCGGAAGCCTTCAGCGCGGCGGTCGATTTCCTCGGAACCCGGTCGTTCGTCGATCGTAACCGGATCGGCGCGATCGGCATTTGCGGCAGTGGCAGCTTTGTCATCAGCGCGGCGAAGCTCGATCCGCGCATGCGGGCGGTCGCGACCGTCAGCATGTACGACATGGGCGCCGCCAATCGGAACGGGTTGCGGCACATGCAGACGGTGGAGCAGCGCAAGCAGACCATCGCGGCCGCGGCAGCTCAGCGCTATGTCGAATTCACCGGCGGCGAGACGCAATACACCAGCGGCACGGTGCATCAACTGACCGCCGAGACCGACCCGATCCAGCGCGAGTTCTATGATTTCTACCGCACCAAGCGCGGCGAATACACGCCGAAGGGCGGCTCGCCCCTGACGACGACGCATCCGACGTTGACCAGCAACGTCAAATTCGTGAACTTCTATCCGTTCAACGACATCGAGACGATTTCACCGCGCCCGCTGCTGTTCATCACCGGCGACCAGGCGCATTCGCGCGAATTCAGCGAGGACGCCTATCGGCTCGCAGCCGAACCGAAGGAATTGTTCATCGTGCCGGGAGCCGGCCATGTCGATCTCTATGACCGGGTGAACCTCATTCCCTGGACCAGGCTGGAGACGTTCTTCAACCAGCATCTCGCGGTCTAAGCGCGAAGCCGTCCGACGCGCGGCATCGCCACGGAAGGAACGGGGGCCCAGCTGCCGGTTGGGCCCCCGTGTCTCGTTCTGTCATGCCGGGCGCCGGGGGCGCCGATCCTGCACGATCGTCTCGTGCCTCTCACCTCAGGCGCGGCGCAGACCCCATGGCACGGCGGCGGTGCTCCGGACGTAGCCGGTGATGTTGGAGCGGAATCCGGCCTTGATGTTGGCCAGGCCCAACGGAACCAGCGGCATTGTCTCCCAGGCGCGCTCCTGAATCTTGTTCAGCGTCGACATGCGCTCGGCCTCGCTGTCTTGTCCGAGCCAGGTCGACACCAGCGACTCGATCTGGGGATCTTCGTAATTGCCGGGATAGCCTTTGGTGCCAAGCCCGCGGATGAACAGGTTGACGCCGGGGCTATAGGTATTTGCAAAGCCCGTCCAGGTGACGAACATGCTCCAGCCGCGTTCGCTCAGCGGCGCCTGGGAATTGCGGCGTGAAAACCAGGTCGCGAGATCAACCGACTGCATGTCGACGTCGATGCCGATCTTGCGAAGCGTGTCCGCGATGACCGGCGAGATCGGGGCCGTCACCGCCGCCTCGACGATGTGGAACAGAACGATCTTCTCGCCCTGGTAACCCGCCGCCTTCACCTTCTTCGCGATCTCGGCGTAATTCTTTTCGCCGCCCATCAGGGCCTTGCCATATTCCTGCACGCCGTTAATGCCGCAATTATACATCGCGTAGCATTCGCGGGACATCTCGGGGTTGCTGCCGACAAGCGCGGACATCATCTCCTTTTGCGAGATCGCCGAGGCGACAACCCGGCGCAGTTCAGGGTTGTTGAACGGCGCGATACCGCAGTTGAACCGCAGCATCAGCGTGAAATAGGGGTCCTGGGTCTCGAGCCTGATGTTTTTGTTCGTACGCAACAGTTCGATCATGTCGAACTGCACGACCTCCCACCAGTCGATCTCGCCGGATTGCAGGGCTGCGGCAGCCGTCGAGAAATCGTTGATGGTATGCCATTCGACGCGGTCGAAATTGATGACCTTGCCGCCGGAGGTGTTCTCCGGCTTTTCCTGGCGCGGCACATAATCCGGATTCCTCACATAAACCGAGCGCTGGCCGGGAACGAATTCATTGGCGACGAATTTCATCGGGCCCGAGCCCACCATTTCGGTGACGAGCTTGCTGACATCCGGGTTTGCGAGCCGCTCCGGCATCATCGCGCAAGGCGCCGAGACCGACTTGCCGAGCGCATCCGGCAGCACGCCAAACGGCTTCTTCAGGCGGAAACGGATCGTCTTGTCATCGGCCGCCACCAGCTCATCGGTGTAGGCCTGAAGATTCTGACCGAACAAATCCTTCTGCCACCAGCGCTTGATGCTGGCGACGCAATCGCGGGCGAGCACCGGCTCGCCATCGTGGAATTTCAGGCCGGACCGCAGCGTCAGGTCCCATGTCAGCTTGTCGTTCGACACGGTGTGACCTTCCACCATCTGCGGTTTGGGACGGTATTGGTCGTCGACGCCGTAGAGCGTATCGAACACGTAGTAGGTATGGCTGTTCGAGGGCGCCATCAGAACGGTTGATGGATCAAGCACGGTCAGGCCTGCGGCCGGCGTGAACTTCAGAACGCGGGCATTGGCCGGTTGCGCCAGAGCGGGGGCACCAAACGCCGATGCGGCCGTGGCGGCGCCGACGCCCGCCATGAAATTGCGACGACTGATCCTGCGTTTCATCTGCGCCTCCCCGGGAGTTTAAGTCTCACGTGATATAATTTTGATGAATTACAGCGCCGGGCGTTCGACGTGTCAATCCGCCAATCCTGACGCACCGGCCGGTGAGGACGGTTGCTTCCGCACCGACACCGATGAACGATCGAGCCACGAACCGATGCGCCTTGACGAAACGTCCTTTACAACAGCCGCGTCACGGTCATCCGCCTGATCACGGGCGAGTCATGGTCCGCATCAGACATCGAGGCTGCTCTCGCTGGGAAGGCGCGGTGTCTTGCGGGCAGACAAGGCGTGGCATGATGTTTTGACGAAGACTGCGTCCGATCGGTTCCGTTGCCTGCACAATTTTCATGCACCGGGTTTCAACGCCCCAGGCCAGCGGCGGCTCGCTCTCCCTGTCGATGAATTTCCTGCATCGCCCTGTGCGATGCGAGGCGGCTACTGACCGGGCCGGGCAGGCTCCATCTCATTGCCATCCATCTCGTGCCCATCCATCTCGTGCCCATCCATCTCGTGCCCATCCATCCCGTGCCATGGCGCCCGTTTCGCGACGGGCGCCGGAACCCAATCCCCAGAGGTCATCATGAGCATTGCCGCAACCGACACGGACACATCCTCCGTGCGCTCCCCCGCCTGGAGCGCCGTGTTCGCCTTGACCTTATGTGTGGGAACGCTGATCGCCTCTGAATTCCTGCCGGTCAGCCTTTTGACGCCGATCGCCTCCGGTCTCCAGATCAGCGAAGGTCGCGCCGGGCAGGCGATCGCGGTGTCCGGATTGTTCGCCGTGCTGACGAGCTTGTTGATCTCGCCGCTGACGCAGGGGATCGATCGCCGCAAGGTGCTGCTGACGCTGACGCTGGTGATGCTGGTCTCGGGTTTCATGGTGGCGTTCGCGCCAAACGCCGCCGTTTTCATGACGGGGCGGGCGCTGATCGGCGTCGTCATTGGCGGGTTCTGGTCGATGTCGGCGGCGAACGTGATGCGCCTCGTGCCAAAGCATGATGTGGCGCGGGCGCTTGGACTGCTCAATGGCGGCAATGCTCTGGCGACGACGATCGCCGCGCCTTTGGGAAGTTTCCTCGGGCAGTATATCGGCTGGCGCGGCGCGTTCTTTTGCGTCGTTCCACTCGCGGTGCTGACGCTCGCCTGGCAATTCGTGTCTTTGCCGCCCCTGCCATCGCCGGTCTCTGCCCCCGCGCGCGGCGGCGGGGTCTTCCGCGTGCTTCGTCGGCAGCAGGTGCCCGTGGGAATGCTGGCGGTCGCCGTCTTCTTCATGGGCCAGTTCGCTCTGTTCACCTATCTGCGGCCGTTCCTGGAAGCCGTCACACGGGTGGACGTCTCGCAGCTGTCGATGCTGCTGCTCATTCTCGGCGGCGCCGGTCTCCTCGGAACCTATCTGATCGGCTTTCTGCTGCGGACACGGTTGTTCAGCCTGCTCGTCGCCATGCCGCTGGCGATGGCGGCGATCGCGCTGGCGCTGATCGCATACGGCCAATCGGCGATTGCCGTGAGCGTCCTGCTTGCCGGCTGGGGCCTGATCGCCACGGCCGCCCCGGTCGGCTGGTGGACCTGGTTGAGCAAGGTGCTGCCTGACGATGCCGAAGCCGGCGGCGGCCTGATGGTCGCCGTGATCCAACTGGCGATTACCGCCGGTGCCTCGATCGGCGGCGTGGTGTTTGATCGCAGCGGTTATGCAGCAACGTTTGCGCTCAGTGCCGCGATCCTTTGCGGCTCGGCGCTGCTCGCCTTGATGGCCTGGCGGGCGCGAGCGCATGCTTGAGGTTTCCGGACAAGCGAAGGCCCGCGACAAGGTCGCGGGCCGCGCGATTACGTCTATGATTTCGGATCGATTCAGTCCGAAATCATCAGGGTCTAGTGTCCCGATTCCGACGCCTGTATCGCCTCGCGGCCAACGCTCTTACAAGCGTCGGAATCAAAGGGACACTAGCAAGCCTATGAATCCAATACCGCTTTCCATCTGAAGTCCCTGAGATGGGTTAGCGGCGAATGGTGCAGGGACTTCAGATAGGCGGTACTAGAGCGTTTTCGAGCGAAGTGGAAACCGGTTCGCGTGAAGAAAACGCGATCAAATAAGAATCTAGACGGTTTTCGCGATTCAAAGAAAAGCGAAAACAGTCTAGGGCTTCACCGGCATCAGATAATTCGGCAGCCACATCGAGATCTGCGGGAAGTAGATCAGCACGATCAGCGTCGCCAGCATGGTCACGAAGATCGGCCACATATACTTCCAGAATTCCTGCATCGAGATGTTGGTCAATTTGCAGAGCAGGAACATGGTGAGCCCGTAAGGCGGCGTGACCAGACCGATCAGCAGGTTGAACACGGTGATGACGCCGAAATGCACGGGGTCGATGCCGAGTTTGATCACGGTCGGCATGATCAGCGGCACGAACACCAGCACGATCGGAACCGTGTCGACCATGCAGCCCAGGATCAGATAGAGCAGATTGATGCCGAGCAGGAACACGATCGGATCATTGGTCAGGCTCGTTACCCAGTTCGATAGCTGTTCCGCCGCGCCATAGAGCGTCAGCACCCGGCCGAACACTGCGGCCGACGCCATGATCAGGAAGATCGAGCCGACGGTCTTGGCTCCCGATATGAGCTGATCGCTCATCGCGGCGAGCGAAAGCTCGCGGTAGATCAGGTAGCCCAGGACGATGGTCGCGACGACGCCAAGCACCGCCGACTCCGTCGGCGTCGCGATTCCGCCGAAGAAACTGCCGAGAACGACGACCGGCAGGAACAGCACCGGCAGGCTCTTCAGCGTGAGCACGGCACGTTCGCCATAGGGCACCTTCGGTTCGACCGGATAGGCGTTCCGCCGCGCCGTGAAATAGGCCTGCAGCATCAGCAGGCCACCGAGCAGAAAGCCCGGCATGGCGCCCGCCAGAAACAGCCGTCCCACGGATTCGTTCGTAACCGAGGCATAGAGCAGGAATGCGATGCTCGGCGGCACCAGCGGGCCGATCATCGCCGCGCCGCCGATGATCGAGGCGGCGTAACCGGCGGGGTAGCCGGCCTGGCGCATCGCCGGGATCAACAGCTTGCCGGTTGCCGCGGCGTCAGCCAGATCGGACCCCGACATGCCGGCCATCACGATGTTCACGCTGACGCTCACATGGGCAAGGCCGCCGCGGATATGGCCGACATAGGCCTGCGCCGCCTTGACCAGGCGCGTCGTGACGCCGGCCGCGAGCGCGAGATCGCCCATCAGCGTGAAGAACGGAATGGAGAGCAGAAGAAAGTGGTTCAATCCCTGCCACAGCGTCGCCGGCACCGTTCCATATGTAATCGATGAGGGCGCGAGCATGATGCCGGCCATCGAGGCGGCCAGCAGCGTCAGATAGATCGGCACGCGTATCAGAAACAGGCCAAAGAAAATGGCCGTCATGACCCAGAGACCGTTCATATCGCAGTCTCCGTCTCATTCAGATGGTGAGGGGCCGGGAGCGGTGATTTGAGATGATCGATGAGATTGACGACGCCATGGATGACGAAAACGGTCAGTCCCACCGGCACGGCGTAGGCGAAGAACGACACGGGCACGCCGAGCGAAACCGTGAAAAGGATGTCAAGCCACTGCGCGTCGCGGAAGCCAAGCCAGGCGATCGGACCGAGAATGCCGATCAGCACGAGGTCGCCGATGATCAGGCATGCGCGCTGAGCGCCCCGCGGCAGGAGGTCATAAAGCACTTCCATGTAGATGTGATCCTGTTGGCGGCTGACGGCCGCTCCGGCCCAGAACGCCAGCCAGATCAAAGCCATCAAGGCGAATTCCTCGGTCCAGCCGACGACGATGTAGCCGGACAGCACATAACGCACCGTGACCTGGATGATGGCGGCGATCGTCATCATCAGCACGAGCGCCTGGGAGACGTATTCCTCGAACATCGTCCAGAGCGCCCGGATGCTGCGATCCGTGTGGGTTCTGCTTTTTGCCAAGGTGAGCACCGCGGCCATGAGCAGCGATAAGATCAGCAAGATGTAGATTCCGGTCGGTATCGTGCGCATGTGCGGTCAACCAGCTGAATGGTGGAGGGAGACGCGGCGAGACGAACGGGCGGGCGGCGCGTTTACGCACCGTCCGCCCATTGCCGACGCGAGTTGCTACTTCTGAGCGGCTTCGATCTCGGCGACCAGCGGCGCCTGATCCTTGAACAGATCGTACACCGGCTTGACGACTTCGCGGAAGGGCGCGGCGTCGGGATAGATGACCTTCATGCCCTTCTTGGCCATGAGGTCGATCGAGTCATCCGTCTGCTTGCTGATAGCCTCGAAATGCGCCTGGCCACCCGCCTTCGCCGCTTCGACCATCGCCTTCTGGTCCTCCGGCGACAGCGATTTGAAAACCGGTCCGTTCATCAGGAACACGGCGGTGTCGATGAAGTGCTTGGTCACCGAGAGATTGTTGGTGACTTCATAGAGCTTCACTTCGGGCGCCGACCAGATCGAGGTTTCCACGCCTTGCACCGTCTTCGTCTGCAGCGCGGTGTAGACTTCCGGGTAGGGCAGCGGAACGGGGTTGCCGCCCATCATCTCCATGGTCTTCAGGTACATCTGAGCCTGGGTGACGCGGATCTTCTTGCCCTTCAGGTCCGCTGGCTTGTTGACCGCGAAACCGATCGTCAGAAAGGCGCGTTCGCCCCAGGTGCCCCAGGCGAGGCCCTTAATTCCCTTGCTGTCGAAATTGGTAAGGATCTTGTCGCCGATCGGTCCGGTGATGACCTTCCAGAACGATTCGCGCGACTTCCAGATGAACGGCAGGATTGTCGCCTGGACGCTCGGCTCGATGCCGGAGACGACGCCTGACCCGATCAGGCCAAGGTCGAGGTTGCCGGAGCGGATCTGCGAAAGCATTTCCACTTCGCCGCCCAGCTGCGAGTTCGGATACAACTCGAGTTCGAGGCGACCGTTGGTCTTCTGCTTCAAGACTTCCGCAAATTTCTTTGCCGCGACACCGCCCGCGCCTTCAAGCGAGGTGCCCCAGCCGAGGCGGAATTTCTTGACGTTCTGGGCCATCGCGCCGTTGGCGAGGCCAAGGACGGCCACAGCCGCGATTGCGGCAGTTACGATACGTTTCATTGCAGTTCCTCCCTGCTGATCAATCTGATTTCGTTGCTTCTTTTTTTGGTCCGCGTTCGCAACTGCGAACGGTCGTCGAAGTGCAGACTGCTAAGGATGCCCCCTGACTTCTCTGGTCTCGTAAAGAAATCCCATATAATGATCTCGAGATCAACGGCCGAAGAGAGCTGGCCCGCAGTTGCGTCGCGACACGCGGACTGCCCAACCGAACGTTCGAGCTGTTGCCGCCGTCAAAAAAGGTTGCATACCAATTTCGTTGAAACCGCCGATTGGCCGCCACCGCGCAACCTCAGCCAGAAGGCACGGCTTGCGCGTGAGGACGATCGTATTTGGAGAAGTGTTGAGATGATTGTCGTCCACTATCTGCCCGACTCGCGCGCGCATCGCATCGTCTGGCTGCTCGAAGAGCTGGGTCTTCCTTACGACATCGTGACGCATCAGCGACTCGAGTCGCGACGGGCACCGCCGAGCCTCAAGGCGATTCATCCGCTCGGAAAATCTCCGGTGATTGTCGATGATGATCGTGTGATCGCCGAGTCCGGAGCCATCATCGATTATATTCTGCGCCGTTACGGCAATGGCCGGCTGCAGCCGTCGGCGTCAGACAAGCAATATGAGGATTACGTCTACTGGATGCACGCCGCCGAAGGCTCGATGGCCGCGCATCTGATCATGCATGTGTTTGCCGCGCGCGCCAATCCGGATGCGCCGATCATGCAGCGGCTGGACGAGGAGGTTTTGAACCAGCTCGATTTCGTCGATGCCTCCCTGCGGGGCCGAGACTATATCCTCGGCGACACCTTCAGCGCGGCCGATATCCAGCTGTCCTATGCCGGCGAGGTCGTCGACGGCCGGTTCGGCCTGGATGATTTTCGCAATATCGCGGCCTGGATGGGGCGGTTACGTGCGCGCCCGGCTTACAAGGCGGCCATTGCTCGCGCCGGCGAGCTTCACATGAAAGTCCAGCACAACAAGCCGCTGCGCCGCGCGGCCGCGACATAAACGCGGTTCGGACGAGGTCTCCGAGCCCCGCGAAGGCCGCAGCGCTTCTGCACGCTGCGGCCTTTCGTTGTGATTTGCACTATTATTTAAATTACGCAGCGCGGCGCTCGACCGGTTTCGGATGGCTGAGGCGGAAGCCGACACCGAGCTTGTTGAAGCTGTTGATGACACCGATCATCAGCGTCAGCATCACCTGATGCTCCTTGGTGAACTGGGCATCGAGCGCGGCGTAATCAGCGTCCGGCGCGTGCGTCTCGGCGAGCCGCGTCAGGGAATCCGTCCAGCCGAGCGCGGCCTTTTCGCGGTCGGTGAACAGCGGAGATTCATGCCAGGCGTCCAGCATGTGCAGCCGCATCGGATTTTCTCCCGACTTCAGCGCTTCCTGGGTGTGCATGTGCAGGCAGATCGCACAGCTGTTGATCTGCGAGGCGCGGACCTTCACGAGTTCCACCAGTGACTTCTCAAGGCCCATTCGAACGACGGTGTCGCTGTAGTCGATCAGCGGCTTCACCAGGGCTTGGAATTCGGCATAAGGGTTGAGGCGAGCTGTCATGGGAAATCCTTTTCGTTTTGAATGATCCCGCCGACAAGACGAGGCAACGGCACCGCCTGTGACACAGCCAAGCCGCTTTATTGTGACGCTTGTCATGACGCTCCGCTTATTGTGATCGCCTCGCCTGAGGGATCAATGCCCCGTATTGGGACGGGCTCAGCGCGCCGGCCGCGGCTGCGGCGAGACGATGCTGGCCATCAGCACGGCCAGGATGCCGGTCAGGAAGATGCCGTCAAAGGTGCCGGCGCCGCCGATCGAGGCCACCGGCGCGCCGAGACCTGCGACCTTGTCGAGGTTGAGCAGGTCGGCACCGATCAAGGTGCCGAGCGAGCCGCTGATATAGGCGAGCGGCGGGGCGAATTCGCGCGACAACACGAAGCTTGCGATCGCGCTGATCAGCGCCGGCGCGAACACGGGAACCGCGATGCCGACACCGTGCACCGGGGTCGCGAGCGCGTGAATGACGAAAGCCACGATCGCGGTTGCGATGGTCCCGCTCAGAAGCAGCCGGTAGCGCAGCAACAGGTAGAGCGACATGACGGCGGGAATCAGCGCGCCGCCGGCTTCGCGCGCGACGACCTGCCCGAGACGAAGCTCGACAAGCTGGAAGCGCTGCTGGCGCGCGGCACCGACCGGCTCGACGAGGCGATGCCGCTGATCGCGGCGGTGCTCGGTGTGCCGACCGGCGAGCGCTACTCGCTGCCCGAGCTGACGCCACAGCGGCAGAAGCAGCGCACGCTGGAAGCGCTGGTCGAGCAGCTTGAAGGGCTCGCGG
>Ga0081455_10002758_pt1 | contig 20731 bp, 21 predicted proteins | sample TabmetS3T2R1_FD_70207 | JGI IMG/M metagenome (GOLD analysis project Ga0081455, IMG submission 70207) | Tabebuia heterophylla rhizosphere microbial communities from the University of Puerto Rico - S3T2R1 | ecosystem: Host-associated > Plants > Roots > Rhizosphere ...
GAGGCCGCCCTGCGCCGATTCGAGTTGCTTCTTGACCTCATCCAGCTCGGACTGGCGCACCATCTCGTCGACATGGCCGCGGAATTCCGCCGCCATGCCGCGCATCTGAGCCATCCATTTGCCCCAGGTGCGCAGTAGCCCCGGCAGCTCCTTGGGGCCGATCACGACCAGCGCGACGATCGCGATGACCAGCAGCTCGGGACTGTCGATACCGAACATGGCGGAAGGCCGCGGCCGGGCTTAGGCCGTCAGACCTTGGCCGCGGTGTCCTGATGGGCCTGATTCGGCGGCGAGGTCGTCGTCTGGGCCGAGATCGGCTTGGCCGAATCGCCTGGCTGGCCGGAGGCCGTCGGAGCTTCTTCCTGACCGCCGACGCCCTTCTTGAAGGCCTGGAGACCCTTGCCGAAGTCGCCCATCAGCTGCGAGACCTTGCCGCGACCGCCAAACAGCAGCAGCACAACGGCCAGCACGATCATCCAGTGCCAGATGCTGAAGCTACCCATGTGAAAAAACTCCCAGAATGATTTGTGATCGCTCGCGAGCGATTATCGCACCCGCGCGGAAGGCCCGGCAACAGGTCTAATGAGGCCGTATTGCGGCCCAGCGCCCCGCCCTTTGGGCGGTGGTCTTCTCAATTTCCCTGCTGCTCCACCGCCAGCGGCTCCTCGGCCTCGTCCTCGGTCGGCTCCAGCGGCAGATCGGGCTCATCCGGCCGGAATATGGGAGGCTGGGCGCGCGGGTCCAAGAGGCCGGCGGCCTTCATTTCCTCGTGTCCTGGGAGGTCATCGAGGCTGGCCAGTCCGAAATGCTCCAGGAAGAAATCGGTCGTGCCCCAGGTCACCGGCTTGCCTGGCGCGCGCCGGCGGCCCATCGGCCGGATCCAGTTCTGCTCGAATAGGAGGTCGAGCGTGCCTTTGCTTAAGCCGACGCCGCGCACCTGTTCGATCTCGGTGCGCGTGACTGGCTGGTGATAGGCGATGATGGCCAAGGTCTCGACCGATGCCCGCGACAGTTTGCGCGTCACCGGCCGCTCGATCTTGAGCTTCTCGGAGAGATCGGGAGCGGTGCGGAAAGCGTATCCGCCGGCGACTTTCACCAGGTTGACGCCGCGCGAGGCATAGAGCTCGCCGAGATCGCTGAGGAGGCGCGGCACATCGGCGTCGTTGGGCAGACGCTCGGCCAGTTCCTTTTCGTCCAGGGCCTGCGTGCCGGCGAAGATCAGCGCCTCCAGAAGGCGCAGATGTTGCGCATGATCGGCCGAGACGACATCGGTGATATTGGCTTCGGTCGCGTTTGGGACTTCGTTCTCAGACATGGCCGTCACCACGGTCGCTACGTTTGCGCAATTGAATGGGACCGAAACGCTCGGTCTGGCGGAGTTCGACTTGGCCGTCCTTGGCAAGCTGCAGGCCGGCGACGAAAGTCGAGGCGAGCGCCGACCGCCGGCGTGCCGGATCGGTGAGGCCGGCCGGCAGGAAAGCTTCCAGCGCCTGCCAGTCGATGGCGATGCCCAGCATCCGGCCCAGACGCTCTGCCGCCTCCTCCACCGAGAAGAACTGCATCGGCGCGATCTGGTAGGTATCAGCGTCCTTGGGCCGCACCTGAGTGCCGTAGGCCGACAGCAGGTCGTAGAGCTTTACGTCCCAGATCGCGCGGCGGACGACGACCACGCCCTCGGGTTGTCCGCGCGAGAAGATGTCCTTGCCAAGCTGCGGCCGCGCCATCAGCCGCACGCCCGCCTCCTGCATCGCTTCCAGCCGCCGCAACTGCCATTGCAGCGCATCGGCCATCTCCTGGCCCGATGGCTCCTCGCCGGCCGGCGGTTCGGGCAGCAGCAGGCGGGACTTCAAGTAGGCGAGCCACGCCGCCATCACGAGGTAGTCGGCAGCGAGCTCCAGCCGCAGCCGGCGCGCCTGTGCCACGTGGGCCAGATACTGATCGACCAGGGCCACCATGGAAATGCGGCGCAGGTCGACCTTTTGGTCGCGTGCCAGCGTCAGCAGCAGATCGAGCGGACCCTCGAAGCCTTCGAGGTTGACGATCAGCTCGCCCTCACCCGGCGCGATCACATCCGGTCCCGCGGCGGTAAAGCCGTCCGCAGCGGCAGGGCTGTTGGGTTCGTTCATGCCGTCCCGGTTTAATCCAGCCGCAGCCTGCACCGCCACTGGATTTGACCGGCCTTATCCCCATTCCGGCAAAAGCGAAGTCAGGCTCTTTCGGGCGTCAGCAAGGGCCGCCGTACCGAGCGGGGCGCGGTGGCGGGCGAGGTAGCGCCGCCCCGCCTCGAATCGCCTCGAGGCGGCTGGGTTCATGGTCCCAACAGCCGCCACGACGGCCTGCATCTCCTCCCTCTGGCCGTTGCAGTGCAACGCGATATCGCATCCGGCCTCGACCGAACGCGCCGCCCGTTCTCCGAGGCCGCCGCCCAGCGCCTGCATCGAAAGGTCATCCGACAGCAGGAGGCCATCGAAACCAATGTGAGCGCGAACAACTTCTTGCACGCCTCGCGCCGAAATCGTCAAAGCCGCGGCACTATCGATTGCGCTGTAGAGCACATGGGCGGTCATCGCCCAGGGCAGATCGGACAGAAACTTGAAGGGCAGGAAATCGGAGCGTTCCAGCACATCCCGCGACGCGTCCACACGGGGCAAAGAATGGTGCGAATCGACTGTCGCCCGGCCGTGCCCTGGAATGTGCTTGATGACCGGCATGACGCCTTCGGCCAGCAGGCCTTCGGCCGCGGCACGGCCCAGCGCGGCGACTGACTCGGGCGCGGTCGCATAGGCGCGATCGCCGATCACGGTATGGGTTTCGGGAAAAGCGATATCGAGCACTGGCAGGCAATCGACATCGCAGCCGATCGAGGCAACATCGACCGCCAGCAAGCGCGAATTGAGGCGCGTGGCCTCCAGGCCGCACTCCGGGTCGCGTTCGTACAGCTCGCCCAGAAGGCGCGCCGGTGGCGCCTTCCGCCAGTGCGGCGGCTTGAGGCGCGCGACTCGTCCGCCTTCCTGGTCGATCAGGACCGGTGCCTCGGCGCGGCCCACCGCGCTTCGCAAATCGTCGGTCAGGCGCCGCGCCTGCTCCGGCGTCTCGATGTTGCGAGCAAACAGGATGAAACCGAGGGGATCAGCGTCGCGAAAGAGCGCGCGCTCGTCCGCCGTGAGTTGGGTCCCGCTGCAGCCGAGAATGATGGCCCGAGGCGTCATGGGAGTCGCATGCTTTCAGTGTGCCCATGCGAAAGAGCGCGCTGGAAGCGCGCGGTCCGGAAGATCATGAGCCTTAGCGCGCTGGCGGAATGATGACGCAGTCGGTGCGTCGGCTGCGCAGCGAACTGCACACGCTCTGCGCCTGCTTCTCGTCGAGCGGGCCGGCCTGAACGCGATACCACACGCCCTTGTCGCCGAGGTCGACACGGGTGGGCTGCATGCGCAGGTTCGCCAGCACGTCGCCATGCGCCGCCTGCAGGCGGGCCCAGGTCGATTTGGCAATGTCCTCGGTTTTCACCGACGCGATCTGGATGCGCCAACCGCCGGTGGGTCCCGACAGGTTCTCGATCAGGCTCGCGATGCTGGGACCGGTCTCGGTCGGAGTGGTCGTGGGCGCCTGGGTGACGGTCGGCTGGTTGGCCGGCAAGGGTGGGGTCGCCGCAGCAGGAGGCGGCGTCGAGCCACCCGCAGGCGTCTGGGGGGTTCCCGTCGCTTGGGGTGACGTAGCCTTACCATCCCCATCGACCGGTTTGGTCGACAATGGCACCTGGCCGTTCGCCGGCAATTGAGGCGTTGTGGGGCCGGGCAAAAGCTTTTCAGGTTGGACCGGGACGGCGTTGGGCGAGATGCGGTTATAGACTTCCTTGTCCTGATCCGGCGGCACGTAGCCGCCGGCATTCTCGGGCTTCACCCGGGAAGGCGTGTCAGGTGCCTGGATGACCAGCGGCTCGAGGCCCTTCCCGCCGGCGCGCACGTCTTGGTTATGCGCCCACCAGACGACCGATCCAAAGCTCGCGATGGCCGCTGTCGAGACCATCAGAGTTAGGATCTGGCTGCGGCGCCGATTGACGCGCGCAAGAAGCGAATCCCGCGGCGGAGGCGGGATCGATTCGGGTTCGTAGGCGACGGGGCGGGCCGGTGGCTCCAACCGTACCGCAACCGACTCATTCGGTCGGTAAATCCGTGGTCCGTCGCCGGAGGGGGGCCGGCGAATGTGCATTTTGTTATCTCATTTCTTCGACGGGTGTGACGCCGAAGACCTTTAAACCTGATCCTATCACAAATCCCACGGCCTGTACCAAGGCTAGACGGGCACGGCTGAGCTCCGGATTGCCCTCGACCACGAAACGCAACGACGGCTCGTCCCGGCCGCGGTTCCAATGGGCATGGAAGGCCGCCGCGAGGTCATAAAGGTAGAATGCGATCCGGTGCGGCTCATGGGCCGTCGCGGCAGCCTCGACCTGCCGCGGCCACTGGGCGACCAGCCGGATGAGCGCCAGTTCGCCGGCATCATCCAGCCGGTCGAGAACGGTGCTCTCCAGCCCCTCGGCGGAGATACCCGCAGCATTCGCCTGACGCATGACAGAACGGGTACGGGCATGGCCGTACTGAACGTACCAGACGGGATTGTCCCGCGACTGCTCCGTAGCCTTGACCAGGTCGAAGTCGAACGGCGCGTCGTTCTTGCGGGTCAGCATGGTGAACCGCACGACGTCGGGCCCGACCTCGTCCAGGAGATCGCGCAGGGTCTCGAAGGTGCCGGCACGCTTGGACATGCGGACCAACTCGCCGTTCTTCATCACGCGCACGAGCTGGCAAAGCTTGATGTCGAGTTGGCCCTTGCCGCCGGTGATGGCACTCACCGCCGCGCGCAGCCGCTTCACATAACCGCCATGATCGGCGCCCCAGATGTCGATCATGTCGGCGAAGCCGCGACGGAACTTGTCGTGGTGATAGGCGATGTCGTTGGCGAAGTAGGTCCAGCCGCCGTCCGACTTCTTGAGCGGCCGATCGACCTCATCGCCGAACTTGGTGGCCCGGAACAAAGTCTGTTCCCGGTCCTCCCAATCGTCGGGCTTCTTCCCTTTCGGCGGCTCGAGCCTTCCCTGGTAGATCAGGCCCTGCCGTGTCAGTTCGTCAAAGGCGCGATCGACGGCGCCACCCTCGACAAGGGCGCGCTCGGACGAATAGACATCGATCTTGACGCCCAGCGTTTCGAGATCACCTTTGATGCCCGCCATCAAAGTGTCGATCGCAAAGCCGCGCATCTCCGGCAACCAATCGGCCTCGGGCTTGTCGATCCAGCGTGCACCGTCGCGCGTGGCAATCGCTGCTCCGACCTCCTTCAGATAATCGCCAGGGTAAAATCCTTCCGGGATGTCGCCAATCTTTTCACCCAAGGCTTCCTTGTAGCGCAGGTAGGTCGAACGGCCGAGGGTATCGACTTGGGCACCCGCGTCGTTGATGTAGTATTCCTTGGTGACGGCGTAGCCCGCCTTCAGCAGCAGGTTGGCGAGCGCATCGCCCACGATCGCGCCGCGAGCATGCGCGACGTGAAGCGGGCCAGTGGGATTGGCCGAAACGTATTCGACATTCACCTTCTGGCCGGCGCCCATTTGCGAATCGCCGTAGGCCAGGCCCGCCTTCAGGCAGTCGCGCAGCCGCTCGCGCCAGAAGCCGTCGCGCAGCTTCAAGTTGATGAAGCCTGGCCCGGCCACGGCGCCCTCGACCACGTCGGGATTGGCCTTCAATCGGGCAAGCAACGCCTCGGCGATGTCGCGCGGCTTCTTGCGCGCCGCCTTGGCCAGCACCATGGCTGCATTGGTCGCGATATCGCCATGCGCCGGATCGCGCGGCGGCTCGGCGGTGATGGCCGAGAAGTCGAGCGGCTGCGGCAACTCGCCGGCTGCCTGCATGGCCCTGAGGGCGCTTTCGACCTCGCCGATGAAATGACGGTAGGGATTCATGGGGCGCGGTATTGCCCAATCCGCGCAGTTTGTCACCCAGTGACGGGTCGAGGCCTACTGATAGAGGTCGAACAGGCGCTTGTGCTCGTCGAGGGCGTAGCGATCGGTCATGCCGGCAATATAGTCGGCGACGATGCGGGCGCGGGCAGGCCGCTCGGCGGCCTCGGCGCGCTCGCGCCACGGCGGCGGCAGGCAGTTGGGCTCCGCGAACAGGAGTCCGAACAGGTCCATCACCACGCGGCGTGCCTTGGAATGCGAGCGGTTGAGATGCCAGTGCTCGTACATGCGCTTGTAGAGAAACGCCTTGATGGTGCGGTCATTGGCGGCCATGGCGTCGGAGAAGGCCGCTACCGGCTGACCGAGTGCGCGGATGTCGGCGACCGACTTCGGGTTCGCCGCCACCAGCCGCCGACGGGTCTCGGCCAGCACGTCCTCGACCATGGCGTTGATCATCCGCCGGATCGCCTCGTGGATCAGCCGAGACGGCGCGAGACCGGGATAGGTCTTTTCGACAAGGGCGAACATCTCGCCCACCAGCGGCAGATCCTTGAGGTCGGCGATCTCGAACAGGCCGGCGCGCAGGCCGTCGTCGATATCGTGGTTGTTGTAGGCGATGTCGTCGGACAGCGCGGCCACCTGAGCTTCCGGTCCGGCATGGCCATCGAGCTCGAGATCGTGGTCGCGGCAATATTCGACAATGGCCGCTGGCAGGTCATCGAGCGTGCGGCCGTCCTTCAGGAGCGGACCGTTGTGCTTCACCGCCCCTTCCAGCGTCTCCCATGTGAGGTTCAGCCCATTGAACTCGGCATAGCGCTCCTCGAGCTTGGTGAGGATGCGCAGCGTCTGGGCATTGTGGTCGAAGCCGCCGAACGGCTTCATCGCCGCATGCAGCGCCTCCTCACCTGCATGACCGAACGGCGTGTGGCCGAGATCGTGGGCAAGCGCCACCGCCTCGCCGAGATCTTCATCGAGCCGCAAAGTACGGCAGATGGTGCGTGCGATCTGCGCGACTTCGAGCGAATGGGTGAGGCGCGTGCGGTAGTGATCGCCCTCGTGATAGACGAAAACCTGCGTCTTGTGCTTCAGCCGCCGGAAGGCGGTGGAATGGATGATACGATCGCGGTCGCGCTGGAAAGGGCTGCGGGTCGGCGTCTCCGGCTCGGTGTGCAAGCGACCCCGGCTCGCCCACGGCAAGGTGGCATAGGGCGCAGGCGTTTGATGCCGCCACAACTCCTTGGCCCGATTCTCCGCCAAAACCCCTCCGTTTGCGCTTGTTTACGCTTTCCCCGTGGCGGCAACAACTTCGTGCGTGCCGGCCCAGATCATGTCGGCCGCGACATAGACGATGATGGCAAAGCCCAGCCACGCGATCCAATGATAGCGGTCGAGGATGCGGGCGATGAAGTTGGAGGCGACCGCCATCAGCACCACCGAAAGCGCAAGCCCGAGCCACAACACGGCCTTGTGGTCCCGCGCTGCCCCCGCCACGGCGAGTACATTGTCGAGTGACATCGAGATATCGGCCAGGATGATCTGCAGCATCGCCTGGCCAGCCGACTTGGGCGGTCCCGCCTCGCCATCGCCGGGCAATTCGCCGCCAGCATGGCGGCTCTTCATGCGCAGCTCGCGGTACATGCGCCAGGCCACCCACAGGAGCAGGAGGCCGCCTGCCAGCGTCAGGCCGACGATCGCCAGGAGCTGCGTGGTGATGAGCGCAAAGCCGACACGCAAGACGGTGGCGCCCGCTACGCCCCAGAAGATGATCTTGCCCCGGTTCGCTTTCGGCAAGCCCGCTACCGCCATGCCGATGATGATGGCGTTGTCGCCCGACATCACGAGGTCGATCAGGACGACCTGAAGAAGGGCCGAGAGAGAGGCGGCATCCAGTTGCAATCCCAGCGCATCCATCTCCACCTCGCTCCTTTCGATATTGCCCGGGACGGTCCGACGTCAAGGAATGACGGTCAACCCTTCTCGGTCTGCCGCGAATAGAGACGTGCGATCAGAAGGCCAACCAGAACGACCAGGCCAGCGCCCAAGGCAGCACAGATCGTCTCCGCATGGGGAACCGTGTGATCGAGCCAGTCGGCGATGGTTCCCGGCCTCACAAACTCGACCAGATGACCGCTGGCATCGACCTGATCGAGACGACCCTCGCCCGCCATGACTTCGCCCGCGATCCAGCCGATCAGGGCCGCCCCGACCAGGCCAAGCCAGGGAAACCGATCCAGCACACGCGAGATCAACGTCGCACCCAGGATGATGATAGGAATGGAGATCACCAGGCCGATCACGATGAGCGTGAAATCACCCTTCGCGGCTGCGGCGATCGCGATCGCATTGTCGAGGCTCATCACCGCATCGGCGACGATGATCGTCCATATCGCAGCCCAGATATTGTCGTGGGCCTTGATTTTCGCTTCATCGTCCTCGTCGACCAGCAGTTTGATGCCGATCCAGAGCAGCAAGGCGCCGCCTACAAGCTTGAGATAGGGAATGGCGAGCAGCAGGCCGATCACGGCGCAAAAAACGATGCGGAGCACGATGGCGCCGGCACTGCCGAACAGGATCGCCGGCCGGCGATAGCGATCGGATAAATTGTGGCAAGCCATCGCGATAACAACGGCGTTGTCACCGGAAAGGATGATATTCGCGACGATGATCTTCCATAGTGCGGCCCAGAACACGGCCGAAGACAAGTCGGGTATCGTGAAGATCATTCCATTCCCTCCGAGGCGCCGCACCATAGCTGCCGCGACGACCCTGTAAACCCCGAACGGGCGGCCAAAAGGAGAGCTTGCGCTATGGCGCGGCGCGGATTATCCGAACGCGCGAAAGCGAGATCGCATGGCGAGTGCCGGCGGCTACAACAAGATGTTTCCCGTGTCGTGGACGGAGCTGCACCGCGACGCACGGGCGCTGGCCTGGCGGCTGGCCGACCTCGGCCCGTTCAAGGGACTGGTGACGATCACGCGCGGCGGACTGGTCCCGGCCGCCATCGTCGCCCGCGAGCTCAATCTGCGCCTGATCGACACGATCTGCTGCTCGACCTACGACCGCATGGAGCGCGGCGCCAAGGTCGAGCTCCTGAAGGGAACGACAGCCGAGCAGGACAAGGGCAAGGGATGGTTGATCGTCGACGATCTGGTCGACACCGGCGTCACCGCCCGCGCCGTGCGTGCGCTCCTGCCCGAAGCCCATTTCGCCACGGTTTACGCCAAGCCCGCTGGCCGGCCGGAAGTCGACAGCTACATCACCGAGGTAAGCCAGGACACCTGGATCTTGTTTCCATGGGATCAGGAAGCGGTCATGGCCAAGACAATCATCGAGCTGAAGGCGGGACAATAGTGGCTAACGCATGAAGAACCTGTGGTCCGACAGCGATGCCCGCGCGGCGATCGCACATCACGCAGCAAAAGGCATCGGCGAGGATCTAGCGCTGCGCGTCTACACCACGCGGCTCCTGGGCGGCGAGCCCAGGCTGGTGCTGCATGGCGGCGGCAACACTTCGGTCAAAACGACAGTCGCCGATGTGACCGGTGCGCCGGTCGAGGTGCTGTGCGTGAAGGGCAGCGGCTGGGATATGGGCACGATCGAGGCGCCCGGCCTCCCCGCCGTCCGGCTCGCGCCGCTCGGCGGGTTGATCGATCTTCCGGCGCTCAGCGACGAAGAGATGGTCAACATCCAGCGTTGCAACCTCTTGGATAGCAAGTCGCCCAACCCCTCGGTCGAGACGCTGCTGCATGCCTTCCTGCCGCACAAGTTCATCGACCACACCCATTCGAATGCGGTGCTGGCGCTCACCGACCAGCCCGACGGCGAGGCGTTGGCGGCCGACCTGTTCGGCAAGCGTGCGGCGCTGGTGCCCTACATCATGCCGGGCTTCGCGCTGGCCAAGAAAGCCGCCGAGGTCAGTCGCGCCAATCCCGATGTCGAAGGACTGATCCTGCTGAAGCATGGCATCTTCTCGATGGGCGCGACGGCAGAAGAAGCCTACGGGCGCATGATCGATCTCGTGACGCTTGCCGAGCAGCGACTCGCGAAGTCGACGCGCAAGATCTTCCCCAGTGCTTCGCTTCCCGCACAGCCAGCAACCGCGGCGGATGTCGCGCCGATCCTGCGCGGCCTGCTCTCGATTCCGGCCAAAGCAGGCGGCCGCGAAGCGGCCCGGCGTTTCGTGTTCGAGTTTCGCACCAGCCCGGAGATCCTCGCCTTCGTCGGCGGCAAGGAGATCGCGCGCTACAGCCAGCAGGGTCCGGTGACGCCGGATCACGCGATCCGCACCAAGCCCACGCCGCTGGTTGTGCCTGCGCCGGAGGCCGGCAAGCTCGACCTCTTCAACGCGGAAGCGAAGAAGGCGCTCGATAAATACCAAGCCGACTACAGCGCCTATTTCGCGCGTCGCAACGCCAAGCAGACGCCGCCCAAGAAGGAACTCGATCCGGTACCGCGTGTCGTGCTGGTGCCCGGTGTCGGCCTGTTCGGCGTTGGCAACAGTTCGAAAGACGCCAAGATCGCGGCTGACCTCGCCGAGACGACGGTCGAGGTTATTGCCGACGCTGAACGGCTCGGCGCTTATCAAAGCATTCCCGAGCCGGACATTTTCGATATCGAATACTGGTCGCTCGAGCAGGCCAAGCTTGGTGCAGCAGCGGAGAAGCCGTTGGCCCGACGCATCGTCGTCGTCACCGGCGGCGGCTCGGGCATTGGTGCTGCCACCGCACAAGCCTTCGCGCGCGAAGGTGCCGAGGTGGTCGTGCTCGATCGCGACGTGTCGAAGGTCAAAGGCTTCGCCATCGCCTGCGATGTCACGAAGTCCGATGATGTGCGCACTGCCTTCGACAAGGTCGCTGCGACCTATGGCGGCGTCGATATCGTTGTCTCGAATGCAGGTGCGGCCTGGCAGGGCCGGATCGGCGAAGTGGACGACGCCGTCCTGCGCCAGAGCTTCGAGCTCAACTTCTGGGCGCACCAGAGCGTTGCGCAGAACGCCGTCCGTCTCATGAAAGTGCAGGGCCTGGGCGGCTGCCTGCTGTTCAACACCTCCAAGCAGGCGGTGAATCCTGGCCCGGACTTCGGACCCTACGGCCTACCCAAGGCAGCGACGCTGTTCTTGAGCCGCCAATATGCCCTCGACCACGGCGGCGACGGCATCCGTTCGAATGCCGTCAATGCCGACCGCATCCGTTCGGGTCTGCTGACCGACGAGATGATCGCCAAGCGCTCGAAGGCGCGCGGTCTCAGCGAGACCGATTATATGGGCGGCAATTTGCTTGGCCTCGAAGTGACCGCCGACGACGTGGCGCAAGCCTTTGTTTCGCTAGCGAAGGCAACCAAGACCACCGGTGCAGTCGTCACCGTCGACGGCGGCAACATCGCGGCCGCTCTGCGATAGAACTCGCAGCCGTCATTCACGCTCTTCTGGACCGCGAGCCTCCGGCTCGCCCATGATCCTGCCTGCGGTCCACAAGGTCATGAGGACAACGTGTCGATCGAACTCCAGCCGCTGACCCGTCATATCGCCGCGCGCTTGACCGGTATCGATGCGCGCAGGCTGCTCACGCCGGCCGAGGTCGCGGCGATCGAGGCGGCGATGGACCGACATGCCGTGCTCGTCCTGCCCAGCCAAAACATCACCGATGAGCAGCAGCTCGCCTTTTCGCGCAACTTCGGGCCGCTCGAGGACGGTGCCAATTCCGGGGCACGCGACGCGGAGCTGCGCCTGCCGGTCGTGTTCGCCGACGTCTCCAACCTCGACAAGTCGGGCCGCGTCACCGAGCGCGACAACAAGAAGCGCATGGCAGGCCTCGCCAATCGTCTGTGGCATACCGATGCGTCGTTCCGTGTCGTGCCGGCCCGGTACTCGATCCTGAGCGGACGCATCGTCACGACGAAGGGTGGCAACACCGAATTTGCCGACATGCGAGCGGCCTACGATGCGCTCGATCCCAGGACCAAGGCCGAGATCGAGAATCTGGTCTGCGAACACTCATTGATCTATTCGCGCGGCCAGCTCGGCTTCACCGAGTTCCTGGCCGACGAGCGGGTGGCGATGAAACCCGTCCGCCAGCGACTGGTGCGCACGCATCCGGTCACTGGACGCAAGTCGCTGTTCCTCGCCTCGCATATCGGCACCATCGTCGGCTGGCCGCGACCCGAGGCAATGGCCTTCATCCGCGACCTGATCGAACATGCAACGCAGCCTGAGTTCGTTTACTCGCACCGGTGGACGCAGTTCGATCTTGTGATGTGGGACAACCGCACGACCATGCATCGCGTGCGTCGCTTCGACGATCTCAACGTGGTGCGTGACATGCGCCGCACCACCACGCGCAGCGACAGCCCGACGGCTGACCAGGAGGCAGCATGATTCTTCCCAAGCGCCGGGTCGGAAAGACCAGGCTTGAGGTCACGACTCTTGGTCTGGGCGGGGCGCCGATGGGCGGGTTTCGTGCCACCATCAGCGACCAGGAAGCGGTGGGGCTTGTCGAGGCGGGCTACGCGTCAGGCGTACGCTATTTCGATACCTCGCCCTTCTATGGCTACGGCCGCAGCGAACTGCGCATGGGCGCAGCGCTGCGCGAGAAGCCGCGCGGCGATTACGTGCTTTCGACCAAGATCGGCCGTGTCATGCATGCCCTCAAACCCGGTGAGCGGCCGCCACCCGAGTTCCGCGAGAACGGCCTGCCGGGCTTCGTGCCCGAATTTGACTACACCTATGACGGTGTCATGCGCTCGCTGGAACACTCGCATCTGCGGTTGGGCCTAGCGAAGATCGACATCGCCCTGGTGCACGACGTGGATTTCTGGACCATCAAGGATCGTGAGATCCTGGATCGCCGCTTCAAGACGGTGATGGACTCGGGCTTTCGGGCGCTCGACGAATTGCGCAAGGCAGGCGTCATCGGCGCCATCGGCGTCGGCATCAACGAAGCCGACACCAGCCTGCGCTTCATCCAGGCCGGCGACTTCGACTGCATGCTGCTCGCCGGCCGCTACACGCTGCTGGAGCAGGGCGCGTTGCATGAGTTCCTGCCCGAGTGCGTGAAGCGCGGTGTCTCGGTGATCCTGGGCGGCCCGTACAATTCAGGCATTCTGACCGGCGGCGTGAAGCCGGGCGCCACGCATGACTACACACCCGCCGCTGCTCCATTGATCGAGCAGGCGCAGAAGATCGAGGCGATCTGCCGACGCCACGGCGTCGAGCTGGGCGCCGCAGCGCTGCAATTCCCGCTGTTCCATCCTGCATTCTGCTCGGTGATCCCCGGAGCGCTCAGCGCGCGCGAGGTGGCGCAAAACATCGAACGCATGCAGGTCAAGATCCCGGCCGATCTCTGGAGCGAGCTCAAGCGCGAGAAACTGCTCGAGGCCGATGCGCCCACCCCGAACTGAGGACAGGCCCATGAAGATTATCGACGCGCAGGTCCACATCTGGGGCCAGACAATCAAGCCACCGACCGGTGCCCATCGGAAGGTCTCGAAGTTCACCGCCGAGGAGCTCCTGAAGGAGATGGACGAGGCGGGCGTCGACGCCGCGCTGATCCACCCCCCGGCGAGCTGGGATCCCGATTCCGGCGCGCTCGCCATCGCAGCGGCGAAGAAATATCCCGACCGCTTCGCGGTGATGGGCCAGTTCCCACCACAGGATCCGGCGAACGCTCGGCTGATACCGGGCTGGCGCCAGCAGCCGGGCATGAAAGGTTTGCGCTGGTCCCTGCTTTACCCCGACGAGCAGACGTTGCTGCACGAGGGCAAGCTCGACTGGATATGGCCAGCGGCGGAAAAGGCCGGCCTGCCCGTGGCGATGATGGGCGGGCTGTTCCTGCCGCAGTTCCGTCGAATCGCCGAGGCGCACCCCAATCTGAAGCTGATCATCGACCATTGCGGCCTGCTGCGCCTGGAAAAGGACCAGGCCGCTTTCGGCAACCTCGACGAACTCCTGCCGGTAGCAAAGCTGCCCAATGTCGCGATCAAGGCGACCGGCGCACCCGGCTATTCGACTGAGCCCTACCCGTTCCGGAACCTGCATTCTGGATTGCAGCGCATCTTCGATGCCTTCGGTCCCGACCGCTTCTTCTGGGGCACCGACATCACCCGCATGCCCTGCAGCTACCGCGAGTGCGTCACCTTCTTCACCGAGGAGCTGCCCTGGCTCAAGGGCGCCGACCTCGAGAAGGTGATGGGCCGTGCGCTCTGCAAGTGGATCGGTTGGGACTACAAGTTCTGATCGTTCAGCGCGAGGTTCGCGTCACGGTTCCACGGATCTCGCCATTGGGGAATTTCTCGGTCCGAACGTCGACATACCAGCGGCCGGCCAGCAAATCGGCGGCCTGTTGCTCGGTGAGCGTCGCGCCGCCCGAATGCATGGTGCCGTCGAATGGCGGATTGAGCGGCACGATCGCCCGTTCCGTGCCCATCGCGTCGGGCCCATGGAAAGCCGCGCGTGTGATCGGCGAGCTGAGGGCATTGACCACCAGCCGCCATTTGAAGATATGCGTCGCCGTCGAATATTGCGCCGTGAGATAGCCACCAGCGGTGCTGGCATTGGGCGGCACCTCGCTCGCGCCGTTGAGCGTGGCGCCGAGGCTGATATTCGAGCCGGCCGGTTCACCCACATAGGACATGCAGCCAACCGACATCAGCAGAGCTGCAACGGACAGCAGACGAAGAACGGGACGCGTCATCGAGCAAGGCTTTCTCGGTGCTGGTACGGGATAGTTCGTCACCCGACCGTAGACTGGCATCGCGACCGCTGCCACCCCAGCGACTGCCGCGATGTCGATACCGATCCGTGGTACGAAAGGTTTGCATGCCCCATCCCCTTCGTATCGCATCCCTCACCGTGTTCGCCATGCTGGCCTTCGCCAGCAATTCGCTGCTGTGCCGCATCGCCTTGCGCGACACGGCGATCGATGCGGCGAGCTTCACCTCGATCCGCTTGATCTCGGGCGCTGCACTGTTGGCCATCCTCATGATGGGGCGCGGCAAACGTCCCTTGGCTGGCGGAACCTGGCGCGCGGCGGCGATGCTGTTCGCCTATGCTGTCACCTTCTCCTTCGCCTACCGCCAGCTCACGGCCGCCACCGGCGCGCTGCTGCTGTTCGGTGCCGTGCAGATGACGATGCTGGGCTACGGCCTTGCCGCCGGCGAACGCCTGCGCGGACTTCAGTGGCTGGGACTGCTGGTCGCCCTCGCAGGCCTCATCGGCTTGTTGCTGCCCGGGCTTGCCGCACCTCCCCTCGTCAGCGCGGTCCTCATGCTGGCGGCGGGTGCGGCCTGGGGCGTCTATTCGCTTCTGGGCCGCGGCGTGACCGATCCAGTTGCCGGCACTGCGGGAAACTTCCTGCGCGCACTGCCCTTCACCGTGGTGCTGAGTCTCGCCACGGCAGCACACGCCAGCTTCGATGCCATGGGCGTGCTCTATGCCGTCGCATCGGGCGCCATCACCTCCGGCCTTGGCTATGTGCTGTGGTATGCCGCCCTGCCCGCCTTCAAGGCCGCTTCGGCCGCGACCATCCAGTTGAGCGTTCCCGCCCTGGCGGCGCTGGGCGGGGTCTTGCTGTTGAACGAGCCGTTGTCCTTGCGCCTGCTGATCGCATCGGTGGCGATCCTGGGCGGCATCGCGCTCGTCATCCTGCGCCGACGCTGACGCATCGACCGATGAGGGTTATCCTTATACCAGGATAAAGACCTCACTTGTACCAGCTTCCCGGTTGCCGTGATTGTCCGGGAGCCGGCCGTAGCTTGTGGCCGCCCCTGCTTCGGTCTGCGGATTTGGCGGCTTGTCTGCCGATGAGCGACAGAGGGAAGATGATGCGAGGAGGACCGCGCTCATGAAGTACGACGTCATCTCCGCCGACGGCCATGTCGACCTGATCTGGTTGCCGACCGATCTCTTCACCAAGAACGCGCCGGCCGCGATGAAGGATCGGATGCCCTACGTTGTCGACGGCCCGAAGGGCCCGGAATGGACGAGCGCCAAGGGCGCCAAGTTCGGACTGGTGAACGGCATGGGTTCGGCCGGCCGCGAATACGTGCCCGGCGTGATCCACCGCTCGGACCGCATGGCCTCCACCGGCCTATATGACGACGGCAAAAAAGGAATCCGTCGTCTCACCGAACCCACGCTGCGGCTGAAGGATCAGGAGCGCGACGGCGTGCAGGCCGAGGTGCTGTACGGCATCCTGGGGGCAAGTGGCCGGCTCAACGACCCTGAGGCCGCAACTGAAGTGCTGCGCATCTACAACGACTGGCTGCACGATTTCTGTCACGCCGCACCCGACCGCCTGATCGGCCTCGCCAACATTCCCAACCATGACATGGAGATCGCGACTGCAGAGATGCGCCGCAATGCCAAGCGTGGCGTGCGCGGCTTCGATGTCGCCAACAAGCCCGACATGACGCCGCTCTGGGATCCGTTCTGGGAACCGTTATGGCAAGTGGCGCACGAAACAGGCATCCCGGTCCATTTCCACACGATCGGCGGCCGCTCGCCCGATACCACCAAGATGCCGGAGTTCGTGAAGCGCCGCGTCCACGCCGCCCACATCACCAGCTTCCAGATGCATATGGGCTACATGCTGATGTCGCTGATCTTCAGCGGCGCGCCCGAGCGCTATCCCAACCTCAAGATCGTGATTGGCGAAGCCGGGCTCGGCTGGATCCCGTATGTGCTGCAACACATGGACCTCGAGTGGGAAGACCAGTTCAAGGACCTCGACCTCAAGATGAAGCCGTCGGAATATTGGTCCCGGCAGTTCTACGCCACCTACCAGACCGACCCTGTCGGCGTTCGCCTGCTCGACCTTTTGGGCGAGGACAATGTGATGTGGGGCTCGGACTATCCGCATCCCGACGGCATTTGGCCTGATTCACAGGAGTTCCTCGACCGCGAACTGGCTGGTGTCACGCCCGAAGCCCGGCGCAAGGTCACGCGCGACAATGCAATGAAGCTCTATCGGCTTGCCAACTAGCGGCCAACTAAGTCTAGCGGACGGTCTCCACGAGACGGGCATAGGAGCCGTCCGACAGCCGCAGCCGGGTCCAGCGGATACGGCTCGCGCGGATCGGTACCTCCGCCATGCGGTTCGCGCCCGTGGTGAGCGAGACCGGTGCAGCCCCAGGCTCGAACCAGCCAAGCTCGCCCAGACGCGACTCGGCCTGCCGAATATCGTCACTCGCATAGCGCCAGAGAGAGCTGCCGTAGAGCGCCTCCGGCGTCACACGCCAGGCACGCGAGCGCGGCTTCGAGGCTGCCAACAGCCGATGGCTGAGGTCGCAAACCAGATGCACCGGCAACATACTGCCGCTCACGAGCCGCAACAGCGCGGCATCTGCCGCGCCATCTAGCGGTGCGGCCATCGCATCTCGCAGCCGCGCGGCTTCATCTGGTGACGGCGACTGGCGGCCGGCTTCCCAGCGGGAAATCGTCGCCTGCGAGACAGCGAACAGCTCTGCCGCATGGCTTTGCTTGATGCGGCGCAGGTGGCGCCACGCTTTCAGCGCCCGACCCAGCGCCGAGGCGGGCGGCAAGGGAAGATCGAGTTCCATGGTGCGCATATTTTATGCGTAGCGCTGCGGCATCCCAAGTGGAAGGACGGGTCATGAAATTCCTGGTCACGGGCAGTTCCGGCCATCTCGGCGAGGCGCTGATGCGCACTCTGGCCGAGCAGCGCTACGAAGCGATCGGCATCGATATCGTGCCCGGCGCCTTCACGACCCATGTCGGCAGCATCGTCGATCCCGCCGCGATATCGCGCTGCATGAAAGGCGTAAAGGTCGTGTTGCATGCGGCGACCCTTCACAAGCCGCACGTCGCGACCCACAGCCGGCAGTCCTTCATCGACACCAACATCACCGGCACGCTTACCCTGCTGGAAGAAGCGGTGCGCGAACGTGTCGAATCCTTCGTCTTCACCAGCACGACCAGCACCTTCGGAGACGCGCTCGTGCCTCCCGACGGCGCACCTTGCGCCTGGATAACGGAGGAGGTGCAGTCGGTCCCGAAGAACATCTACGGCACGACCAAGGTTGCGGCCGAGGATCTCTGCCAACTCTTCCATCGCAACCAGCGCTTGGCGTGCATCGTGCTCCGCACGTCACGTTTCTTTCCGGAAGAGGACGACAGCCCCGCAGCGCGCGCCGGCTATGTCGACGCCAATCTCAAGGCCAACGAGTTCCTGTTCCGTCGTGTCGACATCGCCGATGTCGTTAGCGCTCACTTGCTCGCCGCCGAAAAGGCTCCCCTGCTGGGGTTCGGACGGTATGTGATCAGCGCCGCCACGCCCTTCACTACAGACGACCTCGTTGAGTTGCGCAGCGATGCGCCTCGCGTCGTGCGACGCCACGTTCCCGCCTATGAGGCCGAATATGCCCGGCGCGGCTGGAAGATGGTGCCTGGTATCGACCGGGTCTATGTCAACGATCACGCCCGCGGTGACCTCGGCTGGGCACCCCGCCATGATTTCCGTTTCGTTGTCGAACGCCTGGCAGCGAACGAGGATATTCGCAGTCCCCTGGCGCGGGCCGTGGGCGCAAAGGGCTACCACGCGGAAACGTTCGCGATTGGTCCCTATCCTGTCGAGGAAGCTGCGGGCAGATGAACCGCCCGGAAAAATCTAGCGTGCCGAACTTTGTGCGACCGCGGTCCCGCCGAGGAGCGGCGCCGAAGCCAACGACTTGATGTCGGAGACCTGTTGCACCAGGCCGAGCTTGCGCGTGCAGAGCGGCCAATTCCAGATGCCGTCCTTCTCGAAGATCACGAACTTTGCGAGCGCCTTCGCCTGATGATAATCGTGGGCCAGTGCGGTCGCTTCCTTGGACGAGAGACTGCGCCCATCCATCTGGCGGATGTAGCTGATCACGGTGCTTGGCGTGAACTGGAAGCGACCGACGAAAGCACCACGGCCGCCGTAGATCGGCTGAAGCGAATCGCCAGTACCGCCGCTTTCACACACCGAGAGCTCGCGCAGCATCTCATCCTTGCGTTCATCAACATCGCGCGCGCGCAGCTCCGCGGCAGTCTCGGAAGAGAGTGCAGGACTGGGGGGAGAAGGCTTGGTGCAGCCCGCTATTGCGAGCAGCGCAAGCAACAAGGGATAGCGAGTAGGTCTCACGCGTAACCTTCCTTGCACAGGACTCGGTCCGGCGTAAACCCTGAATCTGGGGATAGATTCATCCTACCTGCCGAAAACTCCCCGCCCAATATTTCGCGCGCAGCACTTTTTTATCGACCTTGCCTACCGCAGTGAGCGGCAGTTCATCCACGATCTCAACTTGCTTGGGCGCGTGTGTGCCGCCTTTACGTTCTTTCACCAGTTGAACGAGCGCCTCAGGTGAAGGTTGCGTGCCGGCCTTGGCGACGATCAACGCCGTGACGGCCTCGCCCCATTTCTCATGCGGCACACCGATCACCGCGGCCATCGCGACATCGGGATGCGAGGACAACACATCTTCGACTTCGCGCGGATAGATGTTGAAGCCGCCGGACACGATCATGTCCTTCTTGCGATCGACGATATAGAGATAGCCTCGGTCGTCGGCGCGCGCGACGTCGCCGGTGTGCAGCCAACCGCCTTTGAAGGTCTCCGCCGTCTGGTCGGGCCGCTTCCAGTATTGCTCCATCGCATGCCGCGCGCGGACGCAGATCTCGCCCGGCTCGCCGGGCTTCACTTCTTCATTGTCGTCGCCACGCAGGCTTACGGCACAGGACGCGATGGGAAAGCCGCAGGACGAGAACAGCTCTGGCCGGCGCGGATCGTGATCGGCCTTGCGCAGCACGCTCACCGGATAGCATTCGGTCTGACCGTAGAGCTGGCTGAACACCGGACCGATCCGCTCGAGCCCTTCGACCAATCGCGTTGGCGACATCGGCGAGGCGCCATAGAGGATCAGCTCGAGCAAGGAAAGATCGGTGCGGTCGAGCGCCGGATGATCGAGCATCACGTAGATCATGGTCGGCACCAGGAGCGTGAAGTTGATCTTCTCGCGCTCGAGCGTGGACAGGAATCGCTCGGGATCGAAGCCCTTCATGAGATGGACCGAGCCGCCCTTGAGCAGCGTCGGCACGACCTTGGTGCCCGCGACATGCGTGATGGGCGCGGCAGCCAGATAGCGCGGCGTCTCGGGAAACTCGAAATCGGCCGCGACAGCCAAGGTCATGGCGGCGGTCGAGCGATGGCGGCGAATTGCGCCCTTCGACTTGCCGGTCGTGCCGCCGGTGTAGTTGATCACCGCGTAGTCGTCGGGCGTCGTGAGATCGACCGGGCTCGCTTCGCCGATGCGCGCCGCGGCCTCGCGCAGGTCACGGCCGAAATCGGCCGGGCCAAGCGTGAGGACCAGTTTCAGCCGATCCGCCGCTTTGGTCGCGAGCTCGCCGCCGCGTGCAGCATGCGTTGCCGGATCGACGATCAGCACACTCGCCTCGGCATCTTCGATCACCTCAAGATGATCGCCAAGTGCAGCCAGCGGATGCAGCCACGTCGACACCAATCCCAGTCCCGAAGCGGCAACGCCCGCGCACCACGCCTCGGCGCTGTTGGCACTCAGGAAAGCAGCCGTCTGGTCCTTGCATACGCCAGCCGCCACCATCGCAGCCTGCAATCGCGCGATGAGGGAGAGCGTGCCGCGATAGGTGAGGCTGCCGCCATCCCAGGCGAAGGCCGTGCGCTCAGGAAAGCGCGCCAGCGCGCGCAGGATCATCGTTGTCGAAGTCGGTGCATCGTCGATCGGATTGTGCATGGCCCTTGTCCAGTCTGCCCATCGGCAGGCATATGA
>Ga0081455_10002759_pt1 | contig 20730 bp, 14 predicted proteins | sample TabmetS3T2R1_FD_70207 | JGI IMG/M metagenome (GOLD analysis project Ga0081455, IMG submission 70207) | Tabebuia heterophylla rhizosphere microbial communities from the University of Puerto Rico - S3T2R1 | ecosystem: Host-associated > Plants > Roots > Rhizosphere ...
AGACGGTCCTGGCTGCGCGCCACGCGCTATAGAATGCAGCCATTGAGTCATATCTGCTTGAGCGCTCAGGCTCGCAAGCTCTGGCGACGACCTCAAAGAGGTCGCGCGTTCCGCGAAACGCGTCCGCATTGAGCGTGCCGTCGGACAGGAAGACCAGCGCCGTCCGGCCCATCACGAAAACATTGGTCCGCTCGTCGATAAGAGCGCCCAGTTCGAACTCCTCGGGCGCCATAAATCGCGTGGAGCCGAACATGCGTCCCATCTCGTTGCGGAACGGACCTTCTCTGTACATATCAAGGTCTACAATCCCGAGACGCCCGGACTTGAAATCGTAGATCAAGCTACCGTCGTAGAAGTCGACCGCGATCCAACCGGCGGCTGCAAGCTCATGGTGCAGATCAAAGACGGCGTCGAGGCGCCCTTGAATCGTGGCCGCCGGCAGGTTTCGAAATCGTTGGAATGCGCATTCAGGATCATCTCTCCGGGCGCGCGGCGTTCCTATAAGTTCGCCGTCGAGCCATTGGTAGACCAGCAAAGGGCCGGAAGGCGATTCGACGACCCGATACAATCTCGGCAAAGTGGGATGATGACAACTTTCGGATAGCCGAACGGCATTGCGCAGGAGCGCCACACGAGCCGCATGATTGAGAAAGCGGCGCGGATCGTCAGGTCGCCCCGCCGTTTTAACAAAGTAGCGTTCGGCGCCGATCTGAACCCCGTAAGAGACATTGCCCGAATCCTGAGTCAGCGCGCCAAACTCCGCGAACACCGTACCTACCGAACGAAGGTACTGCTCCGGCTGTTCGTTGATGAATTCACAATCCATACCCTTTTATTTTACTTGGATTTTAAGGCCGGATAACACGGGGATAAAGTTGAGAGAGCAAAATCCCCGCGGATCCTTTAAACCCACTACTTAGGATTCATATGAACGAAATTGCGGCGGCGATTCTCATAGTTGCGCTGTTATGCCCCTCTGCGCAAGATTCAACGTTTGAAGACAGAGCAGTGTTTCGCGTTCAACAGACACCCGCGTCGCGGTATGACCCCACTCTGCCCAGTAGTCCTTTCGGGAATTGGCTCACTAAGATTGTAGGCCCGCAGTCCGGCGTGAGCTGGCGTCTGGGTGAATGTGTCGACCAGAACGGAACGGCTTCCGATTGGGAGCAAGGTGTTCCTGCCTGCGTCGAGGCCACTGCCATTCTGCCTGACGACCGCAAAGTTGTGGCGCAGATCTATGTCGGGTCCTTCAAGCAAGGGTTGTCGTCGATGACCAGGTTCCATTTCGCCGTCATTGAGAGCGACAGTCAATTCCAGAGCGTTCAGAGGCTGAGCGATCTGCCACAACTCCTCCGGGATCCGTCCTCCGTAAAAAGCCCGACTGAAGGGAAAAGCCCGAATGTCGTCACGTTGCCGCAGATAAAGTCAAACGGCCCGCCGCAGTTTTACTACGCCAAGTCGCCTGCGCTTTTAGGCCCGCCGCAGATAACGCCGGTTGAGACCACAGACGACCCTCCTCCGATACCCTCCTCCCCCAGATTGTCGAAGGTCGTCGCCGGTTACGCGTTGACCAGAGTGGCGGCGATTTATCCGCCAATCGCAAAGAAGATGAAGGCTTCAGGCGAAGTTCAGGTGGCGATAACAATTGACGAGAACGGGCGGGTGATTGAGGCGAAGGCCACCAGCGGTCATCCCGCGCTCCGCTCGGCGGCGGAAGAAGCCGCCAAAAAATGGGTCTTCAAACCGGCAAACCTCGACGGGAAGCCGATGAGGCAGCGGGACGTTCTGACTTTTACTTTCAACCTTCCCCAATGAAACTTGCTGACACTCGATCGGCTCCGAACGATCGTCGAAGAGGCTCAACAATATTTTTCCATCACAGCATTCCCATACCGCAGGTAATAGGTTGCGTAACATGGCATAATTAGTGTATTAATCCACCCAGGAGCCAAGGAAGTTCAGCGGCCCACTAAAAATACAGAATTTTGAGATCAGCAATTGGCCTAGTCAAAGCCTCTAGCAGCTTCGGCGTCACGATTACGTAACTCAGGGGGTAGCCTATGAAGCGGATTCTCGTGTTGTCAGCCGTACTCGTCATATCTGTTGTTGGTCTATACCAGATATTTCTACGCTTATCTGAGTATTTAAGCGTGTACCTGCATAGAAACGCACACGTCGCGTCGATAGTCATTATTTTTCTGGCTCTGTTTCCGATAGCGTTCCGTGTAAAAAAAATCCTCAATCCGCCGAAAAAGCAATCAACACTCACCTGCTGTTTTGAAGCGCCGGGCTATATTGGAGACGTGGTCTTCGTCCACGGCATGGATGGTCACCCGGAAAAGACCTGGATTACCGAAAACGGAGATTCGTCTTGGGCGAAGTGGCTCAAAGAAGACAGGCCTGATTTACGCGCCTGGTCATTCGGCTATCCTGCCAGCAGTTCTGCCTGGATCGGGAGCGCAATGCATTTGCATCCCAGGGCGATTAATTTCCTGGAGCTCATGCAATCCCATGGTATCGGGGAAAAGCCGATCTGTTTCATCACCCATAGCCTCGGGGGCTTGGTCGTTAAGCAACTTCTGGATGAGGCTGTTCGTCACTACCCTAAAAAATATAAATCAATCGCCAATAAGGTTCGAGGAGTAGTTTTTATCGCCACCCCGCATTTGGGCTCGGGCCTGGCCAATTCAGCAGGCAAATTTAAATTCTTGATGCGGCCGACCCAGGTAATATCAGACTTGGCGCCGAGTCATCATTTGCATAGATTGAACACTTGGTATGGAAATCATGCCGCAAAGGCCAAAATTGAAACTTTGAACTTCAGCGAAAATAACCAGACTCGCGGGCTCACAGTTGTGCCCTTCGATTCCGCCGACTCGAATATACCTGGGGTGGTCACAATCCCCATTGACTCTGATCACATCGACATCTGCAAACCTACAGACAAGAAAGCACTGGTTTATAGCAGGACCCTCAAACTTTTAGACGAGGTGTTCCCGAGACTTGTCGAGGTATTTCCGAGACCGCATGAGAAATTCAATATTCCACACCCGGAAAACAAATATTTCACTGATCGTGATGAGGTCATCGCTGGAATCCGTTCCAGGTTCGACGCCGGCGAGCCGGTGCAGTCACTCAACGGGATTGGCGGAGTTGGTAAAACTCAAACTGTCATCAAGTACGCCTATAAGTACCGCGACAAATATGAGGCGGTTTTTTGGGCTAAGGCACAGTCACGTGAGTCGTTGGTCTCGGATTTCGTAACTATTGCGCGATTGCTCGACTTGCGGGATAAGGATGAGCAAGATCAGAACCGGGCCATTAGTGCAGTGAAGAAATGGTTCGAGAAGAACAACGACTGGTTGTTAATTCTCGACAACGCCGATGATCTGGCCCTCGCCATGGAGTTCACGACCCCAAATAAACAAGGGCATGTGATCCTGACAATGCGCGATCAGATCACGGGGAGAGGCGCTACTCCCAATAAGCTTGTAAAATGGGAGCCCAAAGAAGGGGCCCTCTTTCTGTTGCGCCGCTTAAAAGATAATCCAGATGACGCGTCCCTCAAGGACGCCCCTGACGATCTTCGCAGGCAGGCTGAGGAACTCTCAAAAGCTCTGGATGGGTTGCCGCTGGCGCTCGACCAGGCGGCTGCCTACATTCAAGAGACACAGTCGTCTTTGGCGGAGTATCTCAAACTTTATAACAACAGCCCTCATAAACTCCTCTCCAGGCGGGGGGAGCACATCGAGGATCACCCGGAGTCCGTCACCTGTACATTCATGATGTCGTTCGACAGGGTTGCCGTCATTAACTCTGCGGCGGCTGATCTGTTGCGGCTCTGCGCCTTCCTGGACGCCGACATGATTCCGGAAGAGATTTTCCAACAGGGGGCGGATGTCCTGGGTGAATCGCTAGGCTCGGTCGCTACCGACCAGATGGAATTGATCGAGGCGATCAAGCATTGCAGACGATTTTCTCTGCTGAACCGTAATGAAGATCGGACGGTCAGCGTCCACCGTTTAGTGCAAGTCGTCCTCAGGAATTCGATGGACAGCGAGACACAGTTTCTCTGGGCGAAACGAGCGGTCCGTGCGGTGAATAGGGCGTTCCCCAATGTCGAGTATGCGGCCTGGCCGTCCTGTGAGCGGCTGATCCGACACGCGCTGGCGCTTGTCAGATACGTCGACGATTTGGAGATTGTCATCCCGGAAGCGGCTCGGCTGTTGAGTCTGGCGGGGGTATACCTGAAAGAGCGAGCGCGGTTCGCCGAGGCCGAACCTCTCTATCTACGTTCCGTCGAAATCTCCGAGAAAGCTTTCGGCCCGGAGCATAAGAATGTCGCCGGCGCGCTCAATAATCTCGCTTTATTCTACGACTCGTTGGGAAGAGGCGCCGAGGCTAAGCCGCTCTATGAACGCGGGCTTGCCATTTATGAGAAAACGCTGGGTCCGGAGGATGATCGCGTAGCCATCACTCTTAACAATCTCGCCATGCTCTACAGTTCGATGAGCAAATATACCGAGGCCGAATTGCTGTACCAGAGGTCCCTCGAAATCTACGAGAAAACGCTGGAGCCCGACGACCCGCAAATCGCTTCAGTGCTCAGCAATTTAGCTGAACTCTATGATGCGCTGGAGAGGTATACCCAGGCCGAAAAGCTCTATGAACGTCTTCTCGCAATCAATGAGAAAACCGTCGAGCTGGAGAACCCGGATTTCGCGATCACGCTCAACAATCTCGCCAAACATTATCACTTGCGTGGGATGTGCGAAGAGGCCGAAAAGCGCTATATACAGGCCCTTGCAATTTTGGAAAAGACCTTTGGGCAAGAGCATACTCACGTGGCTACTACGCTCAGCAATCTCGCCCATCTTTACCAAGGACAAATGAAATATGGTTCGGCAAGGCCGCTCTACGAACGCGCCCTGAAGATTTATGAGAAGAGGCTCGGCCCTGATCACGCCAATGTGGCCCACACGCGCGATGCCCTTGCGCACTTATATGATGACTTTGAGAAGATTTGCTGAAGTGGTGAAAATTTTTGAGTGAGATTTATCACTCGTATGCTATATTCAGAATGCCTTTACGGATCTGATGCCTTGCCAGCGTCCTTTCCCCAATTTGACAGGCAAGACATTTAAATAACCATTAGAAGATTACTCCTGCGGGAATCAATCAAGCCCCTTCCGATCACGCATTTCAAACCTCCCCCGACACTAGAATTTGAGTGGATTCGTTAGAGGATGTCGCCCCGCATTCGGTGGAAATATGGAGAAGTTACATGGCAAACGGTGACTCGGACATCCTACCAGAACTCGGCAAAAAACTTAGCAAAGTTGTAGGAAACAATAAACAGGAGGCCATTCAGGCTTCGAAATCCCTGACCGAATTTTTATCCTTCCTTAAGGGGAAAAACGAAGTTGAGCTATCTAAGGAGCTAAGTAAACACCCTGAGTATTGGGAAGAGGTAAGGCGAGACATTATCCGAACTTAGGCAAGCGCCGCTATACAACCGATTTCGGTTCCATCAATGCCTCCGGCTGCTGGCTGCGCGCCACACCAGGTCAAAACGCATAGGCGAACGTTCAACCTAACCACCGAACAAATTCGCCGATGACTGTGTTGCGCACGAGTGAACCCGTGCGCTCACTTAGCGGCCAGATCCAACGCCATCAGGTTTTTGCGATCCCGCAGATACAGTTTTGCGCCTGCCAGAGTAGGCGGCGTCCAGGCTGTGTTTTGGAGGACAGACGTTTTGGCGAGCACGCGTAGCTCCTTAGGAGTCGGCTCGACCAGCGCCAGGGTCCCGTCCTCGTCCAGCAATATCAACTTCCCATCAACCGCCACCAATTGCGCCTTCGCAAATCCTCTCTGCTGCCAGACAATTTCGCCGCTCCGAAGATTTACGCAGGTCATCAGCGCCGCGCCATCGCCGCTGGAGAAATACAGGTGATCGCCCAGTCTGATCACCGTGCCGAAATGCGCTTGCAGGCGCGGGCTGTTCCACAGCTCTTTCACGGCGGTCTTCCCTTCCGACCGGCTCAGGTTCAACACGCGACTGCCGCCGCTATAAGCCGAGGAAATGAACAAGAGATTACCCGGCGCCCAAACCGGCGTGCTTATCGCCAGCCCATAATTTGTGTTATGCGGGTGTCGCCACAGCATCTGGCCATTCTCAGGGTCGAAGCCAATCACTTCTGACGCCAGCAGGGCTACCACTTGCGGCTGGCCGTCCACCTCGATCAGAAGCGGCGATGAGTGAGCGTTCTTGAAGTCCAGGTTCTTCCAGATGACCACTCCGTCACTTTTCCGCAGGGCTAACGCCCCACTGCCGCGACCGCCCGCCAACAGGATCAGCCCGTCCTTGTACGGCAGCGCGTGGCAAGAATAGCCCCATTCCAGCCGCGTCCCGCCGAATTCGGAATAAAGATCGCGGGACCAGACGGGACGCCCCGTTTTCTTGTCAATGGAGTGGATCTTTCCGGCGCCGCTGGCCGTCACGAGCCGGTCTCCGACGACCTGCGGCATCGCGTATGGACCAGGCCCAACCGCGTTAGGATCCCAGGCCTGAAAACGGGATTCGTAAGCGTACTCCCAGAGATTAGCGCCCGTGCGAGCGTCAATCGCGACAATCACATCCTGTGCGCCGCGATGGTATGCGGTATAAAGCGCCGAGCCTTCGACCGCGATAGGCGAATAGCCATCGCCAAGAGGACGTGACCATAGCTTTGTCGGCCCATCGGAGGGCCACGTCGACGCAAGTCCGGCGCCTGCCGTGACGAAATCGCGCCTAGGCCCGCCCCACAGAAGCCAATCATTCGACGTCGCCGAGGCGCCCGGAGCCTGTCGCCGGGCCGCAATCGGCTGAGAGAGAGAGATTGCGACTAGCGTCAGAACGACGACAACGACACTACGTAGTTTCCGCCAATGCCTCTTGATCATAGCTCTCTACCTACTTTCTCTTAACGAATCGGACATTGAGAGACCGATCCGTATCCATCAGATAACCGTTTACTTTGTTCTGCGGGTCGCGAGTAAATTCGAAGTTGAAGCCGCCGGATAGGAACTCGTCTTTGAGCGCAGGCCTTAAAATAAGGTTTCTCCCTCCCCTGGCGGCAACTACCAGCATGCCGTTTTCAACACCGATTTTGTAGCTTACCTGGGCTTCTTCGCTGTAATACTCCCCCGCGTAATCGGCAAGCTCACCCGGCGTCGGGGCGACAAGTTTTACCGGCTCGAAGGCATAAGATTTCTGTCGGTCAATGGATAAATGCATCAAAGGGCGCTCTCCTTCGCCTCGATTTTGAAATCTGACATCGATCCTGACCGGTACTTCAAATTCGCGGAACTCAGTCTGACTGACCGGGGCAATGCGAAACCTCATCCCGTTGACCGCTGAGACCGCCAACTTGCCATCCTCGACTTCCAGCGTCCAGAACCTTCTGAGGACTGGATCTAGGTAGACGCCCGTTTTGTCTTTAAGTTCCTGCTCGGGCATCTGGACGTACGGGGCTTTGGCGGATTGGCCAACGCCTGCGCCCTCCGGTTTGAACTGATCGGCGAGGTAAATATCCGCAACCTGCCGCGCAATCGAGTTGGGGCCGACTCTGTTAAAATTGCACAGACAGATGACTGAGAATTTCTGGTCTGGAAATCGCAATAATTCCGCTCTGTACCCGGAAAAGTCGCCGCCGACGGTGACGGTTTTCAAACCTTTGTAATTGTCTACAACCAACCCGAAAGCGTAATTGGTCTTCTCGCCGTCATCGAGCGGCGCCGGTGTAAGAAATTGATTGATCGAATCTGGCCCGCCCAATTTATCCTGGTAAAAATTCTGGTCCCAGAGAAAGAGGTCTTCGACCGTAGTCAATAACCCTCCATCACCGACCGAGGAGACGTTGCTCGCCTTCATTTGGAAGCTCCCTTCATTGTTGAAGAGATAGTCGGTGGCGCGGTTCTTGACAATCATTGCGCCTTCGTCCTGAAAACCCGTGTTGTTCATGCCGAGCGGGTTGAAGATATTTTCGTTGGCGAACTGGCGCAGCGATTTCCCGGACGCCCTTTTGACAATCGCCGCGAGCAGCGCATATCCGGAATTGCTGAAGAGACGCCGCGAGCCGGGCTTGAAGTTGGTTTCTTTCTGCCGCGCGAGCAGTTCAATAATGTCGTCTTCCTTATATATTTCGTCAGCGTCTCTGCCCGCGATTGCCATGAGGTCAGCGCGATCACGGACTCCGCCGGTGTGATGAATTAGCTGCCGGATAGTTATCGCGGCTTGATAGGCGGGTAACTCCGGCAGGTACTTGCGAATATCGTCATCGAGGCGGAGTTTTCCCTGCCTTGCCAGCAAGAGAACGCTCATTGCCGTGAACTGTGTTGAGGCCGACGCCACGTTGAAGACTGTAGCGGGCGAGACGGGAATGTCGTGCTCCAGGTTCGCCATCCCGTATCCCTTTTTGTAAATGAGTTTTCCATCTTTGATCACGCCAAGAGCGCACCCCGGAGAATCCGGCCTGTCAAATCGCGAGAAAAGTTGATCCACACGGGAAGCGATATCACTCTGGGCGCTAGCCGCCGGCGTTTGAGCAGACGCTATTGAGAAGAGCGTAAAAGTGAGTAGGACTGTCAGGGCGCCATTCGACTTGATAATCGAGTTATTCATCGAGTTCTCCTTGCCACCCATATTGATCGGTCTATATATCGACTGCTCAGGTTGGAAAAGTGATCTTTTCTTTATAAACAAATGTTGTGCCGCGAGGGAGCGCAACACTAATTCTTTTCAATGCAGAGTTTATGTTGAGACGATAGATCGGGTTTCAGGGGGCGGCTGTTCGTTTGTGGGATTCTTCGATTCCGAAATCGGGCGTCAGTTTCAAGCGATCGTCGAATCCGGCGAACCTGATCCCACTCCGGACAAGTATCGAGACCGGCGGAGACCACTGGCTGACACTATTTGCTACTGCGACTATCCGACATCGTGTAAACCTGACGCCGAAGCATTTGGCCACTCAGGCCCCGTTGACCACATATCCCGTCTGCGCTCAATCATTTACTCCTTCAGGCGACCCTCAGGCACACCATCTGCGTATGTTTACATCATCAATGAAGATTATTCAGGCAAAATTATTCCGGCGGCCACGATCCGCCGATCCGAAGGGCGCCGAGAAAAATCACGTAAAAGGAGTGTTTATGTTATTTCGAAGATTCTCAAAATTTTTGACCGCTGCCGCTCTGGCTATAGCTTTCGTAGCCTGCGCCGGCATCGCCGGCGGGTCGGAGGCTAAAGCGCAGGGGTATTATCGCAACTATAATTATAACCGTCACCGGGAGGATGCGTTCAGGCGACAGCGTGAACGTGAGCGTTTCTTCTGGCTGCGCAATCGACAGCGCGAGCGGGAGGAATGGAGACGCCACCAGCGCTTCGATCGTTACCGGTACAATAATAGATACGGGCGTTATTACCGTCGCTGGTAATAGGGCCATGGCTGCGTTATTCGGGGGTTTTCTTTCCCACCTTCAAAAGGGCCGGATTCATCCGGCCCTTTTGCCATCATTGATAATTCGGGATAATTGGGACTCCGGTACAGTACCGCGCGCGTAAGCAAGCGGCTGAATCATTGGTTAGCCGCTTGCTTATGCGCGCGGTACTGCGCCAACCTTATAGAAGGGCCGGCTTCATCCGGCCCTTTTGCCATCATTGATAATTGTGATACCGGTAAAGTACTGCGACAACCTTTTAAAATAAAACGGGAACAACGGAACAGACGAGAGAGTCTGCGGAAAGGCCTCACTGGCAAAATCAGGACACTCGAGCGTTAATCCGTCTGCTTCCCCGACTTGCCCCGAAAAATCCAGATCATCCCATCTGAACTTTCTGTCTGTTCCATTGTTCCCGTTTGCGGCGCATTCTCTCTCTCTATTGCCAAAATTTCAACAATTTCGCGGTAGAAAGGGACCACGCCAGCCTGGTCGCCAGATATACGAGTGACGCCGCGCTAAGGATCACCAACAATGTCCGCAAATATGCCGCAGTTGACGCCGAAAGTCCGATCCCTGTCCCAATCGCTACGTAGGCCGCCAGACACGCGGGGCACTTGGGCAGCAGCGACAGGACGGCGCCCGGAATTATCCATTCAGCGATTTCGAGACAGCGACGGACAAAAGCAAGCGCCTTCGGGCGCCTGGTCGCGGTTTTCCCTGCGACCGTCTTGCGGTCTGGTATGCTAGCGGGAACTTCGCAGCAATGATGAGCGCTCACGAGTGGGCCTCCTCCGAGGTGAGGTGGGTCGAGCAAGCGCAGCCCGGCTGGTGGTAGCGCCCGTTGGCTTCCACAACACCGCCCTCATTGTACCTGTTCCTCGGTCGAACCCAGTCCGCAAGGCTGCGATACGGGCCTCGCTCATCGCGACCCTTTGGCGTCACGTCGAGATACCTGTAAGTCCCGAGGAACTCCTCGCCGCCGCGACCAAAAGTCGAATAAGTGTGGAAGATCTGACCGGCGTCGTCCTTGATGAAGACGCTGTCGCCGGATAGGTCCTCCAGCACACGATCCGTGTATTCGTAGTTGTAGAAGGCGCGGCCAGACGCGATCTGCTCGGGCTTGAAGGAGACGTTGAAGTCGTAGTTGAAATCCGAGTTGCAAGACGAAACCCAGGGGAAGCGCCAACCCATCCGCTTGCGGACGGCCTCGATCTCATCAATAGACGCCCGCGCCACGACGGCATAGGTGACATCATGGTTATGTAGATGTTCGAGCACGCCTTCGATATGGTCGACTTCTAAGGAGCAACCTACGCATTGCGTGACCTGGCCGGGCCCCATCATGAAGTGCTTGACGAAGAGTTGACTGCGTCCGTCGAACAGTTCGGCTAGCGTGACCTTGCCTTTCGGCGCGTCGAAGACGTACTCCTTCTCAATCTTCACCCACGGCAGTTCGCGCCGTTGGCGGTTGAGTTCATCGCGTCGCCGCGTGAACTCTTTTTCTTTCGCCAGTAAGGCGCGACGCGCCTCGATCCATTCCTCCCTCGATACAACCTGCTTGTTCCCAAGTGACATTTCTATCTCCTTATTTTAGACATGCGGTTAAGAAAAAGAATTTCAGCCACGAATGAACACGAATATTCACGAATCTTATTTGACCCTGTTGATTTATTTGTTTTCCATCCTCTGAAGCCATTCGTGAATATTCGTGTTCATTCGTGGCTGAAATTCTTTTTGGAATCTAGACTTCTAGGATTATGTCGGCAGTCCCGGGATCTCCATCACGGGACGGATTTCGACCGTGCCCAGGCGCGCGCCCGGAATCTTTGCTGCGATGCTTAGCGCCTCGTCGAGGTCTTTGGCGTCGACCAGGAAGTAGCCGCCGAGGTGCTCGCGCGTCTCCGCGTACGGACCGTCGGTCACGAGCCGTTCGCCTTCGCGCACCCGGACGCTGGTCGCGGTCGATGTCGGATGCAGAGGGGCGGCGGCCAGATAATGCCCGCTCGACTTAAGTTGGTGCGCGAATTGCGTGGACTCCGCATAACAATGCTCCCGCTCAGTTTCGCTCACGGATTGCTCGTCAAGGTAAATCAGCAACATATATCTCATTTGTCGTCCTCCATCGGTTAATCGAACGGCGGGGGCCTGAATCGACACTCCGCCAGAATTTTTTTCGAATGTATAATTAGGGCATGCTTTCGGAAACAACTACCGCCATTGACTCAGTTTACCGCTCCGATTGGGGCCGGATCGTCGCCACTCTGATCCGATTCTTCGGCGACTTTGACGTAGCCGAAGAGGCGGCGCAAGAGGCTTTTGCGGCCGCCGTTGAGCAGTGGCCCGGCGCCGGAGTCCCCGAGTTTCCACGCGCATGGATCATCCAAACGGCCCGCCACAAAGCCATTGACCGCATCCGGCGCAGGACGCGGTTCGAGGAAAAACTTGAATCGCAGCTCGCCGCCGGACTGATCCAAACTGTCGAGGAGCCGAATTATGACACGAGCGAAATCCCTGACGATCGTCTCAGGCTGATCTTCACCTGCTGCCATCCGGCGCTTGCGCTGGAGGCCCAGGTTGCGCTGACGCTCCGCATGCTCGGCGGCCTCGAAACTGAAGAGATCGCGCGGGCCTTTCTCGTCCCCGTCACGACGATGGCGCAACGGCTCGTGCGCGCAAAGCGGAAGATTCGCGACGCCGGCATTCCCTACACCGTGCCTGACACAAACGATATGCCCGCGCGGCTGGACGCGGTGTTGACGGTAATCTACCTCATCTTCAATGAAGGCTACGCGGCCACCCGGGGCGAGTCACTTGTGAGGGCTGATCTATGCGCAGAGGCCATCCGGCTTGGGCGACTGGTGAGAATGTTGACGACGCCACAACCGCCGGCGGAAGCGACGGCCCTCCTCGCCCTGACGCTGCTGCACGACTCGCGGCGCGACTCGCGACTCAACGAAGCCGGCGATCTGGTACTCCTCGAAGAGCAGGATCGCAGCCGTTGGAATCGGGAGCAGATCGCCGAGGCGCTCCCGCTGGTCGAGGAAGCGCTTCGCGGCGGGGCCGGCCCTTTCGCGCTGCAAGCGGCGATTGCGGCTCTGCATTGCCAGGCTGAGCGGTTCGAGGATACCGACTGGCCTCAGATCGTCCGGCTCTACGACCTTCTTGAACGTCTCGATCCATCCCCCATCGTGTCATTGAACCGGGCCGTGGCGGTGGCGATGGTTGACGGACCTCAAGCGGCGCTCGCGCTGATTGACGAGCTCGCAGGCGATCTCGACGGCTATCATCTATTGCATGCCGCGCGCGCCGACCTGCTGCGCCGTATCGGGTCATCGGCGGAGGCGGCGAAGAGTTATGGGCGGGCGCTGGCGCTGGTTACGAATGAGAGCGAGCGCCGATTCCTAGCGCGGCGGTTGCGTGAAGTTCAGCAGACTCATTGAGCTTCAAGTGATTAACTTTACAATGATTGCCTCTGTGGCGCCCGAGCAAACTAACGCCCGAGATTTGCAGCGTGGCGCGCAAGCCTTCGTATCTGAATTTCCTGAAGGAGCGCGCAAAAATACGGTACGGGGAGCGTCAGCGACCTGAGCCTTGATCAAGATGCCTTTTGACCTAGGCTTAGGTTGCTGACGCTCTCCGTACCATACCGCCTAACGCCTCCCACCCCTTCAAAGGATTTCTCGCCGGGTTGACCTAGAAGCTCGCGCATGGCGGCGGCGACCCGCGCCGCGACTGAATTCTCATCCTCATCTATATTGGCGAAGAACCGGAGCGCGTCCGTCCAGCCTGGCCGTTGGTAGAAACGGAGCATCGCGTCCGGATTGAAGCCGAGCTCACCATCAATCGGGTAGATCAGGCCGCGCGCTACGAACTCGTGCAGGTCCGGAGAGCCATAGTCCAGATCCGACACATAGCCGCTGGGACGGCCGGCGGTCACCGCCTCAACGAGCACGCTCGAGTTGCCTGCGAGTACAACGTCCGAAGCTTCGAGGTCGCGGGACACGGAACCGCCTGAAGCTCGCTGCAGCCGGCGGTCATTACGCGCGCCGATCCATGCGTCAAGCCCCGTCCAGAGATTTGTCGGATGCGGGCGAACCAGGATGCGCGACACTCGCGGATCGCCTAGAAGACGCTCGACCAGTGAGCGCAGCCGCACCTCGTTCACCTCCTTGCAAAGGAATATCCCGACGGCCAGGCGACCAGGGAGCGAACCTGCGGGCATCGGGGCGTATTCTTGCCGCCGGCCGTGGACGAAGACGCGATCCATTCGGCAGCCGGCCTCAAGGTACGCCCGCCGCGCGGCCTCGCAGTGGACCACCGCCAGATCGTAGGAGAGTCTCGCAATGGGCCGCACCGGCATGCCGTGCGTGATGAGGACGACGGGCACGCCACATTTTCGGGCCGCCAGGCTGAACGCGATTCCGTGCGGGTTGCTGTGATTTGAAGTCACCGCCAGGCTGAAGCGCGCGTTTCGGAATATGCCGAGGTACCGCTTGTAATAAGCTATAAGCTCGATGACGCGGAGCGTCTTGAAGAATTCGTATCTCCGGTCGAGCAGGCGCGCCATCCTGAGAAGTCTTCGCAAAGCCGCGCCGAGCTTACAGGCCAGCGTTGAAAGCGACATAGGTTCGGGACGCCAGTTGAATTTCAGTTCGGTCCAACCCAACTCCGGAAACGATCGGACCAGCGGCTCGATGGCGCGTCGTTCATTACCAAGCCGGGCGATCCAGACCACCCCGTCCGATGGATCACCCGGTCGCAGTGATCGCACGGCGAGAAAACTCTTCACCCCGCCGACAAGGGCGATCACAGCTGGAAACAGGGTCTGCCGGCTCCGTTCGATCAAAGCCGACAAGAGCCGCAAACCGGCATTTTGAGAGACGACGTAGCGGGCGATCCCGGAGATCACATCAGCCTCGTCGCAGCGGAGAAGACTCTTAACGCCGCGACAGAGCAACCAGACCTGGGTATTGGAAATATGTTCGTTTTTCATTTTCCATTTTCCATTTGATATTTGGCATTTGCCATTACCTGAACCAATCTTCTTCAATGGCAAATGCCAAATATCAAATGGAAAATGGAAAATGAAAAATGAAATCTACCCCAAAACTTTTGCTCCACCGCTTACCTGATCTCCTTCTTCTCGAAGTCCCCTGAAGAGGTTGGCGATTGTGGACTCATGAACCCGCCTGCGCGCGGCAAGACTGCTGTTCGCGTTGTGGGGCGCGAGCAAGCAGCGGTCTATCGCGCGCAGCGGGCTGTGGGCCGGGAGCGGCTCGACCTCGAAGACGTCGAGAGCCGCGCCGGCGATCCGTCTCTCGCTCAGAGCCCCAATAAGCGCCGGCTCGTCAATCAACGGGCCTCGCGCCGTGTTGATGAGATACGCCGAGGGCCGCATAACCGCCAACTCTTCGCGACCTATCAGGCGCCAGGAAGTCGGATTGAGATCGCAATGGAGCGAGACGAAGTCGGCCTCCTCTAGCAATGTTCGCAGGGGGACGAGGCGCAGGCCGGTCTCGGCGATAAACGACGCGGGCGGCTGGACCGGGTCGGTCCCGAGCGTCGTCATCCCGAACGCCCGCGCGCGGCGCGTCACAGCTTTGCCGATATTTCCGATTCCGACCACTCCGAGAACGCATTCCCTCAACGAGACCGCGTCCGGCTTGGCCCACAGGCCGCGGCGGATGTCCTGGTCCATCCACGGAAGCCGTCGCGCGAAGCAAATGATGTAGCCGAGCGCGGTGTCCGCCACGGCGTCCGTGAACGCGTTGGGCGTGTTGTAGACCCGAATGCCGAGCTTCGACGCCGCGCTGGTGTCAATGGAGTCAATGCCCGTCCCCCACTTCGAAATGACTTTCAAACGAGGCGCTTTGCGAAGCACTCGATCAGTGAATCGGTCGTCGCCGCAGATCGCGCCGTCTATCGTCCCGACAAGGGGCAGGAGCTCCTCTTCGCTCAATCGTTCGTATACGCGCGTCGTGACGATCTCAACGTCTTCGGCCTCCAGGCGCGGACGAAACTTATCGAGCTCCGGAAGCATGTACGGCGCGCTGATCAGGACTCGCCACTTCATATGCGCGCCTCCGCGTGAGAAGCCCCGTATCTGAGAATAAGCGGGTCGTCCTTCATAAGCGACTCGACGAGGCGCAGGTCTTCGGCAGTGTCCACCGCATGAGTGGGCTCCTCGGCAGGCGCCATCCTCACGCGCCACCCGTTCTCGATCACTCGGAGCATGTCAATAGATTCCGCTCGTTCAAGGGAGGTCTGCGGGAGGCTGGCGAACTCGCGCAGGAAGTCACGCCGGAACGGGATCACGCACACCTGCTTGAACGCGCCCCCACGCTCGATTTCACGGGCGTCGAGCGTGGGGATGGGAGCGCGGGAAAAGTAAAGCGCGTCCCCGTGGACATCCATCACGACCTTGATGGTGTTGCGGTCAACGTATTCCTCCCAGTTGACGATGCGGCGCGCCAGGTTCACGCACGTCACGAACGGGTCAGCGATCATGGGCGCCACGGCGGAGGCGATCATGCCCGGCGTTATCATTGGCTCGTCCCCCTGGATCATCACGACGATATCAGCATCAAGCGACGCGGCCGCCTCGGCGACGCGATCGCTGGCGCGCTCGTGGGCAGATGACGTCATGAGGACTGGCGCGCCGAATCCTTCGGCGACGCGGCGGATCTCTTCATCGCAGGTCGCGACGTAAACTGCGTCGAGGAGTCCGCACATCGAAGCGCGCCGGAAGACGTGCTCGATCATAGGTCGCCCCAGAATCCGGGCAAGAGGCTTGCCCGGAAACCGGGACGACCCCATCCGCGCTGGAATAATTGCAATGATCCGCATTAGGTACGAATTGCCTTTCAACCGCCGGTCTTGCTTCCCCCTGGACACGGTCTCCTCGACCGCCGTCCAAAATACTTCCGCGCCTCATCCCAGAAAGCCGTAAAGAAGAAACCTCGTGAGCATCTTATTCACCATACGCAAAAGGAGACGCGCATTAGGTAATGTCGAGTCCGAGCAAGCCCAATGCCAACAAGCATCCTGCGCAAGTAAGAGTAGGAAGGAAGTAAAAAGGGCAAGGAGGGCCAAAGGTTCTCTTTGCCCTCCTTGCCCTTTCTGCCTCCCTCTGGGCAAAGGCGCCTGGAGGCCCCTGTCAGGATCATCTGACAAATGAAAGATTCAGATTGCATCTGACATTGGCGCGCCCATTCTCCCGGCGTGGTTTTCAGTTGGTACTGCAATTGCGACGGGCATCTTCAAGGAGCCATTCATGTCGCGTTGCGACGCCCTGAAAGAATGAAAATCGCCCCTGGGTACGCATCGCTTCCAGCGTGCAGTCTCGGCGAAAGACGAATTTATAGGAACCAGAGCATCGCCTCAGGATTGGGGGGACTGATTCCGATCAATAGGTCTCTAGCCGAGACTGCACGCTGGAAGCGATGCGTACCCAGGGATTTTCCCAGGAGGAACATCTATGCACGCGCCCGTGAAATACTTCGAGAAAGCTTTGTCTATCGCTGCCAACGGCGCCTGGTTCATTTTCAGCAGGCTCAACCGAATCCGCCCGAAGCCGTCGTGGACGCCCAAGTGGTCAGACAAGCCACTGCTCAAGTCCTATCAAAAAAACCGCCCGCCGCTCGGTTGGCCCCGGCAGACCGATTCGCTCTGCCCGGCCTGCGTAAGAGAGGCGCGGGCATCCATACTTACTGGCATCGAAGGCGGAAGCGACGTGAGCGTTCTACTCAACGAAAAGGTCGGCGAGATCAAGGCGAGCATCATCGAGCGCGACGGCCACATCCTGATGATTAAAGACTGTCCGATTCACGGCCGTTACGAAGACACGCTGGCCGTAGACGCGGCGTTCTTCAAACACATCGAGGAGGTCTTCCCAGGCCGTGACATCAGCGCGCACAATGACGAGAAGCTGCACAATCACGGGAGCAGCTCCATCAAGTACGGGCGCGGCGCGGTGCTCACAATCGATCTGACGAACCGCTGCAACATGATGTGCGACCCCTGTTTCATGGACGCCAACCAGATCGGCTTTGTCCACGAATTGAGCTGGGATGAGATCACCGAAATCCTGAATAACGCGATCGAGATCAAGCCTCGGCGACAATTGTCGGTGCAGTTTTCGGGCGGCGAGCCGACTCTCTCACCCCATTTCCTCGACGCCGTGCGCTACGCGCGCGAGATCGGCTACAACTCGGTTCAGGCCGCCACCAACGGCCTCAAATTCGCCCAGAGCCGGGAGTTCGCCGAGGCGGCGGCCATGGCCGGGTTGCGGTACGCCTATTTGCAGTTCGACGGAATAGGCAACGCAGCCAACTCTCATCGCGGCGTCGGGAACCTTTTCGACGTGAAGCTCCAGGCGATCGAGAACCTCCACAACGCCGGCATCAACGTCGTGCCGGTAATTACAATCGTCAACGGCGTGAACAACCAGCAGGTGGGGCGAATGATCGAATTCGCGTTCGACAACCCGAAGAAGATCTCCTTCCTCGCTTTTCAGCCGGTCTCGTTCACGGGCCGCGACGAGGCGATCACGGACGAACGTCGCCGGGCGCAGCGCTACACCCTTTCCCATCTGGCGCGCGACGTGAAGGGCCAAACGGGGTTGGGCGAGCCGTCTCGGGACTGGTTCCCCATCTCCTTCCTGTCAACTTTCACAGATTGGGCCGACCTGGTTCACGGCCCTGACTCCCGATGGGGACAGCTCGCTTGCGGCTGCCATCCGAACTGCGGCGTCGGGATGGCGGTGATGGTGGACAAGGAGACCCGAGAAGCGGCGCCTTTGACGACCTTCCTCCGGGCAGAGCAATTGGCCCGGGACGTGGCGCAGATAAACGACGCCGGCCGAGGGTTGATCCTCTCGGTCATCGGGATGACGCTCGCGCTCTTTCGCAACTATGACCCGTTCAAGGCGCCGAGCCACTTTAAGTTTATTGATCTCATGAAGAAGTTCGACAAGAAACTGCGCGGGCGAAAAAGCCGGATAACGAGCAGCATTGATTTTGAGGGAGACGACGAGCGCCTCAAGGACGTCCTCAAGAGGCGCGAGGACCGATGGAATTTCCTGTTTATCGCGGGAATGTGGTTTCAGGACCTGTTCAATTATGACTTTCGGCGCACCGAGATGTGCATCATTCCCTACGGCACTCAGGAGGGTGAGATTTCTTTCTGCGCATACAACACGGGCGTCGGCTGGCGCAAGATCATCGAGAAGATGCATATGACGGCGACATTGACCAGGTGGTATGAAGAACATGGCCGCCACGAGATTTTCGCGGGCGGCAAGAAAGTGCCTCTCGCCCCTGCGGCGCACTCGCTAAGCCTGAATCAGGAGGCCGTCCAGTCGGGCGCCCAGACCGACCTCGACGAATTGGGCGTCCCAAAGAACAGCCGCGAGGAGAAGATCATGGCGAGGCTCTATCGTCAGCGCATGCCTGGGGAGCAACCGCTGGTTCAGATTCAGAGACGCCAAAAATCCTCCGAGGGTAACTGAGGGGCGTCGGGCGGTACAGTACGGGTAACGTAAACGAACTGGGCTCCGATCAATAGGTCTACTGATCGGAGCCCAGTTGTGTCCCTTCTGGAAACCGGTTTGATCTTGAATATTGATCTTCGCGGCTCGAGTTAGACCAACCGAATCCTCATTTCACCATCTTTCTGGAGAACGCGCCGAAGTTCAAGACCGCACGCGCATTGCTACGCAAAGTTATCTGTGCGCCGTCAGCAAGCAACAGATCCTGCGCAGGGCACTGGAACATCATGCGCTTTGTTGAACCGTCAACGTAGGATCCATAACATTGAACGGAGCCGACAGACATGATCGGCAGCTCGTTTCCAACAGTAATCGGCGTATTGGTAAAGACGGTCAGTCTCACCGTGCCGTTTCCGGCCCCCGTCGCCGCCGCGCCGGCGCCCGTCGCGGGAACAAACTGAATACTCTCGATTACATTGCCCTGATCGATGACGCGCGGCGACCGGCCGGAAGCTTGGCCGCCCGACACCGCTCCTGCCAATGTGTTAGTCGCTGCCGTTGTGGCAAGTTCTGGCGATGCGCCGGAGGATTCCGCTAAAAAGTCGTTGGTTCGCCGAGAGGCGCGGAAGTTTGTCACGTAGATCTTTCCTGTAGGTGTGTCGTCGAAGGTTAAGCGAATGCCACGCGTCCGCCTCAGGTCGTCGGCCTGAAATGCATTAAGAGGGATACGGACCGTCTGCATGTTCAAGTGATAGCCATCGGGAAAAGCGGGGTTGATGAAGGTCAGGTCCGCATTCGGAGTTCCGAACGGGCCGTCCAACTCGATGAACCTGGACACCGCCACTGGCATTGACAGTCTTCCATTGGCGGCAATGAGCTGAACGTGGAAGTTGGTGGGGCCGGCCGGATTCAGATTGGTTTGCACGGGGGTTTCGCGATCGGTGCGGAAGTCCAGCGTCCTATAGCTCGAAAGGTCCAACCCGGCTCCCGGATTAGTGAAGTTGATTTGGAAGAAGACATCCGCGCCGCCTCGCTGCCAGGTAATCAGTCCTGCCCGGAGAAATGCCGGCAGAGGCACTGATTGTAACTGAGCGTTTCTGGCCGTAAACGGGATTCCGTGCTCCCTCACCGCGACGTGCTCCACAGTCACGTTGCTGGTATCGTTCGGGACGCCGAACTTGCTTGCGCCGGTCGCTTGATCGAAGTCTTCGAGAGCTTTGGTGACGGTGGCATTCGGCGAAGCAATAAATCCGCGCTGGATGCGCGCCACCGAAGTGACTACATCAGGAAGCAGGAGCCGCGGATTGAAATTAGCCAGGAAGTGCGGGGACTCTGCGTCATCACTCAACACGCCACGCACCAGCGCCAGGATACTCGCGGAGCCGGTGGTCCGCTGCCTCGCAGAGCCGGTCACTCCAGGAAGGATTCCTGTTGCCGGATCCGTTTCGAAGAGCTGAAGCGACGGATCAAAGCACCCGGACGAATCACTAAATTGCCATTCGGTATTCCAGTAATTGTGGTTGGCGCCAAGGACATAATAGAAAGCCTTCTTCTTCGCGGGCTGTTCTGTGGAGCTCTTCATCATACGGTCGTACGGCCACATCCCCTGCTGATTGATAACATCGCCGTCGCAGCCCGGAAGCATCACGACCCACGTCGTCCCCTCGGCATTGAGCGTGCGCACCGTTTGCCGGTCTACCGGAGCGATTTCGAACACCCCTTTAAACTTCAAGGTGTCAGGTATGCGCGAGGTCCAATCA
>Ga0081455_10002760_pt1 | contig 20721 bp, 17 predicted proteins | sample TabmetS3T2R1_FD_70207 | JGI IMG/M metagenome (GOLD analysis project Ga0081455, IMG submission 70207) | Tabebuia heterophylla rhizosphere microbial communities from the University of Puerto Rico - S3T2R1 | ecosystem: Host-associated > Plants > Roots > Rhizosphere ...
CCCCCCCGCGCTCGCCGCCGCCACGCCGGTGGCGGCGGTTGCGCCGGTGTACGGCCTCGTTGCATCCGCCGGGCGCGGGCGGGCGATGCCGGCGCCGCGCGTCCACGCGCACGCACCGCGCGCCCGCGCGTTGCCCACCGCCAATCCGGTGATCAGCAGCGGGAAGACCTCGGCCGAACGAAGCGTCTCCCTCTCTGGAGGCGTGGTTCCACTCGCAAGTTTCGCGCTGCTCGGCGCGGCGCTGTTCGTGTTCGGTCGTCGCATCCGAACGTCGCGCTGGTAGGAGGAGTAATAGAAAAAGCTGCACAGAATCTACTGTCTGAACCACGGTAAATCAGGACCGCTCTACCCTCGTCGTACAGTTATTCGCGGTTCTGGGGCTGGACCGGAAGGGGGGGCTTTCTGTGTCTCGCAGCCTGGACTCGTCGGGTCGTAAAGCTGCATGGGGTGGCAAGTACCGGCTGATCACTCGGTTGGGTGCGTCGGTCACGGCCGCCATCGCTGTTTCACTCGGATGCGTCGGCACCGCCGGCGCTACGCCGCCTACGGTGACGAGCATCACCGTCTCGCCGTCGCTGCCACAAGTCAACGCGAATGCGACGTACACCGTCACCGGCTCGGACACCACCGACGGCGACACGATCGCGAACGCCAACTGGTCGTTCGACGATGGAGCAACGGCACAGGGACTGAGCGTTCAGCACGCTTTCTCCGGCCGCGGCAGCCACACGGTGAGCGTCGCCGTCGTCGACTCGGCGGGCGAGACAAGCGCTCCCTCGTCGAAGACGGTGCGGATCAACGCCCCGCCAGTGGCCGGGTTCACCGCGACGCCGGGCGTGCCGCAGATCAACCAAGCGGTCAGCTTCGCGTCGACGTCGTCGGATCCCGAAGGTGGGTCGCTCGATTATTCGTGGTCCTTCGGAGACGGCGCCACGTCCACTCAGCCGAACCCGTCTCACTCCTACAGCGCAAGCGGGACAAAGACCGTCACGTTGACCGTCACTGACTCCGATGGCGCGACGGCTTTTGCGCAGCACACCGTGCGTGTTAACGCATTACCGACGCCGAAGATCACCTTCGCCGCGCTGGACAAGTTCGCGGGCCAGGACTCCCAGAAGCCGTTCGTCGGCGAGCGCGTCGCGTTCAGCGCGAGTACCTCGACCGACCCCGACGGTGACCCGAAGGCCGCGACCTACCAATGGGACTTCAATGGCGACGGGGTCTACGGCGACGTCCCGGCCGCGCAGTCCCTGATCAAGGTCGTCACCACGCCGGGTGACACCACGATCGGCGTGCAGATGACCGACGTCGACGGCGCGGTCGCGACGGCGCGGATCCCGATCCACGTCGATCAGCCGCCCGTCGCGAGCTTCACGTGGAGCCCGCTGGCGCCGGTGACCGGCCAGACGGTTCAGTTCACCTCGACGTCGACCGACCCGGACGGCGCCGGCGACATCCTGTCGCAGACCTGGGATCTCAACGGCGACGGCACCTTCGGCGACGCCAGCGGTCCGACCGCGCGGGCCACGTTCCTGACCGCGGGCAACTACAGGGTCGGTCTGCAGGTGACCGATCAGACGCGCGTCGTTTCCACCGCGACGCAGACCGTCACGATCACCGGCGCGCCCGCGCAGGCGCCACCGTCGACGCCCGGCGGGCCGGTCGTCGTGCAGCGCCCGTTCCAGCCGCCGAGCTCAGGCGGTGGCGGTGGGGCCATAGCGGCCTCCGCGAACACACCCGCGGCTGCCGCGTCCCGGACGCTCAGCGTGATCGCGGGCGTCCGCGTCTCGATCGCCGGGAGCGTCGCGCGCCGCGGCACCCACGTCACCCGCCTGTTCGTCATCGCCCCGCGTGGCTCGATCGTCCGTGCCGTATGCACCGGCAAGGGCTGCCCCGCGAAGCGAGAACGCCGGCGCGCGGCCAAGGGCGGGGTGCGCCTGCGCAAGTTCGAGCGCACGTTCAAAGGCAACGCGAAGGTCGCCGTGAGCGTCACGAAGTCCGGCTTCATCGGCAAGTACATCCTGTTCACGTTCCGGCGTGGCAAGGCGCCCGTCCGTAGCGAGCTGTGTCTCGCGCCAGGGGCCCGCGCCGCCGCCCGCTGCCCGGCGCCATGACCCGGCCGCGTCCAGCATTGATGATCGCCGGCGCGTGCGCCGTGTCGTTCGCCGGTGCGTTTGCGGTGGGCTCAGTGCTCCGCGAGGACGCACGCTCGACGCCGGCCGTCGCGACACCCGCGCCCGCTCCAGCACGGGCGCGGATCGCTGCGCTCGCGCCCGCAGCCGGGCTTCCCGGCCTGCGCGCGCGCATCGAGCGCCATCAGGCGCCGCGCAAGCCGCAGCCCGGCGCGCGCGCGGCGACACCGCAGCGGGCGGCGGCGGCCTCCGTCGCCGCCCGGCCCGTGGCAGTGGCCCAGCGCCCGGCGCGCCGCGTGACACCGGTCAGCCGGCCGGCGCCGCAGACGCCCGTTTCGCAGCCTGTTTCGCAGCCGCAGCCGGCGCCCAAGCCGGCGGCGCCGAAGCCCGCTGCCCCGAAGCAGTCCGCACCCAACCCCACGGTCGCCACCACACCCGGCGTCCAGTTCTTCGACGACGGCGGATGAGCATGCCGGCAGAGACACACGAGGCGGTCGGCACCACGATCGCCGGCCTCACGGTCGAGCGCGTGCTCGCGCACGTGCCGGGCCGCTACACGCTGGTCGAGGCGGCGTCGCCGCAAGGCAAGCGTGTGGCGCTGAAGCTGTTCGCCGAGCCTCTGGCCGCCGATCCCGAGCTCCGCGGCCGCCTGCTGCGGCTCGCCGACTTCGACGGCGCGCTTGCGCACCCACTGTTGCCGGTGCTCGGCGCCCTCGACCTCGGCGACGGCCGCGCGGCGCTCGTGCACCCCGTGCCGCAGGGCCGCACGCTCGCGGAGCTGCTGCGCGACGGGCCGCTCGAGCGCGCGGAGGCGATCGGCATCCTCAGCCAGGTCGCCGGCGCGCTCGAGACCGCGCACGCGCTTGGCCTCCCGACCGATGAGCTCACCTCGGAGGACGTCTTCGTCACCAACGGCCGCCCCCGGCAGGCGACGCTGGTGGCGTTCGGCGTGCGCGTGCCCACCCGCCGCGGCTGTGACGCGATCGCGGGCGTCGACTACCGCTCGCCCGAGGAAATCAGCGGCCGTCCGCGCGACCGGGCGAGCGCCGTGTACGCGCTCGCGTGCCTGCTCGCGGAGTGCCTCACCGGCGCGCCGCCGTATCCGTACGACCGGCCGCTGCTGACCCTGCAGGCGCACCGCGTCGAAGCGCCGCCCGAGATCTCCGCGCGACGCAAGGGACTGCCGAAGGAACTCGACGCCGTCGTCGCGTCCGGCCTCAACAAGCAGCCCGAACAGCGATATGCGTCACCCGCGCGCCTCATGCGCGCGGCCCAGAAGGCCCTCGGGATCAAGGCGCCCATCCCCGTTGCACCGGCCCCACGCCGGCCGGCGCACGAGCCGGCCTCGCGCAGGCCGGCTGTCGAACCGGCTCCCCGCAGGCCGGCGCCCGCACCGGTCCCACGGCGGCCGGCCGAGAGAACTGCGGCGGCGGACGCGCGTGCTGGCGCGCAGACGCCAGTCCGGTCAAGCCGCCGCGGCGCCAGCCCCCCACGCGACAGCCGCAGGTCGCGTCGGCGCTTGGCGGCTTGGCCGGCGCCGGTCTCGATAGGGGCCGGCCTCGTCGTGCTGATGAGCACGGCGGGGTTCGCGCTCGGCCAGTCCGGCGGCGCGTCGCCGCCGCGCGCTCCCGCGACGGTCGCATCGAACGAGGCCGCCTCGCTCGACCAGCGCACGACCTACGTGGGCGCCGTTGACACCGCCGTCCGGCGGCTCAGCGAGCAGCGCGCAACGGAGCGACGGCACCTGCGCAACGCGCGGCGCCCCGGCGCCCAGGCGGCGGCCGCCGCCGGACTGGCCGACGCGTACCTGCGGGCGCAGCGCGAGCTTCCGGGCACGGCGCTCGCGGTGCCCGGCTCCGGCCGTCTGCCCGATCGGCTGCGCGCTGCGGAGAGCGCCTACCGGCGGCTTGCGATCGCCGCGCGCCGCGGTGACGCCCGCGCGTATCGCGCCGCCCGTGCGGCGGTCCAGCGCCGCGAGCTCGAGGTATCGAACGTCCTCGAGAGCCTGAGCTACGCCTGACGGGTCAGCGCGGGCCGCTCACGAAGCGCGACACCGACGCGACGAGCTGTTCCGCCGCGTCGACCGCTTGCTGGGCCTCGTGGACCGGCGCCTCCGCGAGCGCGTAGTCGACGTCGTTGCGGTCCTCGAAGAGCTTGCGCAACGCGCGCGCGTCGTCCGCGGCGAAGTGCCCGTTGGCCGATGCTTGCCGGCTGAACGCGGCCAGCACGCCGGCCTCGGTCGGCGGCGACTGGCCCGTCGTCATCAGTGCGGCCGCCGCCGCATGAAAGCCGGCGAAGTACGCCCGGGTCAGCGCCTGTGACGGAAAGCCGGTGTCGAGAAGTGCGCGCGCGGCGCGCAGCTCCTCGCGCCCGCGTTCGAGCGGCTCCATCGCCTCGGTCACGCGACCCGCACCCCTTCGGCGACCGCGCGCGACAGCAGCGGCGTGACCGCGTGCTCGAACTCGATCGCGGTGACGGGGATCTCGGTCACCACCGCGTCGTTGCGCATCGAATGGCGCCACATGACGCGCTCCATCCGGCGCTTCTCCGACCACCGGTCCGTGAAGCGGTCGAGCACGACGACGAGTTCGACCGCGGACTCCGGCTGCGCCTCGCCGCGCGCCCACGGCCCGACGAGGAGCACGGCCCGCAGCCGCTTGCGGTACATCCGCCGCAGGTCGGCCGCGACGCGCCGCGCGAGGCCCTGCGCATCGAGCAGCCCGGGCATCTCTGCGGGGTCGGGATCGCCCCGGCTCGCCATCGCCTGCTCGGCGGCTCGCGCATCGACAAGGCCGCGCTCGACGAGCCACTCGATCGCCCGGCGCTCGCCGCGTGCGTCGTGGAACGCGAACCACGCGCGCCGCAGCTCCGGGAAGTCGAAGAGCGTGTCCTTGAACCGGCGAAATGCGCCGCGGCCGACGATCGCGCGATCGAGCAGATCGCGCGCGCGGATGTCGCGCACGCACGCGACGAAGTCCTCCATGTCGCCGTAGCCAAGCGCGACGGGTAACGGCGTGATCGGCAGCAGCCGCACCGGCTCGTCGTCCCCCACCTCCAGCGCGTGGACGGATTGCGGTTCGACCGCCCCTGTCTCCGGGTCGAACCACCACGTGTGCTCGTCGGAGTGATCCTCGAGCGCGAGCGCAAGGTCGGCAAGATCGACCTGCTCAGGTTCCAACATTCGCCACCCCATGTGTTGGTCCGGCGAGGGTACAAGCGGCGTTCGCCGTTGTCACTGCCCGAATCGACGGACGGCGGTAGGACGCCGCTCGGCGCAGCTCACAGCAACCGTGTGAATTCCATGTACGTCCACACCGGTCGGAAGCCGAGGCGGCGGTAGAGCTCCTTCGGCCGGTCTTCGTCGTCGGCGACGATCCAGAGGTCCCTGGCGTCGCCCGCCGCGAGGATCGCCGCGCGCGTCATCGCCGTGCCGCGGCCGCCGCCGCGGTAGCGCGGGTGGACGAAGACCTGCGTGATCTCCGCGTCGTCGCCGTCGCGCTCGAGCTGTGCGAAGGCCACCGGTACGCCGTTCTCGACCACGGCCAATATCCGCGCGTTGCGCCGCATCGAGACGTCGCGCGCCTCGGCGTAGTGGTCGCCCGCGTCCACCCCCGGGAAGTCCTCGTCGTGCCACGCGACGCGCAGGTCGTGCACCGCGTCGTACGGCACCTCTTCGACGTCGACGTCCGGCCCGGGCGGCGGCGGCTGCTCGTGACGCATGAACACCAGGCGGGACGTCCGCCAGCCCAGGGCTTGGAACTCCGGGCGCAGGCGCTCGGCGGCGCCGACGTCGTCGACGTTCACGCGCCGGTGCTGCAGGCCGGCCAGCGACTCGTCCGCGATGGCCGCGATCTCCTGCGCGCTCATCGCCGGGTCGTCCTCGACGCGGACGAGGTTGAAGTCGTAGTACGTCGGATACCGCGTCGCGCGCAGCACCGCGCCGTGCTCCCACGGCTCGAGGACGTCGCAGATCGCCGCCTGCGCGCCGTGGTGCCAGGCACGGGCCCGCTCTCTCATCGCAGCGCCTCCCGAGTCAGGCGCGCGACCTCGAGGTCCTCGCGCGCGGTGACCACGAGCGCCCGCACCGCCGCGCCGTCGGCGCCGATGTCGGCGTCGGCATCCGCGCGCGCGTTGCGCTCCTCGTCGAGCTTCACGCCCAGAAAGCCCAGGCCCTCGGCCACCCGCGCGCGGATCTCGGCAGCGCGCTCGCCGACCCCGCCCGTGAACACCAGCGCGTCAAGCCCGCTGAGCGCGGCCGCCATCGCCGCGATCGCGGCGCGCAACCGGTGGACGTAGACGTCGAGCGCGAGCCGCGCGTCATCGTCGTCGCGCGTCAGCACCGCGCGCATGTCGGCGTCGCCGGCCAGCCCGCGCAGTCCGCCCTCGCGGTCGAGCCCCTGCTCCAGCACGTCGGCGTCGACCCCGTGGCGCAGCAGCCAGATGAGCGCGCCGGGATCGACGGTGCCGGCGCGCGTGGCCATGACGAGGCCTTCGAGTGGCGTGAATCCCATGGTCGTGTCGACGCACGCGCCGTCGCGCACCGCGGCCAGCGAGGCGCCGGCGCCGAGGTGACAGGTCACGACGCGCGGCGCGCGCGCCTGCCGCGATGCGTACGCGTGCGACAGGCCGTGGAAGCCGTAACGGCGCACGCCCATCTCGCGCCACGCGCGGGGCAGCGCGTAGGTGAACGCCGGCGCGGGCAGCGTCGCGTGAAACGCGGTGTCGAAGCAGGCGACGGCCGGCACGTCCGGCAGCGCTCGGCTCACCGCCGCGATGCCGTCAAGTGCGAGCGGCTGGTGCAGCGGTGCGAGGTCGGTGAGCTCCCGCAGCGCCGCCACCACGCCGTCGTCGATGACGACCGCGTCGCGAAACCGGTCTCCCCCGTGCACGACGCGGTGGCCGACGGCATCGGGCCGCGGCATCGCCGCGAGCCGCTCGTCGAGCGCGTCGGGATCGTCCGGCGACAGGTCGGGCGCTGCCTCGATCTCGTCGTCGGGGCCGAGGAGCCGCAGCTTGAGGCTGCTCGACCCCGCGTTGACGACGAGGACGCGCAGGCTCATTCGACGAGGCCCGGCCAGGTCCAGTCGCGCACCTCGGGCGAATCGTCGCCGTGCTCGCGCGTGTAGGCGCGGTGGCGCAGCCGCTCGTCGACCATGCGCTGACGCAGCCCGGCCGCGCGCGGACCCAGGCCCGGCACCCGATCGATGACGTCGAGCACCAGGTGATAGCGGTCCATGTCGTTGAGCATGACCATGTCGAATGGCGTCGTGGTCGTGCCCTCCTCCTTGTAGCCGCGCACATGGAAGTTGCCGTGGTTCGTGCGCCGGTAGGTCAGGCGGTGGATGAGCCACGGGTAGCCGTGGTAGGCGAAGATCACCGGCTTGTCGGGCGTGAACAGCGCGTCGAACTCGCGGTCGTTGAGGCCGTGGGGATGCTCGTCCTCGCTCTGCAGGCGCATGAGGTCGACGACGTTGATGACGCGGACCCGCAGGTCGGGCAGGTTCTCGCGGAGCATCTCGGAGGCGGCCAGCGTCTCGAGCGTCGGAATGTCGCCCGCGCACGCGAGCACCACGTCGGGCTCGGCGCCGTCGTCGCTGCTGGCCCAGTCCCAGATGCCGATGCCGCGCGTGCAGTGCGGGATCGCCTCGTCCATCGACAGCCACTGCAGCGCCGGCTGCTTGCCGGCGACGACGACGTTGACGTAGTCGCGGCTGCGCAGGCAGTGGTCCATCACCGACAGCAGCGTGTTGGCGTCGGGCGGCAGATACACGCGGATGATCTCGGCCTTCTTGTTGACGACGTGGTCGATGAAGCCCGGGTCCTGGTGCGAGAAGCCGTTGTGGTCCTGGCGCCAGACGTGCGACGAGAGCAGGTAGTTCAGCGACGAGATCGGCCGCCGCCACGGGATGTCGCGCGTGACCTTCAGCCACTTGGCGTGTTGGTTGAACATCGAGTCCACGATGTGAATGAAGGCCTCGTAGCAGTTGAAGAGGCCGTGTCGCCCGGTCAGCAGGTAGCCCTCGAGCCAGCCCTGGCAGAGGTGCTCGGACAGCACCTCCATGACCCGCCCGTCGCGCGACAGGTGGTCGTCGCCGTCGCGGAAGTCGGCCACCCAGGTGCGGTCGGTCGCCTCGAACAGCGCGTCGAGGCGGTTGGACGCCGTCTCGTCCGGCCCGAACACCCTGAAGTTGCGCGCTCCCGCGTTGGCGCGCATGACGTCCCGCAGCCAGCCGCCGAGCACGCGCGTCGCCTCCCCGGTCGTGGTCCCCGGCGCGGAGACCGCGACCGCATAGTCGCGGAAGTCGGGCAGGATGAGGTCGTGCAGCCGTAGGCCGCCGTTCGCGTGCGGGTTGGCCCCCATCCGCCGGTCGCCATGCGGCGCGAGCTCGGTGATCTCGGGCACGACCGCGCCGTTCTCGTCGAAGAGCTCCTCGGGCCGGTACGAGCGCATCCAGGTCTCGAGCTCTTGGAGGTGGTCGGGCCGCTCGGCGAGCTTGGCCAGCGGCACCTGGTGAGCGCGGAACGTGCCTTCGACCTGGATCCCGTCGACCACCTTGGGTCCGGTCCAGCCCTTCGGCGTGCGCAGCACGATCATCGGCCAGCGCGGGCGCTCGCGCGGTGGCGCGCCGTTGCGCGCGCGCTCCTGGATGGAGCGGATGTCGCTCACGACCTGGTCGAGCGTCTCGGCCATGAGCTGGTGCATCGTCGCCGGGTCGTCGCCCTCGACGAAGTACGGCTCGTGCCCGAAGCCGATGAGCAGCGCACGCAGCTCGTCCTGCGAAATGCGCGCGAGCACCGTCGGGTTGGCGATCTTGTACCCGTTGAGGTGCAGGACCGGCAGCACCGCGCCGTCGCGTGCCGGGTTGACGAACTTGTTCGAATGCCAGCTCGCGGCCAACGGGCCGGTCTCGGCCTCGCCGTCACCGACGACGCAGCACACAAGCAGGTCGGGGTTGTCGAACGCCGCGCCGTAGGCATGCACGAGCGCGTAGCCGAGCTCCCCGCCCTCGTGGATCGACCCCGGGGTCTCGGGCGCGACGTGGCTCGGGATGCCACCCGGGAACGAGAACTGGCGAAACAGCTGTCGCAGACCGTCCTCGTCCTGGGTGATGCTCGGATAGATCTCGCTGTAGGTGCCCTCGAGGTACGTGCTGGCGACCAGCCCCGGCCCGCCGTGCCCGGGCCCGGTGATGAAGATCGCATCGAGGTCCGCCGCGTTGATGACGCGGTTGACGTGCACGTACACGAAGTTCAGGCCGGGCGTCGTGCCCCAATGGCCGAGCAGGCGCGGCTTGACGTGGTCGATGGTGAGCGGCTCGCGCAGCAGCGGGTTGTCGAGCAGGTAGATCTGCCCGACCGACAGGTAGTTCGCCGCCCGCCACCAGGCGTCGATGCGGCTCAGCTCGTCGGGGGCGAGCGGGCCCCCGGGAACGACGGTCTGGGTCTCGGTCATGCCGTTGTCACCCCTTCTCGTAGTTCACCGCCAGGGGAGGATCTTGCCGAACTGCACGAGCTCGCCGTAAAAGTCCTGGTTAGGGACGGGGTCGAGCGCGAGCCGCAGCAGGGCGACCGCTGCCTGGTCCGGGGTCTGCGCGCCGCGCATGTCCGCGAACCACGGGCGCGAGGCCTCGGTGTCCACGAGGCCCGGACAGGCGGCGGCGACGAGGGTTCCGCTCGCCGCGTCCGCGTCGCGCCGCTCGCGCGCCAGTACGCGCATCGCGGCCACCTGGCCGACCTTCGAAGGGATGTTGATCCAGTCCGGCCAGCCCTCGTCCGCCGCGCGCCCCACGAGCACCGCGTCGCGCCAGGCGACCATGACCGCGTCGACGTCGTCAAGCGACATCGCGTCGGTGTCGAACCGGTCGTGGAGGTGCGCCGGCAGCTCGCGCAGGGTGCCGAAGCTGCTGGCGACGACGAGCAGTCGGCCTCCGGGCCGGAGTGCCGGCGAGAGCGCGCGCAGCGCCCGCGTCGTCCCGAGGTTGTTGGTGTCGACGAACCGCTCGACGAGCTCGGCCCACGGCGTGTCCGGCGTCAGCCGGGCGGCGGCGTTGGCGAACACGATGTCGACGCCGCCCAGCTCGTCGGTCAGCACGCGGAATGCGGTGTCGTCACGGACGTCGAGGACGCGGCCGCGCACCTGCGCGCGCGGCGCGCGAACGCGTTCGACGGCGTGACGCACGCGAACCGGGTTGCGGCCGGTGAGATAGACGACGTCATCGGCCGTGAGCTGCTGCGCCAAGCCCGATGCCAGCGCGAACCCCAGTCCCTGGTTCGCTCCTGTCACCACCGCGATCTTCGCCATGGACCACACATGGTCGCCCATGCCGGCGGTACTACTCCCGCATGATCGACACGGACCACTACGAGCGCCTCGAGCGCGTGCGCTCGGTCGAGACGACCGAGCGCGGCCTGCTTGCCGAGATCGAGGACGAGCGGCTGCGCGTCGACGTCGTCCGCGACGACGTGGTGCGCATCGCGATCAGCCGCGGCGGCGCATTCGACGACCCGCCGACGCACGCGCTGTGTGTCGACCCGCTCGCGGAACCGGTCGCCTTCGACGTCGAGCGCGACGACGGTGTCGCGCGCCTGCGAACCGCCGCCCTCGTGGTGTCGATCGGCGTCGATCCGTTCCGCCTCGACGTCCATCGCGCCGACGGCAGCCCCGTCGTGGAGACCGCGACGGACGGCGAAGGGCGCCCGTGGGCCTACGCACGGCTCAACGACGCGTTCACGCTGCGCCGCCGCTGCCGCCCCGAGGACGCGTTCTACGGGCTGGGCGAGAAGACCGGCGGCCACAACCGGCGCGGCCGCGACTTCACGCTGTGGAACCTCGATGTCCTCGATCCGAACGACACCGCGGCGTTCACGGCCGGGTTGCCGCGCGAGGACCCGCGCGCGGACCCGACGAGCATCGAGTTCGACCCGTACTACGTGTCGATCCCCTTCGTCTACCACCACGCGCAGCCGTCTGGCGCGGTGGCCGCATCGTTCGTCGACAACGGGTACCGGGCCACCTACGAGCTCTCGCACGCGGAGGAGTACCGCGTCCACTTCGCCGGCGGCCACTACGTGGAGTACGTCTTCGCCGGGCCCCGGATGCCGGATGTCCTGGCCGCGTACACCTGGCTCACCGGGCGCCCGCCGGTGCCGCCGCTGTGGGCGCTCGGCTACCACCAGTCGCGCTGGTTTCGCTACACGCAGGACGCCGTCGAAGTGCTCGCGCGGCGTCACCGCGAGCTCGCCGTCCCGTGCGACGCGATGTGGCTCGACATCGAGTACATGGACGGCTACCGGGTCTTCACCTGGGACGCCGACGCGTTCCCGGACCCGCGCGGGATGCTCGACCGGCTGGCCGAGCAGGGCTTCCGCGTGGTCACGATCATCGACCCCGGCGTCAAGCATGAGCACGGGTACCCGATCTTCGACGACGCGCTGGAGCGCGACGTGCTCTGCCGGACCGAGTCCGGCGAGGTCTACATCGGCGAGGTGTGGCCGGGCGCGACGGCATTCCCGGACTTCGTCGAAGAGGAGGCGCGTACGTGGTGGGGAGACCTGAACGCCGACCACGCGCGCTCGGGCGTCGCGGGGATCTGGAACGACATGAACGAGCCCGCGACCGGCCGGATCCCGACGTCGGCGATGCGCTTCGGCCGCGGGCGCTTCTCGCACGAGCGCTTCCACAACCAGTACGCGCTGCTCATGGCGATGGCCACGCGCGAGGGGCTGCTGCGCGCGCTCCCGGAGCGGCGCCCGTTCATCCTCACGCGCGCGGGCTCGGCGGGCATCCAGCGCTACGCCGCCCACTGGATGGGCGACAACCAATCGCGCTGGGACCACCTGTGGCTGAGCATGCCGATGGCGATGGGCATCGGCCTCTCGGGCCAGCCGTTCGTCGGCGCCGACATCGGCGGCTTCCAGGGCCACTCGAACGCCGAGCTGTTCCTGCGCTGGATGCAGTACGGCGCGCTGACCCCGTTCTGCCGCAACCACTCCGAGATCGGGAACGTCGACCAGTACGCGTGGTCCTGGGGCGACGCCGTCCTCGACCTCGTCCGCGAGGCGCTCGAGCTGCGCTACCGGCTGCTCCCGTACCTGTACACGGCGTTCGTCAGCGCGCACGAGACCGGCGCGCCGGTGCAACGCCCGCTCGTCTTCCACGATCAGGACGACCCGATCGCGCGCGACGTCGACGACGAGTACCTGCTCGGCCCCGACCTCCTCGTCGCGCCCGTGACCGCGGCCGGCGCCACCGGGCGCCAGGTCTACCTGCCCGCGGGCGAGTGGTTCGACTGGCACACGGGAGAGCGGACCGAGGGCCGTCGCTATGTCCTGGCACAGACCCCGATGGACCGCATCCCGATCTACGCGCGCGCGGGCGCGGTGATCCCGATGTGGCCGTCCGCGCCGCCGTCGACCGACGGCCATCACCCGCAGTCGATCGAGCTGCACCTCTTCGTGCCGGGCGCCGATGGCACGCACCACGGCTCGCTACAGGAGGACGACGGGCTGACGTTCGGTGCGCTCGACGGCGCGCGGTACCGCACGACCTTCGAGATCACGCGCGACGCGGGCCGCGTGACCGTGCGGGCGGCGGTCGGCGGCGACGGCTACCCGGAGTTCGCGCGCGAGACGTTCGAGCTCGTCCTGCACGGCGCGGCGCCGCAGGCCGTGCTGGTCGACGGCGCCGAGACGCCGGTCCGCGACGGCCGCGTTGCCTTCGCGAACACGGGCACCGGCTTCACCGCGGAGTTCGAGACGTAGGTGGGTACCCTCGAAGCATGGCCGCCATCGCACTGCGAAGGCTCGGCGCGACGGGCCCGGAGGTCGCGGCCCTCGGCCTCGGCTGCATGGGCATGTCGGGCATGTACGGCCCGGCGGACCGCGCCGAGAGCATCGCCACGATCCACGCCGCGCTCGACGCCGGGATCAACCTCCTCGACACCGGCGACTTCTACGGCATGGGCCACAACGAGATGCTCATCGGCGAGGCCGTCCGCGACCGCCCGCGCGACGAGTACCTGCTCAGCGTGAAGTTCGGCGCCCAGCGCGGGCCGGACAACGCGTGGCTGGGCTACGACGCCAGCCCGCCCGCCGTCAAGACCGCGCTGGCCTACTCGCTCAACCGGCTCGGCGTCGACCACATCGACGTCTACCGCCCCGCGCGCCTGGATTCCAAGGTGCCGATCGAGGAGACGATCGGCGCGATCGGCGAGCTCGTCGACGCGGGCTACGTGCGCAACATCGGGCTGTCCGAGGTCGGCGCGGAGACGATCCGCCGCGCAGCGGCGACGCGCCCGATCTGCGACCTGCAGATCGAGTACTCGCTCATCTCGCGCGGCATCGAGCAGGAGATCGTTCCCACCTGCCGCGACCTCGGCATCGCCGTCACCGCCTACGGCGTGCTCAGCCGCGGGCTCATCAGCGGGCACTTCTCCGCCGACCGCGAGCTGGCGGCAAACGACTTCCGGGCCCACGCGCCCCGCTTCTCCCGGGAGAACCGAGGGCGCAACCTCGCGCTGGTCGACGCGCTGCGCGAGGTGGGCGACGCGCGCGGCATCACCGTCGCGCAGGCCGCGATCGCCTGGGTGCTGGCACGTGGCGACGACATCGTGCCGCTCATCGGCGCCCGCACGCGCGAGCGCCTGCAGGAGGCGTTCGGCGCGCTCGACGCGCAGCTCGACGCCGACGACCTCGGCGCCCTCGAGCGCGCCGTGCCCGCCGATGCGGCCGCCGGCGACCGCTATCCGCAGGCGCAGATGGCCGCGCTCGACAGCGAGCGCTCCTAGCGCTCGACAGGCGTCAGGTACAGGCGAGCGATCACGGGGACCTCGCGGCGCATGTCTGTGCGGACGCGTTCGAGCGCGTCCGCGACGTCGCCGCCGCTCAACCCGTCGGACATCTCGACGTCCGCTGCGACGAGGACCTCGGTCGGGCCCAGGTAGACGGCTTCGAGGCGCGGAACGGCGCGGATCGACGGCTCGGACTCCAGGCGCTCGCGCAGGCGCCGAACGTAGCGCTCCGGCACCGACTGGTTGGTCAGCAGCTCGCGGTTGCGCGTCGTCAGGCGCAACGCGACGAAGCACAGCAGGCAGCCGATGATGATCGCCGCGACCGCGTCCGGGACGGCGGACCCCGTCAGCTTGTGGAGCACCAGCGCGAGGAGCGCCAAGGCCGCGCCAAGGACGTCGACCGTGTCCTCGAAGTACACGGTGACGACCGTCGGGTCGGCCGTCTCGCGGAGGAACTCGCTGACCCGCAGCTCGCGCCGCGCGGCCTGCAGGCGAAGCTGGCGCGACGCCACCGTGCGGCTCACCCCATCGAGAACGAGCGCGATGACCAGGACCGCCACGCCGGCCCAGAACGCCTCGAGCTCGGGCGGGTGGATGAGCGCGTGGATGCCGTCGTAGATCGAGAACGCCCCGCCGACGACGAACATCCCGATCGCGGCCAGGAGCGCCCAGTAGTAGCGCTCCGGTCCGTAGCCGAACGGGTGCGAGGCATCGGGCGGATGCCGGCTGCGGCGGATGGCGACGTAGAGCAGGACCTCGTTGCCGGCGTCGGCGAGCGTGTGCAGGGTTTCGGCGAACAGGGCGGGCGAGCCGGTCAGCGCTGCAGCGGTCCCCTTCGCGATGGCGATCGCCGTGTTCGCCGCAAGGGCCACCAAGACGCTGCCGAGGCTCTCGTCGCGCGGGGTCGCGCTCATCTGTGAGATTGTCCGCGGTGATGGCGTCCGACGGTGAGCCGATCACGATCGTCCTGGCCGACGACCATGCGGTCGTCCGATCGGGGCTGCGCATGGTCCTCGAGCGCGAGGAGGACTTCGAGGTCGTCTCGGAGGCGGCCGACGCCGACTCCGCGCTGCGCACGGTGCTCGGCCACAAGCCGGCGATCCTTGTTCTCGACCTCAACATGCCCGGCGAGCCGACCTCGCTGGAGGCGATCCCGCGCGTGCCCGAGGTCTCGCCGAACACGCGCGTGGTCGTGCTCACGATGCAGGAGGACCCCGAGTTCGCTCGCCGCGCCCTCCGCGCCGGTGCGGCGGGCTATGTGCTCAAGGAGGCCGCCGACGACGAGCTGGTGGACGCCATCCGTCGCGTAGCGGCGGGAGCGACCTATCTCAACCCCCGCCTCGGAGCCGTGCTCGCGGCGGCGCCGCCCGAGCCGACCGGGCCGCCCGACGACCTCACCGAGCGCGAGGTGGGTGTCCTGCGCCTGATCGCGCTCGGCCATACGAACGCCGAGATCGCGCAAGAGCTGTTCCTCTCGGTGCGCACGGTCGAGTCCCATCGCGCACACATCCAACAGAAGCTCGGGCGCTCGACCCGCGCCGAGCTCGTGCGCTACGCGCTCGACCACGGGCTCGTCGGCCCCGAGTAACGCGGGTCAGCCCAGCGGCAGCCTCGCGCTGACCACCGTGCCCGCGGTGGGCCCGGGCTCGATGTTGAGCTCGCCGCCGAGCAGGTCGACGCGCTCCCGCATGCCCGTGAGGCCGAAGCCCCCGTCGCGGGCCGCGCCCGGGTCGATGCCGGTGCCGTCATCGGTGACGTCGATCTCCAGGCCGCCGGGCGTGCAGCGAACGGAGACGGCGACCGACGACGCGCTCGCGTGCTTGGTCACGTTCGTCAGCGACTCCTGGACGATGCGATAGACCGTCGTCTCGAGCTCGGGCGTCAACCGCCGATCGGCCGGCAGGTCGACGTTCGTGTGCACCTCCAATCCCGTCGCGGCCGACGTGCGCTGGGCGAGCGAGTTGAGCGCCGGGCCCAGGCCGAGCTCGTCGAGCGTCGGCGGGCGCAGCTCGGCGATCATCGACCTCAGCGACTGGATGTCCGCGCCGAGCTGCTCGACCGCGTTGCGCATCGCGTCGCGCATGGCGCCAGCGTCGTCGAGGCGCGTCGCGCTCGAGAGGAGGACGCGCAGCCCGCCCAGCGCCTGCAGCGTCTCGTCGTGCAGCTCGCGTGCCCACCGGCGGCGCTCGGCCTCCGCCGCGGCCAGCGAGCGTCGCAGACGGTCGGACTCGACCGTCTTCGCCGTGGCCACCGCAGTCGCGGCCTGCGCCGCGAACGCCTCGAGGATCTGCTCCTCGTCGCGCGTGAACGGCTCGCCGCCCTCGACGTGATCGAACGCCGCCAGGACACCGAAGGTCGTGTTGCGGTAGGCGAGCGGGACGAGCAGGGCGGCCTCCGCGCCCTGGACTCCGAGGCGCTCGGCCGGCACGCGCAGCTCGCGGTGTGCGTCCGCGATCCGCCGCGACCGTCCCTCCGTGAGGACCTCGCCGGCAGTGGAGTCGGCAAAAGGGATGCGCACGGCCTCCGAGACCCTGACCCGGCCGGCGCCCGCGGCGATGACGAGGTCGTCGCCGTCGCGAAGCAGGATCAGCACATCGCGCGCGTCGATCAGCGCACGGCCGCGCTTGACGATGAGCTCGAGGACGCGCTCGAGCTGGGTCTCGGCGCCGATCGCGCGGGCGATCGCGGTCGTCGCCTCCAGTCCCTTGATCGCACGCTCCAGCTCGTCGCGGCGGCGGGTGACGTCGCGATACAAGCGCGCGTTCTCGATCGCGATCGCCGCCCAGTCGGCCAATACGACCGTTGCCTCCTCGTCCTCGGAGGTGAACGCCTCGCCCGCGGCCTTCTCCGTCAGGTAGAGGTTGCCCCACGCCTGACCGCGGATGAGAATCGGCACGCCAAGGAAGCTGCGCATCGGCGGATGCTCGGGCGGAAAGCCGTAGGAGTGCGGATGGTCGCCGACGTCATCGAGCCGCAGCGGACGCGGCTCGTCGATCAGCACGCCCAGGAGGCCCCGCCCACGCGGGAGGTCGCCGATCGCACGATGCGTCTCCTCGTCAATGCCGCGCGTGAGGAAGCGGGCCAGCTCGCGACGGTCATCGTCGAGGATGCCCAGTGCGGCGTATCGCGCGCCTGTCAGCTCGGCGGCGGTCTCGAGGACACGGTCGAGGACGACGTCGAGGTCGAGCTCGGAGAGGAGACTGCGTCCGACGTCGATGAGTCTGGCGAGGCGTCGCTCATCGAGGCTTTCGGTTCCGGACACGTCGTGTTCAACACTAACGCCGCATCGGCGCCGGGGACGAGCAACACCGGCGTGCGCGCCTCGCGCAACATCGCGAAGACGTCGTCGTCGGCGCACGCGAGCGCGATCCGCGCGAGCGCCGACCGCCGGGCGAAGCGGTGTCCGTACGGGGCGATGGCGATCGGGCAGGGCGCGCCGGCGACCAGGTCGTCGCCGCCACGTGCGAGAAGGTTCTGGCCGATGACGATCGCCTGCGCCTGCTCGCGTTGCGCCAACACGCTGACCGCGTCGGCAAGCCGGAGACCCGACACCGGCAGGTAGCGGACCCGCGGGTCCGGCCCGAGCGTGGCATAGACCTCGTCGCTGTAGTCGCGCAGCCGCCCGCGCTGCCGGGCCGCGTCCCTGCCGGTCCGATGCAGTGGCACTGGGGCGGTCTGCAAGACGTGCGCGACCAGGAGCGCGCCGTCCTCGTCGATGAGCTGCGCGCCCAGCACGAGCGCATCGCGGCCGTCGGCGCCGCTGTCGAGAACCGTGAGCACCCGCGCGAACATCGATCGAGCCTAGGCACGGCGATCCCCGTCGCCATCCGTGCGGTTTGCGCCGGGCGACTGCGGCAAAGCCGCACTCATCCAGCATCCGAGCACCGATGGCGCTCTGCGGCGGCGGGTGAACGATGCCCGTATGGCAGGTCAATCCGATCGGCCGCACGTCGTGATCGCCGGCGGCGGTGTTGCCGCCCTCGAGGCGTGCCTCGCGCTGCGCGAGCGGCTGCCGGTGGACGACCTCGCTATCACGGTCGTGACGCCGACCGACCGGTTCGAGTACCGCCCGCTCGCGGTGCTCGAGCCGTTCGGCGGCACCTCGCGGTGGAGCCTGCAGCTGTCGTCGTTCGCCGACGACCAGGACATCGACCTCGTGCACGACGCGGTCGCGGCGGTTGCTCCGCGCGCCCGCGCGGTCGCGACCGGGTCGGGCGCCGAGCTCGGGTACGACGCGCTCCTGATCGCGGTGGGCGGCCACACGGCGGATGCCGTGCATGGCGCTCTGACGTTCCGCGGCCCGCGCGACGGGCACGAGCTTCGCCTGATCCTCGACGAGGAACCGGAGAGCATCGCGTTCGTGGCGCCGGCCGGGGCGACCTGGCCGCTGCCGATCTACGAGTTGGCGCTGCTCGCGGCTGCCGACGTCGAACGGCGCCACGCCTCGACGAGCATCGAGCTCTACACGCCCGAGCGCGCGCCGCTTGCGCTGTTCGGCCCCGGCGCGAGCGAGTTCGCGGCCGATCTGTTGACGCGGCGCCGCGTCCGACTTGTCACCGGGGCAGACGTGGTCGACGCGCGGTCTGTCGGTGCCGAGCGGGTCGTCGCGCTTCCGCGCGTCATCGGCCGGCGCATCGAGGGCGTCCCGCGCGACGCCGAGGACTTCATCGTCGTCGACGAGCACGCCCGGGTCGACGGCCTCCCTGCGGTGTACGCGGCCGGCGACATCACGAGCCTGCCGGTCAAGCAGGGCGGGCTCGCCGCGCGGCAGGCTGACGCGGCCGCCGACGCGATCCTGGCGGCGCTCGGCGTCCCGATCATGCCGCGTCCGTTCCAGCCCGTGATCCAGGGCGTGTTGTTCACCGACCGGGAGCCCGCGTACCTGCAGGCTCCGCTGAGCGAAGCGGCGCACGCGTCGGCCGACCCGCGTTCGTTCTCGCTGTGGTGGCCGCCCAGCAAGATCGCCGGCCGCCACCTGTCGCCCTACCTGGCGATGCGCGGCGGCGCGCCGCGGGCGCCCGAGGTGCGGCCGGATCGCGACATCGTGCCGATCAACGTCGGCGTCGAACAGGCCGTGCGGGCGGTGCGCGGCGTGGTCGATGGGGATCGCGTCCCCCCAGGCTGATGCCGACGATCATCATCGCGGGCGGCGGGATCGCGGGGCTCGAGGCGCTCGCAGCGCTGCGCCGCCACCTCGGGCCCGACGTGCACATCGATCTGCTCGAGGCCAATCTCGACCTCGTCGAGCGGCCGGTGACGGTGCTCGAGCCGTTCGGGGGCGTGGCCCCGAGGAGCTATGACCTCGCGCAGATCGCGAGGGACCACGACGCCTCGCTGCGTCCGGACCGCCTCGCTTCGGTGTCGCCTGCCGCCCAGCGCCTGCGCACGGTGCGAGGCGACCTCTTGAAGTACGACGCGTTGCTCGTCGCGGTCGGTGCACGGCCCGAGCCGGCGGTGCCGGGAGCCTTGACGTTCTCGGGGCGCCGGGGCGTCGGCGCGATGCGGCAGCTGCTGGCCGACCTGGTCGCGCGCACCGTCCGCTCGGTGGCCTTCGCCGCGCCGGTTGGGGTCACGTGGACGCTGCCGTTGTATGAGCTTGCGCTGATGACGGCCGAGCGCCTGCGGTCCGCGAGGGTCGACGCTCGGCTGGCGGTCGTCACACCGGAGGACGACCCGCTCGATGTCTTCGGGGCGCGGCCGGCGAAGCGCATGAGAGCGTTGCTCGCCGAACGTGGCATCGGGGTGTGGACCCACGCCGTCCCGATGCGCATCGGCTCCGGTGGCCTCGAGATCGTGGGCGGTGCCACGATTGCCGCCGAGCGCGTCGTCGCCCTCCCCCGCCTCGGCGGGCCCTACATTGCCGGCCTGCCTCACGACGCAGCCGGCTTCATCCCGACGGACCGGCACGGCGCCGTCCCGGGCGCGCCCGCGGTGTGGGCCGCGGGCGACGCGACGACGCTTCCCGTCAAACAGGGCGCGCTAGCCGCGCAGCAGGCCGACGCCGCGGCCGAAGCCATTGCCGCCCACTTCGGCGCGGACATCGCGCCTGAGCCGTTCCGGCCGGTGCTCCGGGGCCTCCTGCTCGATCCGCGCGGGCCGCGCCTGCTCGACGGCGACATCGCGCACGTGCCGCACACCGAAGACCTCCCAGACGTGCCGATGTGGTGGCCGCCGGCCAAGGTCGTAGCCCGTCACCTCGCGCCGTACCTGGCGGCGGGCGGCGGGATCCGCCCCACGCAGGAGAAGTAGCCATGCACGCCCGACCTCATATCGTCATCCTCGGAGGCGGCTTTGCGGCCCTCGAAGCCGCGTTCCTGCTGCGCATGCGCCTACACGACCGCGTCGCGATCAGGCTCGTCTCCGACGACGACTGCTTCGTGTTCCGCCCGAACAGCATCTACGTGCCGTTCGGGGCGGACCCGCGTTCGCTGCTGGTCGACCTGCACAAGCCGCTCGCCAGGCGCGACATCGCGTTCGAGCACGGTCGCGTGGTCGCTGTCGACCCCGACAGCCGTCGCGTGAGCCTCGCGGGCGGCCATAGCCTTGCCTACGACAAGCTCGTCGTCGCCACGGGCGCGGATACCAACGCCTGCGAGATCCCCGGGCTCGCCCAGCACGGCTCCACCATCTGGACCACCGAGTCGATGCTCGCTGTCCGGCGCCGCTTCCTCGAGTTGCGCGATCGAGCGCGGCACGGTGAGCGCCAGCGGGTCCTCTTCCTGGTGCCGCCGAACAACAAGTGCGCCGGGCCGCTCTACGAGATCGTGTTCATGCTCGAGACGTGGCTGCGCCGCGAGCAC
>Ga0081455_10002761_pt1 | contig 20718 bp, 19 predicted proteins | sample TabmetS3T2R1_FD_70207 | JGI IMG/M metagenome (GOLD analysis project Ga0081455, IMG submission 70207) | Tabebuia heterophylla rhizosphere microbial communities from the University of Puerto Rico - S3T2R1 | ecosystem: Host-associated > Plants > Roots > Rhizosphere ...
CATCGGTCCACCTCCCCGAACACGATGTCGATCGAGCCGAGAATGGCGGACACGTCGGCCAACATGTGGCCGCGCGTGATAAAATCCATCGCCTGCAAATGTGCAAAGCCGGGCGCGCGGATCTTGCACTTGTATGGCTTGTTGGTGCCATCGGCGACCAGATAGACGCCGAACTCGCCCTTGGGCGCCTCGACGGCGGTGTAAACCTCGCCGGCAGGAACGTGATAGCCCTCGGTGTAGAGCTTGAAGTGATGGATAAGCGCTTCCATCGAGCGCTTCATCTCTTCGCGCCTCGGCGGCACAACCTTGTTGTCATCGACCGTTACCGGTCCCTCTCCGGCTGGCGAGCGCAATCTCTCGCAGCACTGCTTCATGATCTTGGTCGACTGGCGCATCTCTTCCATGCGGATGAGATAGCGGTCGAAACAGTCTCCGTTTTTTCCGATCGGAATATCGAAATCCAGTTCGGAATAGCATTCATAGGGCTGAGCCTTGCGCAGGTCCCAGGCGGCGCCGGACCCCCGCACCATCACGCCGGAAAATCCCCAGTTCCAGGCATCGGCGAGCTTGACGACCGCGATATCGACATTGCGCTGCTTGAAGATGCGATTGTCCGTCAATAGCGCGTCGAGGTCGTCGACGACCTTCAGGAATGGATCGCAGAACGCGTAAATGTCATCGATCAGTTTCGGCGTAAGGTCCTGGTGTACGCCGCCCGGCCGGAAGTATGCCGCGTGCATGCGCGAGCCCGACGCGCGTTCATAGAACACCATCAGCTTTTCGCGTTCCTCGAAGCCCCACAGCGGCGGCGTGAGTGCGCCGACGTCCATCGCCTGCGTGGTGACGTTGAGCAGGTGCGACAACAGGCGGCCGATCTCGGAGTATAGGACGCGAATGATTTGAGCCCGCTTTGGAACCTGGATCCCGAGCAGCTTTTCGACCGCGAGGCAAAAGGCGTGCTCCTGGTTCATCGGCGCGACATAGTCGAGCCGGTCGAAATAGGGCACGGCCTGCAGATACGTCTTGTGCTCGATCAGCTTTTCGGTCCCGCGATGGAGCAGTCCGATGTGAGGATCCACGCGCTCCACCACCTCGCCGTCGAGCTCAAGCACCAACCGTAACACGCCATGCGCGGCCGGATGCTGGGGCCCGAAGTTGATGGTGAAATTGCGTAATGACGTCTCGGCCATCAGCTCACAAGCTCCGCCATCTTTGTCTTCTCGGCGACCTTCTCGTTGAAGCGATCCCACGCCACCACGACGCGCTCGTGACGTCCCTCGCCTATCAGGTCGATTCCGTCATGGGCGCTGACCTTGAAGATGATCTTGCGCCCCTGCACCTCAGCGACTTCCACGTCGACCTTGACGGTCATGCCAGGCGGCGTAGCGGCGAGATGCGAAACATCCACGTGGGTGCCGAGGCTGCCCTCGCCCTGATCGAGATGATCGCCGAGCAGTTGCGTGCACGTCCATTCCATCAGCACGATCATGAAGCCGGTCGCGAACACCTTGGGCATGGCCGCGATGACCGGCGATTCCGGATACGTATAGGGCACGGTCTTGTTTTCCGGCACTTTATAGGAGAACGAGTGCTTGAGCCCCGCTTTGAGGGTTGGCTTCATGACGACACCTTCTTTTCGGGTTCGCCAGTCAGCTTGTTGCCGGTGCCCTCGGCTTTGGCTTTTTCGTCTCCGGGCAGCGCGTAGTTTGTGCCTTCCCAGGGCGAGAGGAAGTCGAAGCTGCGAAATTCCTGCGCCAGCGTCACCTTGTCGTAAACGACGCGCTTCTGCTCGTCGTCCCAGCGCACCTCGACGAAGCCGGTGAGCGGGAAATCCTTGCGAAGCGGATGACCCTCAAAACCGTAATCGGTGAGGATGCGCCGCATGTCCGGGTGTCCGGTGAACAGGACGCCGTAAAGATCGTAGGTTTCCCGTTCGAACCAGTCCGCTCCCCGGAAGATATTAATCAAAGACGCCACGGGAGTGGTTTCATCGGTCGCCACTTTCAGTCGGATGCGCTGGTTCAGCCGCGGGGAGAGGAAGTGGTAAACCACGTCGAAGCGCTTCTCGCGCGAGGGCCAATCGACAGCCGTAATATCGATGATGTTGATGAACTGGCACGCCGGATCGTCGCGGAGGAACGTTGCCACTTTAATGAGATCGGGCAGCCTGCCGGTTACGGTCAATTCCCCGCGCGCGATTTCATAGCCGGCGATCGCATCGCCAAGGGCGCTTTTGATCGTTTGCCCAAGCCTGTCGAGCATGTCGTCCATGGCCGGCCCCGCTCAGCGCTCGATCGTGCCGGTGCGACGAATTTTTTTCTGCAAAAGCATCACGCCATAAAGCAGCGCTTCCGCAGTGGGCGGACAGCCGGGCACATAAATATCGACCGGAACGATGCGATCGCATCCGCGCACGACCGAATAGGAATAATGATAATAGCCACCGCCGTTCGCGCAGGACCCCATCGAGATCACGTAGCGCGGCTCAGGCATCTGGTCGTAGACCTTGCGCAATGCCGGCGCCATCTTGTTGGTGAGCGTGCCGGCTACGATCATTACATCCGATTGCCGCGGCGAGGCGCGCGGCGCAAAACCGAAGCGCTCCGCGTCGTAGCGCGGCATCGACATCTGCATCATTTCAACCGCGCAGCAGGCGAGCCCGAATGTCATCCACATCAGGGAGCCGGTGCGCGCCCACGTGATGAGATCGTCGGCGGCGGTGACAAGGAACCCTTTGTCGGAAAGTTCCGCGTTCACGCCAGTGAAAAAGGAGTCGTCCGAGCCGACCGGTTTGCCGGTGCGCGGATCGAGAACGCCCCTGGGAGTGGGTGCAACCAGTGTCATGGGTTTGTCAGTCCCATTCCAGCGCCCCCTTCTTCCACTCATATATGAAGCCGATGGTCAGAACGCCAAGGAACACCATCATCGACCAGAAGCCATAAGCTCCGATCTCGCGGAAGACGACGGCCCAGGGAAACAGGAAGCTCACCTCGAGATCGAAAATGATGAAGAGGATCGCGACCAGATAGAAGCGCACGTCGAATTTCATGCGCGCGTCGTCGAAGGCGTTGAAGCCGCATTCGTAGGCGGACAATTTTTCGGGGTCTGGCTGCTTGTAGGCGACGATGAAGGGGGCGATCAGCAACGCGAGGCCGATGCCAAGCGCCACCGCAATGAATATGACCAGAGGCAAGTAGTCCAGAAGCAATGCGCTCATCGCGACCTCTAGCGTGCAGCCCCGCCCTACCTGATTATACGCCCGCCCCGGACTGCTCGGCGGCCCGAAAGGCGCCGGTTATCCCGCACAAATGGGCCCTTATTTGCTGGATTAGCCTCAAGACGGGAGCGGTCGAGGCTTAGCGCAGCGCACACAGGGTGGCAAGCCGACATTCGGCGGCATCCACGAACGATCGCCTCAGGCGTGGGGTTTACGTAATTGACAGGGGAGCAAGCCGCCCACGATAGTCGCCACGGGGCAGACGCGGTCAAATTCGGGAAAAATGCATGGCTCTTGTGCGATATTTCGCAGCCCTGGTCTCCTTCGCGAGTTTGGTCGCAATCACCCCACCAGTGGCGCATGCAGGCGAGTACCCCTCGCGCCCTGTGAAGGTCATTGTCCCGTTTGGCGCGGGAGGACCAACCGACGTCTATGCGCGCGCCATCGCCGAAGAGTTGCGCAAATCCCTGCATCAACCATTCATCATGGAAAACCGGCCGGGCGCCGGCACCACGATCGGCACGGACACGGTCGCCAAGTCGCCGCCTGACGGCTACACGCTGCTGATGGTCTCCGGCACGCAGGCCGTCAACGAAACTTTGTACGTCCACAAGCCCTACCAGCTCATGCGTGACCTGGCGCCGATCGCACCGCTGATCGACACCGACCTGGTCCTCGTGGTGCATCCATCGGTGCCTGCCAAAAACCTGGGCGAGCTCCTTGCGCTGGCCCGCGCAAAGCCCGGCACGCTCAACTATGGCTCGTCCGGTCCCGGCTCGAACTATCACATGGCCGGTGAGCTGCTGAAGAATCTTGCCGGTGTCGACATTGTCCATGTGCCCTACAAAGGCTCGACGGGGGCCCGCAATGACATCCTGAGCGGCCAGGTCCAGATGCTGTTCGACTCCGTGCCGACAATGACGCCGATGATCAAGGCCGGATTGGTGCGCGCGCTGGGCACCAGCGGCAAGACGCGATCACCGACGTTGCCGGACGTGCCGACAATTGCGGAAGCCGGCGTTGCGGGCTTTAACGCAACGTTATGGGTTGGCTTCATGGCGCCGGCCGCGACCCCGCAACCGATTGTCGACAAACTCAATCGTGAGATCACAAAAATTCTGGCGCGTCCCGACATCAAAGAGGCCTGGGAAAAAACCGGCGCGACGCCGATCGTGATGACGCAGCCGGAATTCAAAGCCTTCATGGACGCCCAGGTTGCGAAATGGGCGAATGTCATCAAGACCAATCAGATTCCACCGATCAATTGACGGGTATTGCGAGCAAAGCCATGAATGAAATGAGCAAGCCTGCCCCCGCCATCAAAAGCGAGGACCATTGGACGACCAGGGACGGCGGAGTGAAGTTGTTCCTGTTCGAAAAATGCGCCGGTGATCCTGCCAAAAGCATCGGCACAATTCTCTTTGTGCACGGCTCGTCGATGGCTTCACAGCCGACGTTTGATTTGCAGGTGCCCGGGCGTCCGGATTCATCGGCAATGGATCACTTCGCGCGACGCGGCTACGACTGCTGGTGCGTCGACATGGAAGGCTATGGCCGCTCGACCAAGGATCGCGACAACAACGCACCAATCTCGCAGGGCGCGGACGACTGTCACGCGGCTGCCCTCTATATCCAGAAGCTGCGCGGAAAACGTCCGTTTCTTGTTTACGGAATATCTTCAGGCGCGCTGCGCGCCGCGATGTTTGCCGAACGGCATCCCGAAATGGTCGCAAGGCTTGCGCTCGATGCCATGGTGTGGACCGGCGAAGGCTCGCCGACGCTCGAGCAGCGACGAAAAAAGCTCGCGGAGTTCACCGCCAAAAACCGCCGGCCGATCGACAAGGCTTTCATCCATTCGGTATTCGATCGCGACCATCCCGACACGGCCGAACGCCGGGTGATCGATGCATTCGCCGACGCCGTCACCGCGCTCGACGATTCAGTTCCGACGGGAACGTATGTCGACATGTGCTCGAAGTTGCCCGTCGTGAACCCTGAAAAGATCACGGTGCCGACGCTTATCATGCGCGGGCAGCACGATGGCATTGCGTCGCTGGACGACTTGTTGAAGCTTTTCGAGAAACTGCCGAACCCCGACAAGCAGTTCACCATCATGCCGGGCATTTCGCACGCGAGTTTCCAGCAGAAGAACTACATGATCGTCTACCACATCCTCGCCAGCTTCTTTGCGCAGCCCGATCCGGTGTACCGGGGTTGATGACTCTCAGTCGTCATGCCCGGCACTCGGGTCCGGCGTTCGGCCAGCACGAGCAAAAGTCTTGTGCCCGACTTCCACGTCTTTCGGGTTGGAGGAAAACGTGAATGGCAGGGGCAAGCCCGGCCATGACAAGTTGCTAGGCTCCCAACTTATCCGCAAGTTCAGCCAAATCTTTTCCCGCCGCATCGACGGGCACCGTCGGCTTTGTTTCGCCGGTGCCAGGGCCGTGCTCGTCAGGGCGAGCGATATGGCTCGTACGCAGCCCGCAGGCGGCAGCGGCGGCAAGATCGCTGCTGTGCGCCGCCACCATCATGCATTGCGCCGGTTCGACATCGAAGGCTTCGCAGGCAGCGAGGTAAACGCGCGGCTTCGGTTTGTAATCGCCTGCAACTTCGGCACCCAGGATGGCATCCCAGGGGAAATCGTTGCGGCGGGCAAGATCGACCATCAATGAAATATTTCCGTTCGAAACGGGCGCGAGCAGAAATTTTTTCCTGAGCCGCTTCAGTGCAGCCGGCACCTCGGGCCACGCGTCAAGCCGGTGCCACGCGAGCGTCAGTTCATGCAAAGTCTCATCGGAGAGATCGCGCAGGCCAAGGCGAGGAATGAAGCGCTCGAGATTGCGCCGGTGCAGCACGTCGAGCTTGCAAAAAGGGATCCGGCCGGACCGTACCTCCTCCATGCCGGGCTGATATTCGCCCCTCCAGGCATCCGCGAAGGCCGCCCAGTCGACCTTGTGGCCAAGGGGGTTAAGGAGCCGCTCTGCCTCCCGGGCGACCCCCGTTCGCCAATCCACCAGGGTTCCGAATACGTCGAAGAAGATCGCCCGAATGGTGGTCATGACGGTGGCCATGGGCCGGTTTTCCGCCCTGCAACAAGGCCGGTTTTACGCTTCAAGATCATAGCTAAGTCATTGAAAAACTGGCGGGAGCGACGGGACTCGAACCCGCGGCCTCTGCCGTGACAGGGCAGCGCTCTAACCAACTGAGCTACGCCCCCGCGGGCGCGAATTCGAGTTATAGGTGCCCAAATGGCAAGTCAAGGTAAAGCGTTCTCGCTAGCCGAAATTGCGAAAATGCCTTATTTACCTAGAAGAATCGATGGTCAGAGTGCCCCCGAATCGTCTATTCGGGCATGGTGTTTGGCGCTTGGCCAAACCGGCGGATTCAAGAGGAGGGTCCCACTGATGGCAATGGTTCCTGGAAAAGCTCCGACACCACCGACCGTCACGCTTAAGCATCTCGCCGCCGCGCTTGCGGAAACGCACGAGATGTCGAAGAAGCAGGCGGAGACCGTGCTCGGCGATCTTGTTGGCAATATCGTAAAGCATTTGAAGAAGGGCGAACGCATTCGCATCGGCGGTCTCGGCATTCTTCAGGTACGCAAGCGGGCCGCGCGCATTGGCCGCAATCCAGCGACCGGCGAGCAAATTCAGATTAAGGCGAGCAAGAAGGTCGCCTTCCGCGCCTCGAAAGAATTGAAAGAATCAATCTAGCGACTTTTCCTGACCCTCCGGGGATAACGGCAGGCGCAGAGCAAAAACTCTCCGCCTGCCGTTTCGTTTTCAGGTTCCATGTGCCCTTGCTGATCCAAAGCACATCGCGTTCTCAATGACTTGAAGGAGACGCGGACCGGCGAAGGCCGGCCTTATTGCTTCGTTGGCACCGGAAAGCTCCGGATCTCGGCAGCGACGCCTGGATACTTGGCTGCCAGCGCATCCGGGTTACCGATCTCGACATCCGCAGGCTCGACGCCGGGCCATTCTGTCGAGGCGCCGAGAAACCACCGCCGCCCGCCGATCACGCGCGCGGTGTGGAATGTGCTGCCCGGGATATACAGCTGCACCCGATGGCCCTTGCGCAGATCGGGGCCGACGATGTGACGTTCGGCAGACCCGTTTTCCGGCAGCATCAGCACTTCGATCGGATCGCCAAGATAGTAATGATAGAGCTGATCGTTACGGATGCGGTGAAGCTTCACCGGCTCTTCCGGCGTCAGCATGAAGTAAAGCGCCGATCCAGCCGGCCTTCCGTCGGCAAACGGGGCCTGCATTCCGCCAGCCGCGATTTTATGGTTGCTGACGAAGGTGACGCGGACATAACCGCAGGTCGCGTTTGGTGAGAGGTCAAGGAGCTTGCGCACATCCTCAAATGTCATGTCATTGATCATGTTCGCAGGTCCTCCGGGGATGGCCATGGTTTGGCTGGTCTGGGCGGCCACCGTGCGAGCGCTCAGCAATGCCGCAGCCAAACCTGCGGTATTTTTTATGAAGCTGCGACGAGTTCCTGGCGAGATTTGATCGTCGAGGGACATTCAGCATCTCCCGTCCGGATTGTCAGGAGCTGGTGGCAACAATGTCGACAATCGTAGGTCGTCAAGTGGTTACAGGAAAGGCGCGCGGTTCCAATTCCCGTATGCGGTCGAAAACTTATTTTTCTTTCGACTTTTTTGTCGTGTGCCCGTTCCCGGCGGCTTGATGGTAAAGCTTCCGAATGGCCTGCAGATCAACAGTCGGCTTTGGCAAGGCAAGCTTCATATCTTCCATCGCGTCCGCAACAATCTGGGAGACGGCAAAATTCCTGAACCACTTGTGGTTCGACGGGATGACGAACCATGGGGCCTGTTCGGTCGAACACTTTGAAAGGGCTGCCTCGAACGCATCTACGTACTTATCCCAAAGCTTGCGCTCGGAATAATCGCTGTCGCTGATTTTCCATTGCCTTCCAGGATCGTCGAGACGCTCCTTGAAGCGGGCAAGCTGCTCGTCCTTAGATATGTACAAGAAGAATTTGAGAATGGTGGTGTTCTTCTCCTCCACCAGCAGCCTTTCCCAATCATTGATGAATTCGAAGCGCCGCTTCCACACGTCCTTGGGGACAAGTTTATGGACCCTGACGACCAAAACATCTTCGTAGTGGGATCGGTTGAAAACCGCCACGCGGCCGAGTCCAGGCGCATGCGGATGCACGCGCCACAGGAAATCGTGGTCACGCTCCTCCTGCGTGGGTTGCTTGAAGCCGACAACGTTGACGCCCTGCGGATCCATCGCGCTTACAACATGCCAGCAGGTCCCATCTTTGCCCGCTCCGTCGATCCCCTGAAGGACGATGAGCAGGCAATGATGGCGATCCGCGTATAACTTTCGTTGCAAGTCGGTGATGCGGCTCAAATTGTGCTGAAGCTCGGCCTTGGCCTCGTCCTCCGACTTATGCGTGCCATGAAAATCAGGATCGATGCGGGAGAGCTTGACTTTGCTGCCGGGCTCGACCTTCAGCCGCTTGGTGAGATTCACGGGATTGTCCTTTTCACGCCATCAAAGATGATTTCTGACCCGAGATGACGCGATCCCGCTGCGTGGAAATGTGCCAATAGCCGACCTTGAGAATGTCGAGAACGATCATCCAGACTAGACAGTAGATCCACACCCCCACGATGGCTGCCAGTGGAACGGGTGGGACGCCCACGCCTACGTAACAAACCAGGATTGCTGCGATCTGGGTTGCAATGATTGCCCAGAAAAGCCGGGGGCCGGGATAAGGCGGCTCAAAGACAAACCGCTTGGTGCGAACGACGAACAGCAGCAGATGTCCGCCGACGGCCAGCTGCAAAAACATCACGGTCTGCAACTGGCGCGCATCGAGCGGGATCATTGCCTGCAACTGCGAGTCATGGAGCCAGCGCAGACCTATCAATAACAGGCCAAAGGTCTCGGCTACGGACAACAGGCCCATAAGCGACGCAAACAGCAAAATGCGGTGCATGTCCCAACGTACCGGCCGCGGTGCCGGCGGCACGTTATCGTACGCGATCGTCATTATGGGGATATCGTCCAGCAATGCGAGAACAACGATCATGACGGCCGTGATCGGCTCGAACTGAAAAAAGACAATCGAAGCAACGACCAACACCATGATGTCGAGCGTCATCGCGACGCGATAGTAAACGTAGCTCACAATCCGTTCGAATATCTGGCGGGAAACGCGGACGGCATTGATAATTGTGGACAGGCCGGGCGCGGTAAGGATCAGCGCCGCTGCGCTTCTGGCGGCATCGGTCGCGCCGCTTACTGCTATGCCGCAATCGGCCTGCTTGAGTGCCGGTGCATCGTTGACCCCGTCGCCCGTCATTCCGACGATATGGCCGCGACTCTGCAGCGTCTTCACGATTTCGTATTTGTGCTCCGGAAAGACTCGCGCAAACCCGTCTGCACGCTCCACCGCATCGACGACCGAGCTGCTCAGAGCAGCCGTTGCTTTGGTGCCCTCTCCAAAAACATCGCTGGCGACGAGCAGATGGTCGCCAAGTCCAAGCTGGGCGGCGATCTGGTCTCCGATCGCCACGTCGTCCCCCGTCACCATCTTGACGTTCAAGCCAAGCGCCTCTGCCTCGGCGATGGTTGTCTTGGCATCCGCCCTCGGAGGATCCATCAGCGAGACGATTCCGACGATCTCCCAGGCCTTGCCATCGTTGGACGTGGCCACACCCAGAGCGCGATAGCCCTTGCTGGCGAGATTCGACACCGTCGCCTTGTAGCGCTCCAGGATTGCATTATCCGGATTGGCCAGACTTGCGACCGCCTGGGGCGCACCCTTGGCGTAGTGGCGAACCTGGCCGCTTTGATCCACGACCGTCGAAATCGTTCGCTTGTTGACCGGATCGAACGGGACGAAGGCCGTCTGCTTCAGGGCCTGCAAGTCGCCGCGTCCGTCGGCTGCTTTCAGGATGGCGACGTCGATCGCGTCCTGGCTGCTTTTTTGGGTCGCGAGAGCGGCATCTCGAAGCACGTCGTCGGCTTTGGCCGAGCCGAATGGAATGCCGGATTGAACCGTAAGTTCGTTCATCGTCAGGGTGCCGGTCTTGTCGCTGCAAAGAATGTCCACGCCGGCGAGCTCCTCGATGGCGGACAACCGGGAGACGATCGCCTTCTGGAGCGACAGCGCGTAGGCCCCGATCGCCATCGTGACGGACATCACCGCCGGCAACGCGACCGGGATCGACGCAATCAACAATACGAGCACGTATTGCGTGACCCTGCCGAATTCTGACCAACTCCAGTCATCGGCAATGGCGAGGCGATAGCCTTGAACGCCAACCAGAACCGCGGCGAGAACGAGAGCGAGCAGAAGCAGGAAATCGCCGACTTGAGTGACGGCACGCTGAGAGTGTGAAACGGCGCCCGCTGATCCGACGAGCTTCGCGGTGCGGCCAAAGAAAGTATTGCTGCCAGTGGCAGTCACCAGCCCCCTCATCGAGCCTTGCTTTGCAATGCTTCCGGAATACGCCTGATCGCCGACCTTCTTGGAAACGGGCAATGATTCCCCTGTTAGCGCTGCTTGATCGCAGCTCAGATATTCGCCGTCGATGAGAACGACATCCGCCGGCACAATCTGCCCGCCGGCAATGTCGACCACGTCACCCGGCACCAGATCTGTCGCATCAATCGTCTCCCATTTTCCATCACGGCGCACGCGAGCGCGGAGCGCCAATCCTTTCTTGAGGGCTGCCAGCGCATTCGCAGCTTTATCGTCCTGCCAGAAACCAACGGCCGCGTTGTAAATGAGTAACCCGGTTACGACGGCAAAGTCTCCCCAATCGCGCCGAAGCGCCGAGATAATGGCCGCGGCCTCGATCAGGAACGGAAGCGGTCCCCAGAAATACGCTGCGAGCTTGTGCCATTTGCTTTCGGTTCGGTCGGCGATCGTGTTCGGCCCATACTGCGCAAGGCGATGAGCCGCTTCTGCCGACGACAACCCGTCGCTCGAAGATTTTTCCTGCTGGAATACAGCTGCAACACGGCTGCTCGCCGATGCTCCCTCGGGCATTGATGAAACGGCAAGCTGTTCGCTCGTCATGGCAAGCCCGGAGCTGAAAAAATGGACCGTTGACGCTACGCGTCTTTAGTCATTCGCGCCAGCCGCAGTCCCATCAGCCGCGCCGCCAACGGAGACAGACGCGCCGCCTTACTCTACGGTCCCGGAGACGTGGCAAATCATCTAGGCGCGCTCGGAAGTTCGCTGATGCGTACCGCTGAACAAAATACCGTCTCGTCGAAAACATCCGTCTTCGGGCTCCTCGACGAAGCTCCTATGACGCCGCTGCATTACTGCTATTGGCTGCTGGCCAGCGGCGGCACCCTGCTCGATGGCTTTTCGGTTGTTGCGCTCGGAATAGCCATCCCCCTCCTCAAGCAAGACATGACGATTACCCCAGTACTGATCGGCCTCATCGGCTCAGCCCTGGTGCTTGGTGCCGTGCTTGGGGCGACGCTGGGCGGCATCGCGGCGGATCGAATAGGCCGCAAGCGCGCGTTTATTGCGGACATGGCCATTCTGGTGGCCGGCTCGGCGCTCTGCGCAGTGGCTCGCGACCCTGCATCTATCCTGGTTGGCCAGTTTCTGATCGGGGTCGGAATCGGCATCGATTTTCCGACCAGCGGTTCGTATGTGTCGGAGATCATGCCGCGCGCTTTACGCAGCCGCATGACGGTTGCAACGATTGCATTGCAATCCGTGGGCATGGTCCTCGCTGCGATCACCGCCATTGCAATATTTCGCGCGCACCCCACGGACACGGATTGGCGGCTGCTGCTCGGCACGGGAGGTGTGCTGGCGGCAATCTTTATGAGCGCCCGCATGCTCCTTCCCGAGAGTCCACGTTGGCTGGCAGAAAAAGGCGAGCTCGCCGAAGCTGCAAAGGTCCTCTCTCGTCTCATCAATGCCCCGGTGCCCCTGACGCGTCTGGAAGTTTCCGAAAGAGCGACGCCAGCGACAAAGTCACTCGGCTTTGCCGCTCTATTCAGTCCTCGTTACCGGATCCGCACATTGCTCGTCTCGTTGCCCTGGCTGCTGATGGATGTCGCCACCTATGGCGTCGGATTATTTACTCCGGTCATTTTGGGAGCGATGCATTTTGGTTCTGCACACACTGGCACAGTTGCAGCCGTATTCGCGGATGCGGAGGGCAGCGGGCTGGTCGACCTGTTCCTGCTGGCGGGTTTCATCGTGGGTATTTGGGCCATTCCGCGCTTCGGCCGGATTCCATTACAGGTGGGAGGATTCGCCGGAATGACATTCGGAATGCTCTTGCTGATGTTCGCCGCGTCAACAGATGACGGGCCCCAGATGCATCTCGGACTGGTCATTGCGGGCTTCATTCTTTTCAATTTCGCCATGAACGCCGGTCCAAACGCGACGACCTTCACGCTGCCTCCAATTCTTTTCCCGACGGCTATTCGAGCCTCGGCGAGCGGCTTTGCGGCAGCCTGCGCGAAACTCGGTGCGACTTTCGGCACCTTCGTTGTTCCTCAACTCCAGGCCGCATGGGGATTGATCGCCGTGCTTGCCTTGATGGCCTTTGTCAGCATCGGGGGACTCGTGGCTACCGCTGCTTTTGCGCATGCCGTCGACAAAGAGGACGAACTTGAAGAGGCAACTGAGGATACCGGTTAGAGTCAGCGATCGGACCGATACAATCAGGCTATTGCATGCATCTGCGAATGAATTGCAGCCGTTCGATAACACCGAGATTTTGCGCCTCGGCCTGTTTGCGACAGCCTTCCCTTTTATCGATCCGCAACTCGAGTTTTTGGATCAACCCCAGGCCAATATTGCTCGACACCCCCACTTGGGAAATCGCCGCCCCAGTAGTTTCTACTGATGGTCCGTCGCCCGCTGCTCGCGCTGTCTCTTGCAGACGTTTGACTTCTTCGGGACTCAATTTCGGTCGATCGATGGTCAAAGTAATCTTGTTGATCTTGCCGGTGAAAGTGAACAGCGTCTGGTAGTCGGTATCGTCCACCGGCGTGCCGGTGTCGGAGCCAATGTCGAGCGCCTCGTCCCATTGCAGAATAAATGGCAACGTGTGCTCCATTTTCTCTGTAGCTACGGCATTGCCGTCGACCTTGAGCACGCCGGTGCCGCCGCGGCCGATGCCGCTGTAATTGCCGAAGGCCATGGTGGCAGCGCCAAGTCCGTCATATTTGAAGTCGAACTCGATCGTGTGCTTGCCGGGGGTGAGCTCGGAGCCTTCCCAGCGCACGCGCTTGAGGTCGACAAGATTCCAGAGGAACACCGGCTTGCTCTTGAGCACATAGAAGCCGTATCCGCCGAAGCGTCCGCCTTGGGTGATCAGCATGCCCTCGGCGCCGCCCGGTGGAATCTCAACCTCAGCCTTGAAGTTGTATGATGTGTTGAGAAGGCTCGGCGCATCTCCATTCGGCGTGCCGGTGAGCGGCCGCGTCCAGGTGAACACACTGCGACCGACGCTCAAGCTGGGTCGCGGCGCAATGAGGCGGGTCGCAACGGACGCGTCGAGCGGCAGCACCTGATATTTTTCCGCCTCCTTCCAGAACAGGTCCCGCATCTCCTTCAGCTTGGCCGGGTTCTTGGCGGCAACATCTTCGTACTGCGTCCAGTCGTTCCGCAGGTCGTAGAGCTCCCATGGATAATCAAGCACATTTGGCAACTTGGCGACGGTCGTCCATGGCGGACGCATGACTTTTGTGCTCGCAATCCAGCCATCGTGATAGATGGCGCGGTCGGCGAACATCTCAAAATACTGCGTCTTGTGGGTCGAGGCCGCATTCTCGTTCTTCTTGTCGAAGGTGTACATCATGCTGACACCCTCGATCGGGCTCTGCTTGATGCCGTCAACGATCTCTGGCTGCTTGATGTGAGCTGCTTCCAGAATGGTCGGCACAATGTCGATCACATGGTGGAATTGATGGCGCAGTCCACCCTTATCCTTGACCACGTCGGGCCATGAGATCGCCATGCCCTGACGGGTGCCGCCGAAGTGCGATGCGATCTGCTTGGTCCAGGAGAACGGCGTGCCGAAGGCCCACGCCCAGCCGATGGACATGTGGTTGTAGGTGCGATCGGTGCCCCAGACATCGTAGAAATATTTGAGCTGGTCTTCTACCGACGGATTGACCTGATTGAACATCGCCACTTCGTTCGGCGTGCCGTTTGGCTGGCCTTCAGCGCTCGTGCCGTTGTCTCCCTCGATATAAATGATCAGCGTGTTGTCGAGCTTGCCCATGTCCTCCACGGCCTGGATGACGCGACCGATCTCGTGATCGGCGTAGGCCGCAAAGGCGGCGAAAACCTCGACCTGCCGGATGAACAGTTTCTTCTCGTCAGCCGAGAGCTGATCCCATTCCTTGATCAGGTCCTTTGGCCATGGCGTCAGCCTGGCGTTCTGCGGAATGACGCCGAGCCTCTTCTGATTTGCGAAGATCGTTTCACGCAGCTTGTTCCACCCCTCATCGAACAGGTGCATGTCGCTGATTTTCTTGGCCCACTCTTTCGTTGGGTGATGCGGCGCGTGCGTGGCGCCAGGCGCGAACTTGATGAAGAATGGCGTTTCCGGCGACAACGCATTGATGCGGTTCATGTACTCGATCGCCTCATCCGCCATGGCCGTCACCAGATTCCAGCCTGGCTTTCCCTGATAAGGGTAAATCGGTGTCGTGTTACGCACGAGGTTTCCCGGCTCCCATTGGTTGGTATCTCCGCCCATGAAGCCGTAGAAATATTCAAAGCCCATTCCCGTCGGCCATTGATCGAAGGGACCGGCCTGACTTGCCTGATATTCCGGTGTGTTGTGGTTCTTGCCGAACCATGCGGTGTGGTAGCCGTTGTCGGTCAGAATACGGCCGATCGTGGCTTTGTCCTTGGTGATGATGCTGTCGTAGCCCGGATAACCGGTGGCCTGCTCGGCAACCACGCCATAGCCCGCTGAGTGGTGGTTGCGTCCTGTAATGAGCGCGGCGCGCGTGGGCGAACACAGGGCTGTGGAATGAAAATTCGTGTAGCGCAGCCCATCGCGCGCGATACGGTCGAGTGCGGGCGTCGGAATGACGCCACCGAACGTGCTCGCCACGCCGTAGCCGGCATCGTCTGTAATGATCAAAAGTACATTCGGCGCGCCTTTGGGTGGCACGATCCGCGCAGGCCAGTAGGGTTTTGATTTGGTGGCCTCTCGCTCGATCGTGCCATCGAATTTTTGCGGCGGCGCGGGCAATTGCGAGCCGTCGATTGTGGTGGTGGCGCTGGGTGATCCAGGCGTGCCCGTGATCTGCTGCGCGTACGTGGCGGGGCCGATTGTCATTGTTGACACGGCGATCAACCCCAACCGGACGAGCCAAATCTTTCGAATAGCGAGCATGGCTGACCTCCTTAGGTTCTGCGCAATCAATTTGAGTGGTAATTGTACGGTGCTCCGCTTCTGCTTTTTGCTTGCCGGCCCGTACACGTGGGCATTGTCACTCACCCTCGGCGAAAGCGATATTGGCCCAAAGGGCAATAACTCCCGCAAAAGATACAGATGAGGGCCTGGGGTGATCTCAACTCCGCGCAGGTCCGCTGTGGGTCATACGCGGACATGAGGGCTCCCAAAGCAATGTCCGCTTTACCCTGAAAGCGGACATTGGCAGACGACTTCGGAATGTCTGCTACGGGGCGAAAGCGGACAACGCTGGCTCATTCGATCACCTCGTCGGCGCGTAACAAAAGCGACGAAGGAATGGATAGGCAATAGCGGATCCGAACTTATCTGCTCGGGCGCTGCACCGTGGTCGACAGCATTCTTTTATTGGCTTTCATGATGCGGCGTTCCGCTTCGCATGTACTCATCTGGTCAGCTGCAAGGCAGTTCTCATAGTCGGCAACGGAGCGTTCGTAGTCGCGGCGCGCGTCCTGGCCCGGCCTCTCTGTCGCGCAAGCGGAGAGCACGCCTGCGCCTACTACAATCGCGGCCATGACTGCAAAATGAGTTCTCATCGCTGGTGCTCTGGACTATGCAAATAGTAGGCGCCCCGAAAGCAGACATCCCTAACAGATTGGGTCTGCCTCCTTAAGGGCTGGGACAAAAAAACAGCGCAGTGCAGTAGTAATAGTAGTAGTAATAGTAAAGTGTGATGTTGCCTACTTTTTCGCCCCCCGGTGACTGCCGCAATTTCCAATGCCTCGTCGGAAATTCGTAAATAAGCTTGTCAAGCTCGGTCTGATCGGCTGCGCAAATATCTTTCATAGTTCACCAGCGACAAAACGGATGGCCCAAGAATGGATTTTAGGCTCATTACCTTAGGTCAGTGTGAACAGGATCACGATCCAGGTGTCCGCTTAACCCAGCGGACATTGGGCGCGCTAAAGGGAATGTCTGCTAAGGGCCAATGACCGCCGCGACGCCAGCGGATTGTGCTAATCTTCAGACATGGCGCGTGGAGGTTGGCTATGGATTTTAGACCCTTTGCTCTCTGTGCCGTTCTCGCAATTTCACTCGCCCCGATGGCCATTGCTGAACCGCTCGTGACGATCTCATGTGAAAAACCCGAAGGCGTGAGCATGGCGTATGGGGTTTCGCCTACCGATCGCATGAATGCTTCAGCCAACCGTCAATCAGGAAAGATCGAACCAAGTCTGAAAGGTCCGACAAAAGACGGGTATCGTGGCAAGCCGACCTTTGTTATCGACTCGAACAGAAAGAACATCACCATTTCGTGGACCGAATTACCCGAGGATGCTGAGTTGCAAAAACAGGCCAAGGAGTCCGGTTTGCCTCAACTCCCGCCAGTTCCGGCTGCGGAAGGCATCGTCGTTCAGTTTTTCCCCGAGCAGGTTTCAGCCGTTCAAGTGGACCCTTGGTCGATAATGACTTTCTCGTTTTTCCCGAAACTAGGCATAGCATTTATTAGCCAGCAAGCGATCGACTTGGCATCAAAAAATACTCATCAGGCGGCTTTGTTCGCACATTGTCAGTTTTCTTGGTCTCGCCCTCAATAGCGTCAAACGCTGGTGCTCTGAAGGCTGCGCGCCGCAGCACCCATTTGCGTACCTCCGCATTGCACTTACGTATAGTTTTGCATCCCTTTCGATGGTCGACCGCTCCATACGTATCCTAGTGTGAGCGCCCAGCCGCGCTCTAGCTTTTCCCTACAAAAAAACCGAAACGCAGGGATGCGCGTGATGACGAATACAAGTGAGCGAGTGACCGCACGGGTGTTTGGTTTGTCGCTAACGGCCATTTTCTTAGGCCTGATGATCCTGAACGGTATGTCTTTCTGAATATCGGAACGCGGCAATGCCAGTTCTCGTTTTTTTTGCAGTGGTAGGTTCAGTGCTGTTTGCATTGCTGTTCGTTGCCGATGCAACGCTGGAGAACAGTTCGCCTGCGATAGTCACGAGCCAACGCACCGGTCTACCAGCGCCTCAGTATCACAATGCGGTAAAAACGCTCACCACTGCATCAGCACCCGCACCCGACATGACATCGCAAGCTGTACTTGCTGCTCAGCCCAAGTCGGCGTCTGACGCGTTCGCCAAGATCGAGGCTGGGGCACGTGAAACGCGAGCCGAAGCGCCGCCCGAAAAAGTATGGGGCGAAGTGTCAGCCAAAAAGAAGCGGGCCGAAGCACCACCCCAAAATCGTCCCGTCGCGCAATCCTTCAACCATCAAGAAAATCAATTCGACAGGTTTTCCATTAAGGGCTATTAGCGCCAGCTTCTGGGCACGTACAAGAACGATGTCCGCTCTGGGTCATAACCGAACATCAGCCTCGTTCTAGCCTGAAACAGCCCGTAACGCCGGGCGAGGTTACGGGCCGTCATAGCTCTGCCTCTTAGTAGTAGCGCCACCCAGTGCAAAAAATGACAGGTCACCACCGCTGACCAAAATGTCCGCTTTGGCTCATTACCGGACGTTTTCGTAGTGCAATCGGCATGTCCGCTTTTACCCCCGAAAGCGGACATTCGTTGGCAGATCGGCCCGACCGCTGGAATGCCCGCTTTGTGCCGTTTTCGCGCACGCTGCCCGCTCGGCGTCGATCATGAAATCGCGCGTGATCGGCACCGCATCACGCTTGATCGAAAGCAGCAGTTGAAACACCATGTGTGAGCCGTGAAGAAATTCGAGTTCGACGGCAGCGAGATAGAATTCCCACATCCGACAGAATCTTTCGTCGTAGATCGCCGCCGCCCGGGCTCGATTTTTAGCGAAGCGCTCGCGCCAATGTTTAACTGTGTAATGATAATGTAGCCGCAGCACTTCCATATCGTCGCACCACAGACCGCAGCGCTCAGTGGCGGCAAAGGTCTCCGACAGCGCGGGTACATAACCGCCGGGAAAGATGTATTTGCGGATGAACGGGCCCGTGGTGCCGGGCTGCGACATCCGGCCGATGCAGTGGACGAAGGCATAGCCGTCAGGCGTCAGTAGCTCGCGGATCTTTCGGAAATACTCGTCGAAGTGTCCGACACCGACATGCTCCATCATGCCGACCGAGACTACGCGGTCAAACTGGCCGGTGAACTGCCTATAGTCCAACTCGCGAAATTCGACACGGCCGGAAACGCCGGCAGCCTCGGCATTGTTGCGTGCTACCTTGATCTGCGCGGGCGAAACATTGATCCCAGTGACATGCGCGCCCGTTTCGCGCGCAAGATGAATGGCGAAGCCGCCCCAGCCAGACCCAATCTCGGCGACGGTCATACCGGGCTTTAATTGCAACTTGCTGGTGGCGTGAATCAGTTTGTTGTGCTGTGCCTGTTCGAGAGTATCATGCTCGGGATCGCGAAAATATGCGCAGGAATATTGCATCTGATCGTCGAGGAACAGACGGTAGAGTTCTGTCGAGATGTCGTAATGGTGGCGGGCGTGAGCGGCGGCAAGCCCGATCGGATTGGCCTGATGCCAGCGACGCAGACTGCGCCACACCCGCCGCGTCATTTTCTGTGGGCCGTGCGAATAAAGCCCGACGCGGTTGACGGAAAACAGCATCAGGAAGTCGTGGATTGCAGCGCCATCCTCGAGAGTCAGCCTGCCGTCCATGTACGCTTCGGCGGCATACAGCTCCGGATTGATGAACAGCCTGGTGTAAAGCTTGCGATCATGCAGGTGGATGGCGACGTTAGGTCCCGGCAGGCGATCGCCGAATACATGCACCTTGCCGTCGGCGTCGCGGACTCGCAGCGTGCCCTCGCGGATAAAGCGCCGAAGCAGATTCGACAACAGCCGCATTTGGTAGTTCTCCGCGGTCGCCTCAAATCTCCATAGTCCGGACGCAGCTGCACTGAAGTTGCGTCACGGAATCGATCTTCGCAGCACTCATGCCCACTTTAAGTCCGCTTAAACCCCGAAAGTACCGCACAGACCGCCTTGCCTTCCCGGAAATCCTGCCCTCTGCTATCGTCTACCGCTCAGAAATGTCGAACAAAGGAGAAAACGCAGTTATGGTGAGTACTGCTGAGGATATTGTCAAAATGATTGCAGATAGAACCAGTCACACCGGCGGCACGCTTCACTTGTCGGAAGCACTCGACAATCTAGGACTGGACTCTATGGAAGTAGTTTCATTGATTTTTGATATTGAGGAAAAATTTGATATACAGATTCCACTCAACGCGAATATGGATATTGAGAGCAAGACCGTGGCGGATCTCATTCAAGCGGTAGATCAGCTTGTTGCTGCTAAAGTAAAATCGAATTGAACAGGGTTGTTATCACCGGTCTTGGCGTTGTCTCATCTGTTGGACAATCGACGCAGGACTATTGGGATTCTTTGATCGCGGGCCGCTCGGGCTTCGCGCCGCCAACTCTCGGAACCGCTGCGCAGGCCAGCGGCAAGCTCGTCGGTGAAGTCAAAAGTTTTGAGCCGGCGGCCCATTTTGAATCATCGCAGGTCCTGCTTCTTGACCGAGTTTCGCAATTCGCCATCGTTGCCGCGCGGCAAGCAGTGAGCCAGTCGGGACTTACCCTGCAAGGCGAGCTCGCCGAGCGAACTGCAGCAATCATCGGAACTGGATCGGGCGGACATACGACCGTTGATGAAAGCTTTCACCGCCTCTATGCGGAAGGCGCCGCACGCCTGCATCCACTGACTATCCCGAAGGCCATGATCAGCGCGCCGGCGAGCCAGGTCTCGTTGTACTGCGGCATCAAAGGTCCAGTTTTTGCGGTTTCATCTGCCTGCGCATCGGCAACGCATGCCATTGGCCAGGCATTCCATATGGTGCGAAGCGGCGGTGTGACTTGCGCCGTGACGGGCGGCACAGAGGCGAGCATTACTTTCAGCGCGATGAAAGGTTGGGAAGCCATGCGCATCATGTCGCCCGACACCTGCCGGCCCTTCTCGAAGGACCGAAAGGGAATGGTGATTGGCGAAGGGGCTGCCGTGGTGGTGCTTGAGGCCCTGGAACACGCGCGCAGCAGGGACGCGAATATCTTGGCTGAGATCGTCGGATTCGGAATGAGCGCCGACTCGAAAGATCTAACCGCTCCCGACGCA
>Ga0081455_10002762_pt1 | contig 20717 bp, 14 predicted proteins | sample TabmetS3T2R1_FD_70207 | JGI IMG/M metagenome (GOLD analysis project Ga0081455, IMG submission 70207) | Tabebuia heterophylla rhizosphere microbial communities from the University of Puerto Rico - S3T2R1 | ecosystem: Host-associated > Plants > Roots > Rhizosphere ...
GGTACTATACCTGTGTCCCAATGTTGCGTGGTTTGTTGAGGCAAGACAGAAGGCAATGTAGAATCGCTTGGAAACATCCCGCGAACTTTTCCCGACTATTCATTGCGCCGTAGCGGGCGCCGGGCGCGCGCTACGTTAGACTTCAACTGCAACAAAGCTTGGAGCGAGATTTATGTCTATTCACGGTCCTATTCTTGTCACAGGCGCCGCCGGCCGCGTAGGTGGGGTCGGTCGCACGGTTGTGGAGACGCTTCGCCGGCGCGGCCTGCCAGTTCGCGCGCTCGTCCATCGCGAAGATGAACGCGCCGATGCGCTGCGAGCGCTCGGCGCCGAGGTTGTGGTCGGCGACCTCACCCGCGCCGATGACGTCGCGCGCGCTTTGGCTGGTTGCCGAGGCATTTACTTCGGCATGAGTTTGTCTACGTCATATTTGGAGGCCACAGTCGGAGCCGCGGCCGCGGCGCGCCAGCGCGGCGCATTGGAGGTGTTCGTTAACATCTCACAGATGACTGTGTCGCAAATGAGCCTGACCAATATGACGGACTCCGACCAGCAGCGGCAGCATTGGCTAGGCGAGCAAGTGTTGAACTGGTCGGGACTGCCCGTCGTACATGTTCGGCCTACGGTCTTCCTCCAGAACCCCTTCTTCCTGGACTGGGCCGCGGAATCAATAGCCAGGGACAACACGATCCGGCTGCCCTTCGGCAATGGGCGAACGTCGCCGGTTGACGCTCAGGATGTGGCGGAGGTGATCGCGACCATCCTGGCGAATCCGACCGCTCACATCGGCAAGGTCTACGAACTGACCGGGCCTCGGTCCCAGGATATGCATGCCATGGCTGCGGAATATTCCGCCGCTCTCGGTCGAACCATCACCTATGTCGATGTCCCATTGGAACAATGGCGGGACCAGGAATTGCGCAGCCGCAATTTGCCTGACCATGTTTTTGAGCACCTGCTCACTATGGCGCGCCTCCATGCCGCCAATCGATATGATCGCCTCACGCATAATGTCGAAGCGATCACGGGAAGGCGCGCGACAAGCTGCCGCGACTTCATTGCGCGTCACGCTGAGTTATTCAGGCCGACTGACTCGTTCACGAAGGCTTCGGGGACAACCTGAGCCCATTTCCATTGAGAGTAGAGCGGGACGCGGCGCCCGCCGGACGGTCCGATCGGCGCGGAGTTAGCGAGTTTGCGCGGAGGAGCGATTCTTCCGGTTCAGATCAAACAATTGGTTTGGCGTCAGTAACCTGCGACATCTCCATTGAGCAATGGTGGCGCGACTCCGACCCGTTTCCCCGTTTTCGGATCGATCTGAATCGCGACCCAATACCCGTTGCCCCCCGTCTGCAGCTTCGGAAGAAGCTTGATGGCCTGCCCCTTGGCGACGACGGCTTTAACGAGGTTTTCATCAAACTCGCCTTCGGCCAACACTTCCATGTACAACTGTGGGACCGGCGGTCCTCCGCCAAGAGGAAATCCAAAAAACGGTCCCATGAAATTGGGAGTATCGATCGATTTTTTCAGATCCATATTGAAGTCAAGCACATTGACCAGATTACTCATTGTGTATTGGTGCAACGCCGAACCGACGCTGCTGGAAGCCAGATATGGTTTATCATTTTTCAGCGCAATGACGGGATTCGTCGTATCAGGCAGCCGGTCTCCTGGCTTGATTCTGGCAATTTGTGATTGCTGAAACGAGGCTGAATCGGGAATCGAGACTCCATCGACGAAAATGCCAGTGGTTCCCCATACAACTGCATTTATCGTGTGTAGAACTGCGGCGATATTTCCCTGTCCGTCTACTGCAACAACGCCGGCCGAGTGATTGGAGCCTTTGTCCTTCGGCCAAATTGTTGAAACCATCTTTTCCCAAGCTGGTTCTTGCATCTTCCTCCAAAGAAGCCGAGCGCTTTCTTTCTTCACACGGGATTCCGGCGAAGGATCGAGGTCGGGCAGGTACATCTTTAAAGTCTCCGTAGGGAGGAAAGGGAGAAAATAGATTACGCGGCAAATCTGTATAAACTTATACAGGGCTTCAGGCGAGGTTGTGTAGTGACCATACTGTTTCAGATCCGCCGCCTCCAATAGGTTAAATGCCTCGATTGTATTGATGCCGCCCACGCTCGGATGGCCTAAGGTGTAGACCTGATAGCCGTGATAACTGGTTTGCAGGGGTTCGGACCAGGTGGGCCGATAGGCTTTCAAATCGGCGAGCGTCATCTTGCCGCCCTCACTCTGGACCGCCGCCACAAATTTCTTCGCCCATTCTCCCTGGTAAATGTAATCAGTCCCTTGCGCCGCAATCTTCCGCAGCGTCTCGGCTAATTGGGGTTGCTTGAAGAGGTCGCCTGCTTTGTAGAGTTCGCCGTCCTGTTTGGTGAAAACTCGCTTCGTTTCCGGCAGTCGGGAGAGAACATCCTTCCGCATGTTAATCCAGTAGTTAAGCGATGAATCCACAACAAAGCCTTTTTCAGCCAGATAGATGGCCGGGTCAAACAGGCTGGCGAAGGGAAGCTTGCCGAATCGGTCGTGCGCGGCCTGCACTCCGGCGAAAAATCCTGGCACGAGAGCAGTACGTCCGCTCGGCTTACCTCCTCCCGGAATCGTGAGCGGATCTTTCTCTTCCAGGACCGTGTTATAGCCGGCGTTGAGTGAATAGACCTTTTTGCTGGCTGCGTCATAATAGACCATCGTCAGAACGCCGGCGTAGCTGGTCGGGGCGCCAGCCTCCAGCGCAATCTGCGCGAGCGAAGACGCAAGCGCCGCATCTGCGGCGCTGCCGCCCTGCTGCAAAGCTTCCAATCCAATCCGGGCAGAGAACGCGTCGGAAGTTACCGCGACCATCCCCTTGTCGCTTTCAACCGCCGGATGCGGCCGCTGGTAGTCGCGTTGCAATCGCCAATACTTTTCCAACTCTCCAGGCGGCCAGGCTTCGGGAGACATCTTGCCGCCCGATGATTGGCATGACTGGACAAAAATTTCACCCGCCGGTTCTCCCTTTAACATAATAGCCAGTAGAACAAGTAAATAGATGTTTAGAGAAATGCAAAATTTCATGAACGACGCCTCCAACTCAGGATAGGACAGGTTCCTAATTACCAACTTCCACTACGAATTTTTCATCGGTAACCCGCTGGGGCCCCGTTAGCCCCTGTGGGAGCCGCTCCAATCCGGACTCCTGTTTTGGGATCAATCAGAATTGCGGTCCAGTAACCGCTTTGTTGCATCGCCTCCGTCTTCGAGAGAAGCTTGATGTCCTGCCCTTTGGCGGTGACAAATTCGACTAATTTGTCAGCAAAGTCGCCCTCAGCCAACGCTTCTTTGTAAACCTGTGGAGACGGCGGCCCTCCACCGATCACCATTCCCCAAAACGGCCCCCTGAAATTGGGAGTGTCCATCGATTTTTTCAGATCCATTCCGAAATCGAGCACATTGACCAGGTTGTTCAGATTTGTTTGGTGCAGTGACATACCTATGGTACTGGAAGCCAGGTAAGGCTTACCGTTCTTAAGCACTATGACTGGATTAGCCGGATCAGGCAGCCGACTGCCTGGCTTGAGTTTGGCGATCTCCGTTTGCTGAAACGAGGCCGATTCGGGAATCGAGATTCCATCGACGAAAATGCCGTGCGTTCCCCAGATTCCTCCGTTGATCGAGTGGAGAAGCGCGGCAACGTTGCCTTGCGCATCCACAGCAACCACTCCGGCTGAATGATTGGCGCCTGCGCTCTTCGGCTTAATCTCCGAGAACATTTTTTGCCAGGCAGGTTCATTCATCTTCTGCCAGAGTAGCCGGGCGTGCTCGTTCTTCACGCGGGACTCCGGCGCCAGATCGAGTCCGGGCAGGTACATCTTGACAAAATCTGGTGGAAAATATGGCAGAAAATGAGCTACGCGACAGATCTGAATGAACTCATGCAGGGATTCAGCTGAGGTCGTGTAATGACCATGGCGTTTCAGATCAGCCACCTCCAGCAGATTCAAGGCCTCAATCGTGTTTACACCGCCAATACTCGGATGTCCAAGCGAATATACATGATAGCGATAGCCCTGATACCTGGTTTGCACAGGCTCGGACCAAATGGGCCGATATGCCTTCAGGTCTGCGAGCGTCATCTTGCCGCCTTCACTCCGCACCGCCGCCACAAACTTCTTCGCCCATTCTCCCTGGTAGATGTAATCAGTCCCTTGCGCCGCCACTTTTCGTAGCGTCTCCGCCAATTGCGGTTGCTTGAATAGATCACCTGCTTTGTAGAGTTCGCCGCTCTCCTTGGTAAACACCCGCTTCGTCTCAGGCAGACGCGTCAGGACACTCTTTTGCGAGTCAATGCGCCAGCCCATCGATCCATCCAGATAAAATCCTTTATCGGCAACTTGAATGGCCTCGCCGAATATACTGGCGAAGGGGAGTTTGCCGAAGCGATCATGCGCAGCCTGCACTCCGGCGAAAAATCCGGGCACGAGCACAGCGCGTCCGCTCGGCTTGCCAATCCCGGGAATGGTAAGCGGTTCTTTCTCCTCCAGCACAGTGTTGTAGCAGGCGTTGAGCGAGTAGACCTTTTTGCTGGCCGCATCATAGTAGACCATCGTCAGGAGACCGGCGTAGCTGATCAGGCTGCCCGCCGTCAGCGCAATCTGCGTCAGCGCGGCGCCCAATGCGGCATCGACGGCGCTCCCTCCCTGCCGCAAGGCTTCCAGCCCTGCACGCGCCGCTAATGCTTCAGAGGTTACCGCAACCATCCCTTTGCTAGCTTCAACCGCGGGGTTTGGTCGATTGTAAGTTACTTGCAACTGCCAATACTTTTCCAGCTCATCCTTCGGCCAGACATCATGAGACAGCTTGACCTCGCGCGATTGGGGCGCCTGTGCAAAATTATTGCGCGCCGGCGCTCCCTGTAACAGGAGCGCCACCAGAACAAGAAAATAGATACTGAGATTTATAGGGTATTTCATCACTGATTCTCTAGCTTTCTGGCGGCTTGATCTATTGACTTACATCTTCAGCCCGCGAACGCGGGCTGGGGTACTATATAAGCGCTTTGTGTTAAAGTTTGGGTAATGACAAGGCTTTGAAAAGCCGGGCTAGGTTCACGTGATCGCTGCCGCGCCCTAGAAGGCTGTTGCCTACTCGGGCGTCACATTGTCGATCGTTGTAAAGCGAGGCGCCTGAAGCTCAATAGCTGACTGTATTCAACTTTTATTTGCGCACACCTCACTTATCTTCTACGGCTTTCTCTTACGGCCACCTTTGGTAGTTGTCTTGCCTTTCGTCGAGGTCTTGCCGCTCGCCTTGGCTCCGCTGGCGCCCTTGCCCGCGCCTGTTCCGGGAACGGCCGCCGCGCCAGCGCTCAGTTTGGCCTTACCATCGGCGGCATCGGGCGCAGCATCGCCCGTACCGTCACCGGCCTTAGCCGGAACCGGCGGTCCTTCAACGGTTGGGTCGGCCTCAAAGCTCTTGAGATAAGCCGGGGCCTTCAACGGGTCGTCAACGCGGAATTTCCAGTATTTGTTGAAGTCGTTCATTGCGTCATTCATCATATCCTTAAACCCCGGATTGGTCGCCGTCGCGATTATACGGGCTAATTCCGGGATCAATTTGGTATCGAGTAGCTGATGGATTTGCTTGATTAGTTCCTTACCCGTATCACCTGTCTTCTGCTCGTCGGTCAGCGGGTCATACTTCTTTCTCAACTCCGCGTATCGATTGGTATAGATAAGACTTCGCAGGTAATAATTGTACGGGTCTTTCCATCCGAATAATGCCTTGCTGTCCTTGCCCCTCATTTGTACCGATTTGTCGACGTAAGCCAGCGCCTGATTTTGCGCCTCAGGTTGATCGCCTTTGGTCTCGATCAGATAGTAGCCTTGATACTGGTTCATATTGGCCAGCGACTCATCTCGCAGGTTAAAGAGGTTGAGTTGGTCATATCCCATTTTGTACTTTGCAGGCGGGTTTAGCGTCTCAAAAGCTTGTTGAGACCTCTCGGCATAAGTCTTCACCTTGTCGAGGTTCTTATAGACGCCCGTTATCACAGCCCGCTGCCCGGCCATGGGCTGATGCGCCACTATGAAGAGGTGTGCGGGGCTTTGTGGGTCCTTATCAATCTCCAGGTATTCATCACCGGCTGTGAAGAGGGCGTCGAGCTTGTTCGCTTCCGGCGCCGACGCATAGAAGGCTTCTAAGGCGCTGGTGAATTTCTGAAACGCCTTGTTCGATGCGCATCTACCGATCACTCCCTTCGCAAAATCGATGAATTGTTTTCCCGCATCGGGATATTTATCTGTCAGCTCTTTCGAAAGCTGGCAGCATTTCTCGGCGCTTTCGGCGTCTTTCTTCGAACAGGCGTCATGCCATGTTTGGAGGAACGCGATCTGTTTCGGGTCTTGTGTAGGCGCGTTTTGCGCAGGGGCAGATTGCGCCTGGGCGTTTAGAGGTTTAAGCACAATCGTGCAAGTGAGCATCGCTAGCGTGGTGAAAAGAATAATTTTCTTCATGAATTGATCCTCCACAGTCTTCTTTAAAGTTTCATCCAGGTTTGTTGGGGCTTGCAAGCTACGTTGGGGCGTCCGGCTCGTCATCCCTGATCTTGATCTCAAAATAACGCATCGGGCGCGCCATTATTGGACGCAGGAAGCCTTCCGTTAGTTCCTGCCTCCGGAATTTTTACAACTTCCTCGATTTCTTAGGATATCGGAGCATTGTGTCCCTTCCGCGCGCCAGCATGGTTCGAAATTCCCAGGCGTCAGTAAGCTGCTACAGACCCGTTGAGCCCGGGTGGCGCAACTCCAATCCGTTTGCCTGTTTTCGTGTCGATCTGAATCGCGACCCACCACCCGAGCTGGCGCCGTGTCTGCGTCTGATCCTTCGGAAGAAGCTTGATGGCCTGCCCCTTGGCGACGACGGCTTTAACCAGGTTTTCACGGCTACTCAAGATCACTACGTATTGGTTTCCCGGGATGACGTCCTCCGGCGCGAAATCGCGTCCCAGAATCACCCGCTCACGATCCATGGCGAACAAACCCGGAGTGACGAGCTTGATTACGATCTGTTCCGGCTCCTGCGCATCATCGTTCAACGTCACCCTTCTTTGCACCACGGCGCCAAAGGACTCAAAGCCTGGGCAGCGCCGGCTCCACTCTTCGAATTCGCGCGGTGAAATGTGAATATGCGTTCGATCCATGCCATCGGCGGCGCCGCGCCACTCTATGCTGTTGTCGCGAGGGTTGGCCCACAGCACCACTAGCCGGCTGCTTTCAGCCCACCCGGCAAAGAAAACGCCGTAGATGGCGCTGAACATGGCTGTGTTAGGCCCAATTCCGAGAGCGATAACGAGCGCCGCGGCGCAGGTGAAAGTCGGGTTTTCAAGGAGCCTGCGGAGGCTATAACGGATGTCCTCCCAGAACCTATCCAGGATCCTCCCGCCGCGAATCTCATATGCCAGATCCTTCATCCGGCCCGGATTTCCAAAGCTTCTGAGCGCCACAGCCCGCGCTTCCTCAGGCCGCATCCCCCTCTCGATGTTGGTCTGCGTCTCCATTTCGACGTGGAAACGCATCTCTTCATCAATCTCTTCGATCACCGCGTCGCGCCGGACGAGCGCGCGCAGCCGATCTGTAAGAATGCCGAGTCGCTTCATAGCGGCGCCTCCTTACATCGCCTCTGGCGCCTTCGCGATCGCCAGGGCGAGCAGATCCCAGCTTTCCTCTTCGACAGTCAATTGTTTGCGCCCCGCTCTGGTCAGGGAGTAGAACTTCGCCCGGCGGCCGGTCTCGTTCACCCCCCACTTGGAGCTGACGGAAGCCGCGCTGCTCGATACTGTAGAGCGCCGGGTAGAGCGACCCTTGCTCGACGTTTAGCATCTCGCCGGACAACTGCCTGATGCGTTGAATGACGCCGTACCCATAGAGCGGTCCCAAGCTCAGAGCCTTGAGAATTAGCAGGTCGAGCGTCCCCTAAAACAAATCCGCCTTTGGCGCAGTCAAGCTCCACCTACCAATATTGTCCTAGAGCAGTTATCAAATGGATGTACGGGTTCATAGAACATGGATAGAACGGATTGGCGCCGATCTTCTTGTGTTTTTTCCGCTTGCCGGTGGCGCGCTAGCGTATGGAGCGCCTTGAGTCCTCGCCGCTTTGCTTTATTGAAACTCAAAGCGGCGAGGGCTCACCGCTTTGCTTTATTGAAACTCAAAGCGGCGAGGACTCAAGGCGCCCCATACGTCGCAGCGATTTCGGTCACGGTCATCGCTGTTTTTGGCATGCCAGTTTGCAATTACGCTCCCCGCCACTCCCCTGCAATCCCGTACATCCAATCGATAACCACTCAAATCAGATGGCATTGCCCAGCATGCCTAGATTACCTAGACATAACATGGCGGCGAATACCTAGAATGTCAATGTCACATGATAAGATCTGGAAAGATTGTCTGGCCGGGTGGTAACGCGAAATGGCTCGAAAATGTGCGCCGACATCAGGTGTTTGCGGTTAGATGCATGAGCTTCCAACATTCTCCAGCGATGGCCCATTCCTCCTGCGCCCGAATCACCAGGACGCGGACCCGCGAATCCAGAGCGGCGATATCCTGGTCAGCAGAAACTTGCGTGTTGGCCGCCTCATCGAGTTTGAGACCGAGAAACTCCAATTTGCCGCAAGCCGCGCTCCGCGCTTCAGGCGAGTTCTCCCCGACTCCGGCGGTGAACACGAGCGCGTCAATTCCTCCCAACACGGCGACCATGGCGCCGATGCCCGCCTGCAGCCGATGGGCGTAAATGTCGAACGCCAGCCTGGCTCGCGGATGGCCTTGTTTCATAGCGGCCAGAATTTCGCGCATGTCGCCTGAAACGCCGGAGATTCCGAGCAGCCCCGACTTCTGGTTCAGCATTTCATCGATTTCGCGGGCTTTAAGCTGCCTTTGACGCATCAGGTAGGTCAGGATTCCGGGGTCCACAGAACCCGAGCGGGAGCCCATCATCAGGCCTTCGAGAGGCGTGAATCCCATCGTGGTGTCGACGCTGCGGCCTTCAGAAATCGCCGCCAGAGAGCAACCGGCGCCGAGGTGGCAAGTCACCAGCTTGAGGGACGCCAGGTCGCGGCGCAAGAGTTTGGCGGCGCGCGTGGCGCAATATTGATGATTGATGCCGTGGAATCCGTAGCGGCGAATGCCGCCCTCGAACCATTCATAGGGGCCTGGATAGACGGCCGCGCGCGGCGGCATGTTCCGATGAAATCCCGTATCGAATACCGCCGCCTGAGGAATAGGGCCTAGCAGCTTCTGAACGATCTCCATGCCTTCCAACTCGGCGCCCGTGTGCAGCGGCGCGAACTCGGAAGCGGCGGCGATCGCCGACTTCACCCCGGGCGTGATCAGAACCGGCTCTTCATAGCGCGGGCCGCCATGAACAACGCGATGTCCCACGACGTCGATCTCCGAGGCGGAACTGAGGGACTGTGTTTTGCCACTCCAAACGGCGTTCAGCAAATGCTCCACCGCTTGCGCGCGCGACGAGACCTTGACCCTTTCTTTTTGCGTGACGCCGCGCGAATTCTTGATCATGGCCACCGCGTCGGCGCCGTCCCACTCAATCCTGCCTTCCCACAGGCAATCCGGCGGATCTGCAGGAAGAGCCTCGCCGATCTCGTAGAGGCAGGTCTTCTGACTGCTGGAACCCGAATTGAGTGTGAGGATCTTCATTGGTCAGTAAGGCCAGCTCCAGTTCTTCACTTCAGGCATGTCGTCGCCATGCTCATGCACATACTGTTTGTGCTCGACCAGCTTGTCGCGCAGGAACTGCTTGAAGTGTGCGCCGACGCGCTGCAATCGCGGTGTGCGATCCACAACGTCGCCCGCGAGATGGTAGCGATCGAGGTCGTTCATCACAGTCATGTCGAACGGGGTCGTGGTCGTGCCCTCTTCCTTGTAGCCGCGGACGTGTAAGTTATCGTGCCCGGCGCGGCGATAGGTCAGCCGGTGAATCAGCCAGGGATATCCGTGATAAGCGAAGATGATCGGCGTGTTGACCCCGAACATGGAATCGAAATCGCGATCCGAGAGTCCGTGCGGATGCTCGGTGGAGGGTTGAAGCGTCATCAGGTCCACCACGTTGATGACTCGAATCTTGACGTCCGGGAAATGCTGGCGGAGAAGGTCAACGGCGGCCAGGGTTTCCAGTGTGGGAACATCGCCGGCGCACGCCATCACCACGTCCGGCTCAGCGCCCTGGTCGGTGCTGGCCCAGGACCAGACGCCGATCCCCTGCGTGCAGTGCTCGATGGCCGCTTCCATATCGAGCCACTGCAGCTCCGGCTGCTTGCCGGCGACTATCACATTCACATAATGGCGGCTGCGCAAACAGTGGTCGGCGACCGAAAGCAAACAATTCGCGTCCGGCGGCAAGTAGACGCGGATGATGTCCGCCTTCTTGTTCATCACGTAATCAATGAAACCGGGGTCCTGATGACTGAAGCCGTTGTGGTCCTGCCGCCAGACGTGAGAGGTCAAAAGATAATTCAACGACGCGATGGGGCGCCGCCATGGAATGTCGCGCGTAACCTTGAGCCATTTCGCATGCTGATTGAACATCGAATCCACAATGTGAATGAAGGCCTCGTAGCAGGAAAAAAATCCATGACGTCCTGTCAGCAAATAGCCTTCCAGCCAGCCCTGGCACATGTGTTCGCTCAAGACTTCCATGACGCGCCCGTCCGGCGAGAGGTTCTCATCCGTGGGCAGGAGCGGCTCTATCCATACCTTGGGGGTGGCTTGATACAACGCCTCGAGCCGATTGGACGCGGTCTCATCGGGACCGAAGACTCGAAAGTTCCTGGCTTCCTGATTCAGTTTCATCACGTCGCGCAAAAACGCGCCGAGGACCTTTGTGGATTCCGCCGTTTTCACGCCCGGCTTAGGCGCCAGAACGGCGTAGGCCCGGAAGTCTGGCATCACCAGGTTTTTCAGCAGCAGGCCGCCATTCGCGTGGGGATTCGCCCCCATTCGCCTGTCGCCTTTGGGCGCGAGTTCCGCCAGTTCAGGAATCAGCTTTCCGCTTTCGTCGAACAACTCTTCTGGCCGGTAGCTTTTCATCCAGTCTTCCAGAATCTTCAGATGCTCCGGCTTGAGCGCCAGGTCGGCGACCGGCACCTGATGGGCGCGCCACGTCCCCTCGACCGGTTTGCCGTCAACGAATTTCGGCCCTGTCCAACCCTTCGGGCTACGCAGAATGATCATGGGCCAAACTGGAAGCGCGCTCGACCCTTTTGAGCGGGCTTCGTTCTGGATGGCGTGGATCTCTTCGATGACTGTATCAAGCGTCGCCGCCATCGCTTGATGCATGGCTTCCGGTTCGTCTCCTTCCACAAAATACGGCTTGTGCCCGTATCCAGTGAAAAGTCGTATCAATTTGTCGTCGCTGAGTCGGCCCAGGACCGTCGGGTTAGCAATCTTGTAGCCGTTCAGGTGAAGGATGGGAAGCACGGCCCCATCCCGCGCGGGATTCAAAAACTTGTTGGAATGCCAACTTGTGGCGAGCGGACCCGTCTCGCTCTCACCGTCGCCGACAACGCAACAGGCCAACAAGTCGGGATTGTCGAAGACCGCGCCATAGGCATGCGCAAGGGAGTAGCCCAGTTCCCCGCCCTCGTGGATTGAGCCCGGGGTCTCAGGAGCCGCATGGCTGGGGATTCCCCCTGGAAAGGAGAATTGCTTGAACAGCCTTCTCATGCCCTCTTCATTTTGTTGAATGTTGGGATATAGCTCCGTGTAAGTTCCCTCCAAATAGGTGTTCGCCACCATACCTGGCCCGCCGTGTCCGGGGCCGCAAATATAGATCACGTTCAGGTCATACTTGTTGATCAGCCGGTTGAAGTGAACATATATGAAATTGAGTCCGGGAGTCGTCCCCCAATGCCCCAGCAGACGGGGCTTGACGTGTTCGAGTTTAAGCGGCTCGCGCAGCAGCGGATTGGCGTAGAGGTAAATCTGTCCGACAGAAAGATAATTCGCCGCGCGCCAGTAGGCGTTCATTTTGCGCAGTTCTTCCGGAGATAGAGGCCGGGAATCAACGGAGACTTTGGCGAGATCTGAGGACGCAGCCTGATTCATAGTAGTTTCTTTCATCATTACCCTCGTATTGTGTCTAGCGACCTAATGCGACATCCACCCTCATCATCGCCCCCGATCGACGGCCTCGCCGCTTCCTTATTCGGCCTTGGTCAAAATCCGAAGCTGCTCAAACCGGCGTGATCGTCAGGCCTGCGGCCTAATGGCCAGTGGTACTTTCGGTCTTCCTCACGAATCGGCAGATCATTGATGGATGCGTGACGCGCTGTCATCAGACCGTGTTCATCGAACTCCCAATTTTCATTGCCATAGGATCGAAACCAGTTTCCCGAATCGTCATGACTTTCATAAGCGAAACGAACGGCGATCCGATTGTCTTGAAAGGTCCACAGTTCCTTGATCAGACGGTAGTCGAGTTCCCGCGCCCATTTGCGCCGGAGAAAAGCGATAATTTGCTCTCTGCCTACGATGAATTCGGATCTGTTGCGCCACCGGCTCTGCTCGCTGTAGGCAAGAGCCACTTTTTCGGGATCACGGGAATTCCAGGCGTCTTCCGCCAGACGGACCTTCTGAACGGCGGTTTCGTAAGTGAATGGAGGTAATGGAGGACGTGTCAACATAGTTTCTCCTTGTTATGTCGGGTTTCAAGGGTACGAAGACTTTTAGGCGCCGCAGGGCGCCGCAGAAAACAGAGGATATAATAGACCCCTTGCAAAAGTAACTCCGTCTTCGAATCCGCGACGCTAAAAGAAATCCGGTTCGCAATAGGCTTAGCGCAAACTGTCTAGCTAAGGTTTCTACACAAGTGAAGTTTTTTCCGCCCCGTAGGAGCGCAATGTTTATAGAACGTCGTCGCAGCAACGTCTTTAGCTCCGTAGGAGCGGCATCCGTCGCGCGCAGATGCCGCTCCTACGGAGCTAGAGGGTGACTTCATCAAACATCTATAAACATTGCGCTCCTAACGGAGCGGGGAAACTTGTGTAGAAACCTTAGCTAGACAGTTTGCGCTACGGTTATCAATCCACTTGCTCTATCCCAAAGGACTTTTGCAAGAGCCCCAATGATTTCTCTGTGTCCTGCGGCGCCCTGCGGCGGCTACGACAAAGCATAAGCCGCGCCGGTCTTCACTTCCTGCCCAGTTGCTGCTTTGCGGCCGCAACCACCTGTTCAGGCTCGAACCCGTACTTCCGTTGCAATTCCTTGAGCGGCGCCGAAGCCCCGAACGTATGCATGCCGATGACGTGGCCGGAGGGTCCGACGTATCGCTCCCACCCTAAAGTGGAGGCCTGTTCCACGGCGACGCGCGCCGTCACGTTCGGCGGCAACACGCTGTTCCGGTATTCCTCGGTCTGGTGGTCGAAAATCTCCCAGGAAGGCATGGACACGACCCGCGAACGGATGCCTTCGGCGAGCAACTTCTCGTGGGCATCGATTGCGAGGATGACTTCGCTCCCTGTGGCGATGATGATCACTTCAGGGCTTCCTCCCGGCGAGCTGGCCGGCGAGTCGGCGAGCACATAGGCGCCGCGCGCGAGGCCTGACGCCGGCGCGTATTTGCTGCGATCTAACGTAGGCAGCGGCTGGCGCGACAACGCCAGCGCCGCAGGCTGGTGGCGTAATTGCAAGACGTAGCGGTAAGCCTCGACGACCTCGTTGGCGTCGCAGGGCCGCAGCGTGATCAGCCCGGGTATTGCGCGCATGGAGGCGAGGTGTTCTACCGGTTGATGAGTAGGGCCGTCTTCACCGTCGCCCATGGCGTCGTGCGTGAACACGAAAATGGAGGGCAGTTCCATGATCGCGGCGAGCCTTATCGCAGGACGCGCGTAGTCGCTGAAGATAAAGAAGGTAGCGCCGAATGCCCGGATTTTGGACAACGAAAGCCCGTTCACAATCGCCATCATCGAGTGCTCGCGAACGCCGAAATGAAGGTTCTTTCCGCCAGGAGTTTCAGCCTGAATATCTCCCGCGCCCGCGAAGGTCAGAGTCGTTCTGTTCGAGGGTCCGAGGTCTGCGGATCCCCCAATGAACCATGGGATGTTTTGCGCGAGCGCGTTCAGCGTCTTGCCCGAGGCGGCCCGCCCGGCGATGCCCTTTGCGTCGGGCGGAAAAACAGGCAGGTTACGGTCCCACCCCTCAGGGAGTTCCCGACGTTGCATCAATTCGATTTCGTTCGCAAGTTCGGGATAATTAGCCCGGTAGGACTCGAACAACCCCGTCCATTCCCGCCGTAAACGCTCGCCGCGCGCGCCAATGCCGGCCGCGAAATGCTCATACACGCCCTCGGGAACCAGAAATTTTGCGTCCTCGGGCCAGCCGTAGAAGCGTTTCGCGAGCCGGACTTCTTCGTCGCCGAGCGGCTCGCCATGCGCTTCTGCGGTGTCATGCTTGTGCGGCGCTCCGTAACCAATGTGGGTGTCCAAAACAATTAACGTGGGACGTCCCTTCGTCTTCTGGAAGGCATCGAGAGCTTGATCGATGCGCTCGATGTCGTTGGCGTCGCCGACTCGCAGCACGTTCCAGCCGTAGGCCAGGAAGCGCGCCACGACGTCTTCCGTGAACGTGATGCGCGTGCTCCCCTCGATCGTGATGTGGTTGTTGTCGTAGACCCAGCAGAGGTTGTCGAGACCGAGGTGGCCGGCCAGCGAAGCCGCTTCCGATCCCACACCCTCCATCAGGCAGCCGTCACTGCAAACTACATAAACGTTGTAATCGAATATTTTAAAGTCTGGTCGGTTGAAATGACTGGCGAGCCACTTCTCTGCGATGGCCATGCCAACACTCGTTGCGACGCCCTGTCCCAAAGGACCTGTGGTGGCCTCTACGCCCGACGTCCAATGGTACTCTGGGTGGCCAGGCGCCTTGCTGTCGAGTTGGCGGAAGCGGCGGATGTCGTCGATCGTGACCGAGGGCCTCCCGAGCGTTTCATAGTCGGCGTTCACGGCCCGTGTGCGGCTGAGATGCAGCGCCGACCAGAGTAACATCGAAGCATGGCCGTTCGAGAGTACGAATCGATCGCGATTGGGCCAGATCGGATTCTCCGGATCGAAGCGCAGGACGCGATTCCAGATCGTGTAGACCAGCGGCGCAAGCGCCATCGGCGTGCCGGGGTGTCCTGATTTGGCCTGTTGCACCGCGTCGATCGAAAGTGTGCGAATGGTGTTGACGCACAGTTGATCGAGTTCCTTGTCTGTCAAATGACTCACAGTTCCTACTGCGCTCATGGGCGACTCCTTACACTGTTGGTTTTTGTTTCCAGTGATGCGACTTTGGCCAGGCGACGCAGGTGGCGCTCGGCCTGACTGAATTCTGCCGCCAGGAATGCCTCGACGAGATCCCAGGCGAGGAACGGCCCCAAAGTCCGAGCGCCCAGACACATTATGTTCATGTGATCATCTTCGACCCCTTGTCTGGCGGAGAAGTGATCGCTGATCAGGCCGGCTCGAACCCCCGGAATCTTGTTGGCGCAGACTGACGCGCCCACGCCGCTGCCGCAAACGGCTATCCCGCGCTCCACCTTGCCTGCCGCCACCGCGCGGGCGAGCGGGGTGACAAAATCGGGATAGTCGTCACCCGAATCCAGGTGATCAGCCCCGAAGTCGACTACCTCGTGACCCGCCGCCGCCAGGCGCGCAAGCAGATCTTCCTTCAACCAAAACCCACCGTGATCGGTCGCGATTCCAAGGCGCATATCCCCTCCCAATAAAATAGTGGTTAGTGGGCAGTGGATAGTGGGCAGTTCGTGAATATTAGCGGCGCCGTTTATGCTAACCATCCACTGTACACTGCCCACTATCCACTGCCCACTTTCATCGTTTTGTCTGGCGCCGGGTTGTGCCACCCTCCGGCGGGCGAAACGTGTTGATCGACTTCATCCGGTCCCCAGGATCCCGGCTCATACACATAAACCGGAGTGTCTGTCTTCAGCGCCGGGTCGACGATTCGCCACGCCTCTTCCACATAATCCTCGCGGGCAAACAGAGTTGCGTCCCCCTCCATTGCTTCACCCAGTAACCGTTCGTACGCGTCCATCTCACCGGCCTGCGGGTGGTGGCTCGCCAGCATCTCCATCGCCCGGCCGGTCATCTCCTCACCGGGATCCAGAATCATCATGCCGAGGGCGATTGTCACATCCGGACTGATCCGCAAGCGAAGGTGATTAGGCCTCAGGGCCTGCGAGTTGTATATCGTGGGTGGCCGGCTTAGGCGGACTAGAACCTCCGTGCATGTCACCGGCAGGCGCTTCCCCGCTCGGATGTAGAATGGCACTCCTTGCCAGCGCCAGGAGTTGATCTCCATTCGCAATGCCGCAAAGGTTTCCACCTTCGAGTCCGGCGCCACGCCCTTTTCAGTTCGGTAGCCGCGGAACTGGCCGCGGACGAGGTTTTTCAAGTCCAGTGGCGGGATTGCCTTAAGGACCTTGACCTTTTCGTCCCGGATGGATTCGCTGTCGGTTCGGACAGGCGGCTCCATTGCCAGGTTGGCCAGGATCTGGAACAGATGGTTCTGCACAACGTCGCGAATCGCGCCAGTTTGATCGTAAAAGACGCCCCGGCCCTGGATCCCGAAATCTTCAGCCATGGTGATCTGCATGCTCTCGACGTGATTGCGATTCCAGAACGGCTCCAGGAACGAATTCGCAAAGCGGAAGTAGGTGATGTTATGGACCGGCCGCTTCCCGAGATAATGGTCGATGCGGAAGATCGCCGACTCTGGAAAAGTCGCCAGCAAGGTCTGGTTGAGCTTGCGGGCCGAGGCGAGATCTGTCCCGAAGGGCTTTTCGATGATGACGCGGGCGTGCCTTGCGCACCCCGACTTCCCGAGATGTTCGACGACCGTCGCGAACAACTTAGGCGGAATGGCGAGGTAGTGCGCCGGACGCTCGGCGCCGCCGAGCTCTTTGCGGAGCTTTTGAAAAGTCGCGGGGTCTTGATAGTCGCCGTCCACATAGCGCAGCAAACCTGACAACCGCTGAAACGCTGCCGTGTCGACACCGCCGTGTTTCTCAAGGCTGTCGCGCGCCCGCGCCCGAAGCTGGTCCAGAGTCCAGCCGGACTTGGCGACGCCTATCACCGGCGCGTTAAGACGGCCACGCTTCACCATCGCCTGTAGCGCCGGGAAAATCATCTTGTAGGCCAGATCTCCGGTCGCGCCGAAAAAGACCAGGGCGTCGGAGTAGGAATCATTCATGGCTTCCTCCTTTTCTCGCGCGGTTATTTTCCGGCTGCTTTCTCCAGGTGTCCGCCGAATTCGTAACGCATCGCCGAGAGCAGCTTGTTCTGAAAATCAGCCTCTCCGCGAGAGCTGAAGCGCTGATAGAGCGCGGCGGAGAGAACGTGGACCGGCGTGGCCTCGTCGATGGCGGCCTTGATCGTCCACCGGCCCTCGCCCGAATCCGAAACACGGCCCGTGAACGTCGAGAGCTCGGGGTCATTAGTCAGCGCGGTCGCCGTCAGGTCCAGCAGCCAGGATGCGATCACGCTGCCGCGCCGCCACACTTCCGCAATGTCGCGAAGATTCAAGTCATATTGGTAATGCTCGGGGTCACGCAGCGGCGTCGTCTCAGCGTCGATGGAGTGACCTTGTTTGCCGATGTTGGCGTTGCGCAGGACGCCCAACCCCTCGGCGTATGCGGCCATGACGCCGTATTCGATACCGTTGTGGACCATCTTGACGAAGTGGCCGGCCCCATTCGGACCGCAGTGCAGATAACCCAATTCGGCGGTACCGTCGAGCTTTTCGCGTCCCGGGGTGCGCGGGATGTCGCCTCGCCCCGGCGCCAGGCTCTTGAAGATCGGATCGAGGCGCTTGACCGCGTCATCCTCGCCCCCGATCATCATGCAGTAGCCACGTTCCAGCCCCCAGACGCCGCCGCTCGTCCCTACGTCCACATAGTGAATCCCCTTCGGCGCGAGGTCCTTTGAGCGCCGGATGTCATCGACGTAGTAGGAATTGCCGCCATCGATCAAGATGTCGCCTGACTCCATATGCGGTACGAGATCAGCAATGACACTGTCCACTGCCGCCGCAGGAACCATTAACCAGATCGCCCGCGGTTTCTCCAGCTTGCTCGCAAGATCCCGCAGGTCGGCGGATGCTATCGCATTCTCTTTGACCAGCTCTTCCACCGGCTTCGGCGATCTGTTGAAAACCACAACGCGGTGTCCGCCCTTGAGAAGCCGGCGCGCCATGTTGGCGCCCATCCTGCCAAGACCTACTATTCCAATTTGCATAAGAACTCCTCGGAAAATCAGTTCTTAGTCCCGCCTTTAGGCCGCAAGCGTCGGATGCAGATCCATTCCGTGACGCCAGACGCTTTCGCCTAAAGGCGTGACTAAGAACTACGCTTTTCATTGTTTCTGCGCGTCGCAACGCCACATGAAGGCTCCTGCGGAAAATCAGTTTGCAGTCCCGCCCTTAGGCCGCAAGCGTCAGACACAGATCTATGACATGACGCCAGACGCTTCCGCTTAAAGGCGGGACTACAAACTGTGGGTGATCGCTGCGCGCAGCCGACCCATTGCGGCGCTTATCCCCTCGCTTGCGGCAAATATCGCCGATCCGGCCACGAGCACGTTCGCTCCTGCAGCCACCGCTAACGGAGCTGTCTCTTCATTGATACCTCCGTCTACCACCAAGTCGCACCCGGGATTAAGCCGCTCAATCATCTGGCAAACACGCCGGATCTTTGGCAGTGTCGTGTGAAGGAAAGTCTGGCGCCCGAAACCCGGATCAACAGTCATCACCAGCGCCTGGTCTACATCCGGCAGGATTTCTTCCAGCACAGCCGCCGGTGTCGCCGGATTGATGACCACTCCGGCGCCCTTCCCCAGCGCCTTGATGCGATGCACGGTGCGATGCAGGTTATTGGCGCCTTCCCAGTGGACAAGGAACGAGTCAGAGCCGGCCTCGACGAACTCTTCCAGGAAACAGTCCGGGTCCGAGATCATCATGTGCGTCACCAGCGCCATACGCGTGATCCGCCTGAGTGACTGGACAATCGGCGCGCCCATCGAAATGTTGGGCACGAAGTGACCGTCCATCACATCGACATGGATGCGGTCGGCCCCGGCCCGCTCCACTTCGGCCACCTGCTCTCCCAAGCGGGCAAAGTCGGCGTCGAGGATCGAAGGGGCCAGCTTCACTGCACCGTTTCCCATTCCGCCAACCTCTCTCCTTCACGCCGCGCGGGTCTGGGCGCGGGCGCTCTCAAAAATGTCCACGAACTCGCGGTATCGGCGCGCAATCTCGGCCATGGCGTCCTCGCGCGTTATCTTCTTCGCCCGCAAGTCAACGAGCGGATTCCAGAAACTGGTCCGGCCCACTGCAAAACCGATGAACCCTGGGACGCCGGCCGCCGTCGTCAGCCATTCGCGCACCTTTTGGTCATCTTCGCCCCTGCCCAGAACGATGCAACCCACTTTATTCCTGTCGCCGCGCCGCGCCGCGGCCACAATCTTCTCGCAGTCCTCACGGCGGTCGAGCCCCTCTACCTTCCACACATCCGGTTCAACCCCGGCGTCCTGCAACTCATGAATGGCCTGGACCATCAGTCGAGGGCGAAGCTCCAGGTCGTACTTTTTCTTATCTCCCTTGACCCTATCGAGCTGCGCATTCTCCGCCGGAACCAACAGCTCGAACATGAATCGGCTGCGACTCTTGGCGCGCAGGTAATCGGATAAACGTTTCAGGCGGGCAGCTTGCCGCATGTTTAATGCCCGATCGCCATCGGCGTTGTAGCGGACCAACACCTTGCAGAAAGTGGGATTGAAGACCTCGATGTGTTTGGCGAAGTCATCGCCGTATTCGAACTCGAATTCCTCGTGTCCGCTCTTCTCGACAGGGTACGCGAACGTGTAACCGCGCGAGGCCGCGTCGCGAAGGATGGCGGCGCCGAACTGCTCGTCCACCAGGATGCCTGCCTTCTCCTTTGGCGCGCCGGCTTCGACAGCGGCCTTGAAACCGTCGTAGATGACCTGCTTGGCGCCGGCGATCTCCGCCGTCTGCTCCGGGGTCAGATCCTCTCCCCATCCGAACATCTTCAGCTCGAACGAGGAGCGATGATCAAAGGGCAGGATGTACAAGGGATTGTCATAGCCGAGATTCTTCATAGGGACTCCTTTAGCTTCATGCAGCGACGGATCAGCGCATTTGTTCGGCGCGCTCCGAATAAGGAAAATAAGCCCCATTGCTTTCCCTGTCGGTACGCGAACGAACTGAGACGCCGAACCGCCACAAAGGGAGCGGCCTTTTTGTTCGCAGGCGAATCCCTTCCCCTTTACGGCGCATAATCTATTGGTCCATTGCCGTACCGTATATACTGCCGGAGCAATGGTAGTGTGACCGTGTTCGTTCGCTATTTTTTTGTAGATGTCATCTCTTTGTATGCATCAAGTCCAGGAAGGCGTCCACCGCAAGCTGCTCGATACTCAGGAGAAGGAGTAGTCAATCGATCACGCTCCGCGGACGTGTTTTGCGAGGAAGTCGCCGATGTATCTTGCGATCAAGTCGCCGTCCTCTTCGAGCGCGAAGTGACCGGTGTCGAGCAGGTGGAACTCCAGGTTCTTCAAATCACGTTTGTAGGGTTCGGCCCCCTCCGCCGGAAAAATGAAATCGTTTTTTCCCCACACGACCAGCGTCGGCGGCTGATACTTA
>Ga0081455_10002763_pt1 | contig 20715 bp, 16 predicted proteins | sample TabmetS3T2R1_FD_70207 | JGI IMG/M metagenome (GOLD analysis project Ga0081455, IMG submission 70207) | Tabebuia heterophylla rhizosphere microbial communities from the University of Puerto Rico - S3T2R1 | ecosystem: Host-associated > Plants > Roots > Rhizosphere ...
CTGCCGACGCAGTCGCAGGGAGAGGGAAGAAGACTATGCACCCCGATGTGCGGCCACCTGCAGGCGGACCATGGCCCGCGCGAGCGCTGCCCGGGCCCGCTCGAAGTCGATGTCGTGAGCGTGGATGTCGTGCAACCGCTGCTCTGCCCGGTCGCGCGCGGCTTCGGCACGCGGCCGGTCGATCTCTTCAGCCCTCTCGGCGATGTCGGCCAGCACGGTGACATGGTCGTCATGCACTTCCATGTAACCGCCGAAGATCGACAGATACCGCCGTTGCTCGCCCTGGCGGTACATCAACTCGCCTTTACCGAGGTTGGTGAGGAGGGCCGTATGGCCCGGGAGGATGCCTAGATAACCGAGTTCACCTGGAACATTCAACTCATCCACCTGTGCCTGCACCAGGATACGAGACGGCGTGATAATGTCCACCGCCAGCGGCACGATTAGACCTCCCCTCGCTTCATCGCTTCGGCCTTCTGTACGACCTCGTCGAGATTGCCAACCATATAGAACGCTTGCTCAGGAATGTGATCCATGTTGCCGGCGATGACCTCTTTGAAACCAGCAATGGTGTCTTTCACCGGCACGTATTTGCCTGGAGTACCCGTGAACTGTTCCGCAACGTGGAAGGGCTGCGACAAGAAGCGCTGGATTTTGCGGGCGCGCGCCACGACAGTGCGGTCTTCTTCCGAGAGTTCGTCCATCCCAAGAATAGCGATAATGTCTTGCAGTTCCTTATAACGCTGCAAGATGCGCTGCACACCACGCGCGGTATTGTAATGGTCTTCACCCAGAATGCGGGGGTCCAGAATACGCGACGTGGAATCGAGCGGGTCCACCGCCGGGTAAATGCCCAGCTCAACGATCTGCCGCGATAAGACGGTCGTGGCGTCAAGGTGCGAGAACGCCGTAGCCGGCGCCGGGTCTGTGAGGTCGTCAGCCGGCACGTAAATCGCCTGCACTGAGGTGATGGAACCCTTGCGCGTCGAGGTAATGCGCTCCTGAAGCACCCCCATCTCGGTGGCGAGGGTCGGCTGGTAGCCGACGGCGGAGGGCATGCGTCCGAGCAACGCCGACACTTCCGAACCGGCCTGCGTGAAGCGAAAGATGTTGTCGATGAAGAGCAACACATCCTGGCCTTCTTCATCACGGAAGTATTCGGCCACGGTCAAGCCAGTCAGTCCCACGCGCAAGCGTGCCCCCGGCGGTTCAGTCATCTGACCATAGATCAAGGCAGTCTTATCGATAACCCCAGACTCCTTCATCTCCAGCCACAGGTCATTGCCCTCGCGGGTGCGCTCGCCCACGCCGGAGAACACCGAGAAGCCCCCATGCTCGCGGGCAATGTTGCTGATCAGCTCCATGATGATAACCGTCTTGCCAACTCCAGCACCACCGAACAGGCCAGTCTTGCCACCCCTGGAGTACGGTTCGAGGAGATCGATAACCTTGATGCCCGTCTCCAGCATCTCTGTGCTCGTGCCCTGCTGCTCCAGCGTCGGCGCCGGGCGGTGGATGGCATAGCGTTGCGACGCCGTGACCGGTCCCATGCCGTCCACAGGCTCACCCACCACGTTCAAGATACGGCCTAAGACTTCACGGCCCACCGGCACGGAAATCGGCTGTCCCGTATCCTCGACCGGCATACCACGCATCAGGCCATCCGTGGGTTGCATGGCAACGGCGCGTATAGTCGATTCCCCCAGGTGCTGGGCGACCTCGGCGGTAATCTCCTCACCGCGGCCATCTACCTCACGGCGAATTTTCAGCGCATTATAGATGGACGGCAAGTGTCCACCGGGGAATTCCACATCCACCACTGGCCCAATAATCTGCACGATTTTGCCAGTGCTCATACTTCCTCCCTCTCCCAGAAACTCTTTGACGAGGTAGCTCACCCCGCCAAACTGGCGGGGCAACTAGCCGTGCGCAGCACTGCGCAGCACACTAGCCCTGCAGCGCGTCAGCACCGCTGACGACCTCTATAAGCTCTTTCGTAATGGCTGCCTGCCGCGACCGGTTGAAGGTCAGGGTTAGGCTCGCAATCATCTCTGAGGCATTTTCCGTCGCTGACTCCATCGCCGTCATGCGCGCCCCATGTTCACCGGCGAACGATTCGAGAAAGACCTGGAACAACTGCACCTCGATCTCCCGGCGTAGCAGGCTGTCGAGTACCTGGACCGGTGACGGCTCATACAGGTAGTCAAACGCTTCCGTGGGTTCGGCTTCCGCCGAGGTGTGGGCGCTCAGGGGCAGCAAGCGGAAGGTCGTCACTTGCTGATGGATGGCCGAGCGGAAGCGATTGTAGATCACCAGGACCTCTCGATACCCCTCTTGTTCGTAAGCCTGCAGGAGTTGGACCGCCAGTTCCCTGGCCTGCTCATAGGCCACCTGGCGCACGAACAGGTCAGTGTAGGCCGTGCGCAGGTCGATGCGGCGATACGTCAGAAAATCGCGTCCCTTCCTCCCGACAGCGATCACATCGACCGCGGCATTTCCACCGCGCTGGCGTACCAACTCAGCCGCGGCCCGCTGTACATTGGCATTGAACCCGCCGCACAACCCGCGGTCCGACGTCACCACCACCAGCAGTGTCTTACCCTCCTCGCGTGGCGTTAAGAGGGGATGCACGCGCGGCTGCACCCGTGTGTCCAGATGCGCAATGAGCTGATGCAGATGCTCGGAGTATGGCCGTGCCGCCATGACGCGGACCTGGGCCCGTTGCAGCTTGGCTGCCGATACCATCTTCATGGCACTGGTGATCTGCTGTGTATTCTTGACACTCGCAATGCGACGACGGATATCACGCAGACTAGGCATAATTATGCAGCTCCTACTTTCGCCGTAAAGTTCGTCTTGAACTCCGTGATAGCCTGCCGCAAGGCCTCTTGATTCTCAGCAGTAATCTCTCTGGCCTCAATGATACTGTCTCGCAATTGTGGATGGCGCGTCTCGATGTCCTGCAGCAGCTCTTTCGCAAAGTCTCGAGACACCTCTACAGGGACATCGTCCAGGAAGCCGTTGACACCCGCAAAGATCGAGATAATCTGTTGTTCCACCCGCAGTGGCTCGTACTGGTCTTGCTTCAGGAGTTCCACCATGCGCTCACCACGGGTGAGCTGAGCCTGCGTGGCCGCATCGAGCTCACTGCCAAACTGGGCAAAGGCGGCCATCTCGCGATACTGCGCCAGATCCAGACGTAAACGCCCCGCCACCTGCTTCATGCCGCGGATCTGCGCGGAGCCCCCGACGCGCGACACGGACAGACCGACGTTGATGGCCGGACGCACACCGGAATAGAACAGGTCAGACTCAAGGTAGATCTGCCCATCGGTAATCGAGATGACATTGGTCGGAATATAGGCTGACACGTCGCCCGCCTGGGTCTCGATGATCGGCAGCGCCGTGAGCGAGCCAGAGCCCAGACGCTCGCTGAGCTTGGCGGCGCGTTCCAGGAGGCGGGAGTGCAGGTAGAACACGTCACCCGGATAGGCCTCACGGCCCGGCGGCCGACGCAGTAACAGCGACAACTGACGATACGCTGCGGCCTGCTTGGAGAGATCGTCGTAGACACACAGCGCATGCCCACCGCGGTCACGGAAATACTCGCCCATAGCGCAACCGGCATACGGCGCAACGTACTGCAGTGGCGCCGGGTCACTGGCCGTGGCCGCCACGACGATAGAATATTGCATGGCGCCGTATTCTTCAAGGGTGCGCACCACTTGCGCCACCGTCGAACGCTTCTGGCCAACTGCCACGTAAATGCACACTACACCAGGATGCCCTGAATGCCAGTCCGGCTCCTTGTCCCAGGCGTCACGCTGATTGATAATGGCGTCGATGGCGACTGCCGTTTTGCCAGTCTGGCGGTCGCCGATGATCAATTCGCGTTGGCCACGACCAATCGGCACCATGGCGTCGATGGCCTTCAACCCCGTCTGTAACGGCTGGTTCACCGGTAAGCGATCGATCACGCCTGGAGCAATGCGCTCAATCGGGCTGCTGTGTGTCGTATCAATGGGACCCTTGCCGTCAATCGGCTGTCCCAGGGCATTCACCACGCGCCCAATCATCGCCTCACCGACGGGGACCTCCATGATACGTCCAGTGCGCCTGACTTCATCGCCCTCTTTAATCTCCGTATCGGAGCCGAGTAGCACGGCCCCGACATTGTCCTCTTCCAGGTTGAGGGCCATGCCGTAAATGTCATGCGGGAATTGTAAGAGTTCCCCAGCCAGGCATTTTTCTAGACCATAGATGCGGGCGATACCGTCGCCCACGGTAATCACCGAGCCGACCTCAGCGAGTTCGATCTCGCTGACATAGCCTTCGATCTGGCGCTTGATGATGTCGCTGATTTCTGCTGCAGTAATCTCTGCCACGGTACCTCACCCCCCTATCAAGGCTTTGCGCATCCGGGCCAATTGCCCTCGTACACTCCCGTCCACAATGACATTGTTGACCCGCACCACCAACCCACCAATAAGAGCGGGGTCCACATGGGCTTCGAGCTGCACGTCCTTTTGGGTCGCAGCGGCAATCTTCTGGGTCACGATCTGGCGCTGCTGCGCATCCATCTCGACCGCCGTCGTGACCTGTGCCACCACGCGGTGGAGCTCGTCGCTGGCCATACGCTCGTATTGCGTGCAGATGGCGTCGAACTGCGGCAGGCGGCCTTTGTGTATGAGCAGGAGTAAAAAATTGCGCAGGAGCGGGGCCGGTTGGGTGCGCTCAAAGATGGTCGTCATAATGCCGGTTTTGACCTGGATATCGACGCCAGGGTTCTCCAGGACCCTCTGCAGATTCGTACTCTCTCGTAGTAGCGCCTGATACTGCTGGAGTTGGGCGCCGATCTCCGCGATGATGCCATCGCGTCGTGCCAGCTCTATCAAGGCTTTGGCATATCGTCGTGCCGCTGCTCCGCCCCTCAAAGCTCTCCTCCTCTGCCACTGCGTGGGCAGAGGGGCGCCAGTTTAACGGCGCCCCGTTCCCCGCGACTGCGTCGGCGGAGGGGGTCCAGCTTAACGGACCCCCGTTCCCCGCCACTGCGTGGGCGGAGGGGCCGCAGCTTAACGCGGCCCCTTCCCCTGCCATATGCCTGTAAGTCAACTCCTGCCAGCATCCACGCACACGCCTGCACCAGCGTACGGCCTGGTAGCTTACCTCAGAAGAAGTGCGAAAGAAGGCAGGAAGCGTCCTTGAATTTCGGAAACTGGGGAAATGACGCTAGCATATTTTGCTAACGCTTGTCAATTCACTGTGTACCATCATCAGATGGCGCAGCCTCACGTTGGAGCTGCAGCAACCCCAGCAACCGATGTAAATCCTCCTCTCCCGTGTAGGTGATCTCGATTTTGCCCTGCTTACGTCCTGGCCTGATCGCTACGCGGGTGCCAAAGTGTCGCTGCAACGCCGCCTCAATGACGACGAAGTGCGCCGGTTTGGAGCGACCGTCCGGGGCGGTGCGTTTCTGGGTGCGTACCTGCGCCTCGGTCTCCCGCACGGAGAGACCTGCCGCGAGAATCTGATCGCGCAGACGTAACTGTGCCTCTTCTGACTCCAGCGCCAGCAGGGCCCGCGCATGTCCCATAGTTAAGCGGCCAGCCTCGAGATCCTCCTGCAGCACCTGGGGCAGTTTGAGCAAGCGCAGCGCATTGGCAATCGAAGAGCGGTCCTTGCCGACGTACTGTGCCACGTCCTCCTGCCGCAAGTGAAACTCGCTTTGCAAACGCTGATAAGCCCGTGCCTCGTCCAATGGGTTGAGATCTTCGCGCTGCAGGTTCTCCAGCAACGCCAGTCCCAGCACTTCCTCATCACTGGCGCGCCTGACCAGGGCTGGGATGGTCTCCAAACCGGCCATTTGCGCCGCTCGCCAACGGCGCTCCCCAGCGATCAGTTCGAAGCCATGCAGCTGGCGTCGTACAACGATAGGTTGCAAGAGCCCCTGCGCCTTCAGGGAACTTGCCAGTTCCTGCAGCCGCTCCGTATCAAAATGTTGGCGCGGTTGATAAGGATTGGAGTGCACTTGTGATACCGGCAGCTGCAGCAGTTCAGCCTCGCCAGCCGCCTCTGTCCCTTCAAGGAGGGCTCGTAGTCCTCTACCGAGAGCTTCGCGTGCCATGTGCTAACACTTCCTGGGTCAAGCGCAGGTAGGCGTCCGCCCCGCTGCTGCCAATATCGTAATGAATAATTGGCTGGCCATGACTCGGGGCCTCGCCAAGTTTGATGTTGCGCGGAATGACCGTCTGATAGACAGTGGGACCAAAATAGCGTCGGGCTTCTTCTTCCACTCGACGGGTCAGCAAGGTGCGACCGTCGTACATGGTCAGCAGCACCCCCTCCAGGGCCAGGGTCGGGTTGAGCTTTTGGCGCACCAGCTTCACGACACTGAGCAAGCGCCCTATACCCTCCAGTGCATAATACTCGCACTGCAACGGCAGAAGGACGGAATGCGCTGCGGTCAGGGCATTGATCGTTAAAAGTCCCAGGGAAGGTGGGCAGTCAATCAGGATATAGTCGTAGGTCTGCACCACCTGCATGAGGACCTGCTGCAAGCACCTCTCACGCTCTTGCAGGGGCACGAGTTCAACCTCCGCTCCTGCCAGGTCGCGGTTGGAAGGCATGACATCGACGCCATCCACCACGTTTGGCATGATCACCTGGAGCGCCGGCAGGGCCTTGATCAGGGCGTCATAGATACTAGGGGTACATTGGTCACGATCGATACCGACGCCGCTCGTGCTATTGCCCTGAGGGTCGAAATCGACCAGCAACGTGCGTTTCTCTGCCGCACCAAGACAGGCAGCGAGATTGATCGCCGTGGTCGTCTTGCCCACCCCACCTTTTTGGTTTGCAACTGCGATGATGCTACCCATAGTTGACCGTGTTACATGTCCCCTCTTGCGTCAGTTGCTAAGAAGATAGCATGCTCCTCCTGGTCGTCACAAGCCTGGAGCAACTTTCGGACGCGGGGGGGTGGCAAGTGTTCTTGCAATTCGATGGCATCTGTGATTATGCTACGGGCTACTGTGATGGAGGAAGTGCTGTTGATACCCTGGATGCTTCAACACCGAGCAGGACATCCCAGAGCCCACGGGGCGAGAAGCGTGATATGGTCTCGCGCTGGGGCTTTGCTCTGTCTGCTCGCCCTCCTGGTTCAGCTTGCTCTCGCTGTGGAGCACACCTGGGATGTATCGCTAGAGGCCACCGCAGCTTCGGCAGCGCTCGCTTCGCAGCAGCATTCCACAGGCTCCGGAGACACGAGAGCGATCTTCAAGGCGGTCAAAGTCCAACGTCGTGCGTCTCACGATCCTCTGCTGTGTCCAGTATGCCAGCTCCTGTCCCAGGCAAAAATCGGTATTGCGCCGCATGGTCCTGGGATTTTCCCTCTCCAAACCAGCTTTACGTTTCTGCTGGGTTCCACCTTCCATGGCTCTGGCATTGATCTTGCCGCATCGGTGCCACGGGCTCCTCCGTACCTCCTCTAAATATCGCGTCATAAACGTGGTGCTGCGATCTTCATCCTCGCTCCATCGGACGCTTGCGGGATAGGTATCTTTGCACACCAGTGCTAGCCACGCCGTGCATCCCACCTCTCTCTGCCTGGGGCGCAGGAGGTAGATCAGCGCCATCAGCTGCACCTTCCCTTGTGCCGGACGTGATCCTGGGCACGTCGGGAAGGTGGGTCGAGGATATGACAGAGGAGAAACGCATGCGGAGCATCGCACAGGTACTCATTGTTGGTACAGTGTGTTTATTCTCCACGCAGGCCTTGGCCCAGGGAACGCCTGGCCAGACCCGCACCCCTGACGCGTCAGCCCAGCAGCTGCGGCGTGATCTTGAGATCATGAAGGAACAAATGCGCCAGATGCAGGAAAAGATCCAGCAGCAGGAGGAAGCAATCGAGAAACTCAGTACCCCAGCAGCTCCCCCTGTGCCTACCCCTACACCTGTCCCTGCGCCACCTACCACTCGCGACCGCGAACAACTCAAGCAGGAGGTCCGGGAGGAGGTCATACGCGACATTCAGCCTCAACTCTCTGCGGCGACTAAGACTTTCCCCTCGCAGTTTAACCCGGCCATTGGCCTCTCTATCGACAATATATTCGCGTATCGGCAGCACGAGGGCAATAATTTTGAGTTCCGCTCTGCCGAACTTGGTCTCTCTGCCTCGGTCGATCCCTTTGTGCGAGGCTATGCGTTCTTCAACGGGACCTCAGACGACTTCGAGGTCGAAGAAGCCGCTATTGTCACCACCTCCTTGCCCTTTAATCTGGCAGTGAAGGGTGGGCGGTTTTTCGCCGACTTTGGCCGGCTCGCCAGGTTCCACGACCATGATCTACCATTTGTGAACCGGCCGGTCTCAGTCGATCGCTTCGTCGGCGGTGAGTCACAGGCAAATGGCTTCGAGGTGAGCTATCTGCTCCCGATAGAGCATTACGTGACCCTGACGGCCGGCATGTACAACAAGATCGGGGCGGAGAATGACCGCGTCAGCAATGAAGTGCCACGTGACCTGGGCGAATTTACCTACCTGGGACGTGTCGCGACCTTTATCAGCCTGAGTGATGCTCACAGTATTGATCTAGGCGCGAGCTATGCTTATACGCCACAGGTCGCAAGCGAGGAGAAGGCGCATCGGTATCTGGCTGGTCTTGACCTTACGTACCGCTATGTCCCTCTCAGCCAGGCCGCCTACCGTGGTCTCGTCTGGGGTACGGAAGTGTTCTTCAATCGGGAGAACCGTCCTGTTGGTGGTTTTCCGACGGGTCCGACGATACCATCACCCGTAGTCTTCGAGCGCAACAATGCCTGGGGACTATACACTTACCTGGAGGGGCGACTGAGTCGCCGCTTCTATACTGGATTCCTCTTCGACTATGCGCAGGCTCTCGACGCTGACGTCGGCGATACCAAAACTTACTCGCCGTACCTCACGTTCTGGCCCTCGGACTTCCAGCGCCTGCGGTTGCAATACACCTATCTTACCCAGCCGGGCACCGAACAGCAGCCAGCCTATGCGAACCAGGTCTTCCTGCAATGGACGATCGTCCTTGGGAGCCATGCGCATAGCTTTCGGGACCGATAAGGAGTCAGCTCATGAAGCGTATTGTATTCGTCTTGCTCTCTGTCGTGCTCATGCTCCTGGCTTCCCATGTGGGAGTGGACGCCAAAATCCGCGTTGTGGCCACGATACCTGATCTGGCCGACATGGCCAAGAACATTGGCGGCGACCTTCTGGAGATCAAAAGTCTCGCCACTGGGGTTGAGAACATCCACGCCGTGCCAATGAAGCCGAGCTTCGCCATGCTCCTGAACCGTGCTGACGTTGTAGTACTGATGGGGCTCGAGGCGGAGCACGCCTTTCTGCCGGCGCTGCTTGAGGCGGCGCGAAACCCGAAGGTCCTGCAGGGTGCTCCGGGTTATATCGACTGCTCTGTGTACGTTACCCCCCTGGAGGTGCCGACGCGCATCGACCGTGCACTGGGCGACGTACACCCTATGGGGAATCCGCATTTCAACCTCGATCCTGTCTCTGGCAAGGCGATAGCCCGGGCCATCGCGGATGGCCTGGCACGCAACTATCCGCAGCACGAGGCTGTTTTCAAGAAAAATCTTGCTGCCTATCTCGCCACACTGGACGCGGCTATCACTCGTTGGCAGCACGAGGCTGCGCCGCTGCGCGGTGTAAAGCTGGTGAGCTACCATCCTGACATGCTCTACTTTGCCCAGCGCTTCGGCATGGAGCCAGTCGGTACGATCGAGATCCGTCCTGGCGTGGATCCCACACCAGGCCATATCGTCGAGTTAGAGGAGCGTATGCGCCGCGAGGGTGTGAAACTCGTGGTGCGTGAACTGCATTACCCTGCGAATCTGGCCCAGACGGTCGCCCAGCGCACGGGGGCGAAGCTAGTGGAGCTGCCAGTCATGGTGGGTGGGGTCCCAGAAGCGCGGGACTACGTGAGCTTTATCGACTACAATATCCGTACCATGCTCAAAGCTGTGCAGGGGGGATAATGTCTAGTACGCTCCTCACGCTCCGAGATGTGAGTCTTGGGTATGAAAGCCAGGTCGTGCTCGAGCACCTCTCCTTGGCTGTCGAATGCGGCGAATGCCTTGCCCTGGTGGGGCCCAACGGCGCTGGCAAGACGACTCTCTTGCGCGGCATACTGGGGCTCATTCCCGTGCTCGCCGGTCAGATTGAGTACGGCTTCGACCGCTCCACCAGCCCCCCGGGATACGTCCCACAGCGGGACACCCTTGACCCGATCTTTCCCTTGACTGTATTCGAAGTAGTGCTCATGGGCACCTATGGGCGGCTGGCGCTACTGCAACCCGTGGGCCGACGGCAGCGCCAGTTGGCAGCTCACTGTCTGGAGCGGGTGGGTCTTGCTGACCTGGCCGACCGCCCGTTTTGGGCGTTATCAGGTGGCCAAAAGCAACGGGTGCTCATTGCGCGTGCCCTGGCTGTCGAGCCGCGGCTCCTCTTGCTCGACGAGCCAACGGCGGGTGTTGATCCAGGCGCCGCTACCACCATCATGGATCTCATTGCGCGCTTAAATCGTGACCAGGACCTCACTGTCGTGCTGGTCAGCCACCACCTGCGGCTCGTGCGCTCCCTGGTGCACTCGGTCGTCTGGATTGAGGATGGCGGTGCCAGCAAAGGGGCTACAGAGGTCATGCTGGCGCCGGAGCGCATCATGGAGCTCTTCGGGCCGCTGCGAGACACGGAGTGAACACGCTCGTCGAGATACTCAGCCCCGGCTTTCTTCTACGCGAGGCCCTCATTGGCAGCGTGCTCGTCGGCTGTCTTTGCCCTCTGGTGGGGGTGTATTTTGTACTCCGGCGCATGATTTTCCTGGGGGTAGCTCTGCCCCAGGTCTCAGCAGCAGGGATTGCTCTGGCCTTCCTTGTGTATCGGATGTTGGTTGGCCAGCACCAGCACTTTATGCCGAGCGAGCGCTGGCTGGCAATGCTCGGTTCGCTGAGTTGCACATTCGTGGGACTGTTGGTCCTGGCGGCGCTGGCCAGGCATCGTGAGACGGTTGAAGCCCGTATTGGTATCACCTATGCAATTGCTGCCGCTGCCACACTCCTATTCCTGGCGCTAGATCCGGCAGCGGAGGCGCATATGGTGAACCTCCTCAAAGGTGACATACTGGCGACCACCGGCCCGAGCCTTACTCTCATGGCAGGAGTGTTCGGCGTGGTAGCGCTTCTGTTACTGGCGTTCCGTAAAGAGTTTCTCCTGGTCTCCTTTGATCGTGATCTGGCGGTAGTTTTCGGCAAGCACGCCAGACTGTGGGACAGCCTGCTCTACCTGATGATTGGCGTCACCATCTCGCTAGGGGTCATGACCGCCGGCCCCATGGTCACCTTCGGCTTCCTCGTCATCCCACCACTCACGGCCCGTATGATCACACGACGGATGCTGACTTTCTCACTGACGGCGGCGGGACTCGGTGCTATTACAGCGTTTGCTGGATTTTACTGCGCCTATCGCTTCGACTTGCCGCTTGGACCTGCCGAGGTGGCGCTGGCGAGCCTGGTGCTGGCCATAGTCGCAGTTACACGTGGGCTGTCTCGTGTGGTGGAGAGGTGGCAGGCAGCATGAGTGGTATCCTCTGGTTCTGCTTCAGCATTTCAGGCGCCGCGGCACTGGCCCTTGAGGTGCTCTGGATGCGCTCGGCCGGGCTCGTGCTCGGTGCCACCGCTCCGACAGCGGCTACCGTCCTGGCCTGCTACTTCGCGGGTCTTGGGCTTGGAGCCGCCAGCGTACGGCGCCATCAGCACCGACCAGTGCGGCTGTATGGTTTGCTTGAGCTTGGCGCAGGGCTGGGGGCGTTCTGGTCCCTCGGCTTCTTTCGAGCCCTCGCCAGCGACTCCGCTCAGGCATGGCTCGCTGTTTCGGGTCCTGTGGGGCGCAGCGCTGCGGTCGCCGTCGCACTGCTACCAGCGACGCTCTGTCTCGGCGCCACACTTCCTGCCATCGCTCAGGCGCTCATCACGACTGGCTCTGTCGGACACCGGGGCGGTCTCCTCTATGCTATCAACACCCTGGGTGGTGTACTCGGGACCATTGCCATGGGCTTCGGGCTCCCAGCCATGATTGGTGTGAGCACGAGCTACAGTGTTGCTGCTGGGGCGAGTATCCTTGCCGGAATGGGCGCGCTCGCTCTGAATCTGCGGCAGCAGGGAGCAGCCTCCTATTCCCCCCTGTATGAAAGGGGGGCGGAGGGGGGATTTTGCGCAAGAGGGGAGAAGCTCAGACGCCTGCGTCTTGTCGCTGCTGGTACAGGTGCACTCGGTCTGGGCCTCGAGGTACTCTGGACACGGCTGTTCGCTCAGGTGCTGCATAATTCGGTGTACTCCTTCACGGCCATCGCCCTCGTCTTTCTAGTGGCACTGGCGTTAGGGGCTATGGTTTCCGCGCTCCTCCTGCAGCGTGTCGCTCCGGCCGCCATCGCATCTGTAGCACTGGTGACTGCGGCCGTCACGACTGTCGGCGGATTGTGGCTGTTCGTCTATTGGACGGATGGGTTGGCGTACGTTGGCATGCAGTCTGGACTTGGTGAATACCTAGGACGCATCGTCATGCTCGCTGCGGCCATCGCTGGGCCGGCAGCGATGGCATCCGGAGCTGTACTGCCGGCTCTGTGGTCTGCCTGGGGTGATCGTGGCAGTGTGGCACACCCGCTCGGTGACCTCACAGCAGCGAACATGTTTGGTGGGGTCATCGGTGCGCTCACTGCAGGTTTCGTCATTGTTCCGACCATTGGAGTGCGTGGCGGCCTGGCTGCTGCGGCAGCGGCATACGTCGTGCTCGCTGATCTGCTGGCAGCGCCCCAGAGCCGGTTCCGGCCGCTCGCCTACGCCGCCTTATTGACCATAGTGGTGGCGCATCCACTGCGAGCGCCGCTCGTCCATCTCCGCTCTGCCGACGAGACCCTGCGTGCCCTCATTGAAGGGGCCCATGGCATTGTAACGGTTGTCGAAGCCAGCGATGATCTCCAGCTGCGGCTCGATAACTACTATGTGCTGGGCAGCAGCGCGGCAGCGACCAATGAGCGCCGCCAGGGGCTGCTGCCGTTGTTGCTGCACCCCGACCCGCACCGTGTGGCGTTCGTTGGACTCGCTACTGGCATCACGGCTAGCGCTGGACCCGCGCTGGGTGTACAGGAGACGACCGTTGTTGAACTCGTGCCTGAGGTAGCAGGGGCAGCACGCAGGTATTTTGCGCCATGGAACGGGCAGTTGCTCGAACGCTCCGACGTGCGCCTCGTGCTCGACGATGGCCGTCGCTATCTCGCCGTCAGCCGCGACCGCTTTGATGTCATCGTTTCTGACCTCTTTATCCCTTGGCATGCCAGCGCTGGGAACCTCTATGCGCGCGAGATGTACGACACCGTGGCGCGGCGCCTGGCTCCGGAGGGGCTGTTCTGCCAATGGTTGCCGCTCTACCAACTCACACGCGAAGAGTTCGACACGATCGTGCACTCGTTCCTCACCATTTTCCCTCAGGTAAGTCTCTGGAGGGGGGATTTTTACCCGGCCCGGCCCATCGTCGGACTGGTAGGTCAGCTCACTCCACGGCCCATCGACTTCGCGCGTCTGCGCGAGCGTCTCCTGCATCTCCCCACGTGGAGCCGCGATGCGCTCCTGGCCGCACCGCGGGGACTCTTCATGCTCTACGCCGGAAACCTGACCTCAGTGGCTGACCTCTTTACCACAGCACCACTCAATACCGACGATCGTCCGATTATCGAGTTCCTCGCGCCACGCCTGACCCGCATGACCACCGACGGTGACAAGGATTGGTTCACGGGTGAGTCCCTTGCCGCCTTTTACGATACCCTCGAGGCCCGTCTGAGGGGTACTCCTGATCCACTCCTACCGCTGTCCGACGAGATTGCCGCAGCCCGCCGCGCTGGCACCGCGCTCTATCACTATGCGCTGGCCGCTGCTCGGCATGACAGCATGACTGCAGCCCGCTTGCAGGCTGAGGTACGCGATCTGGTACCAGAAGTGATTCTCGCTGCCGAGTTAGATGACCCTGGAGCAAACACAGCTGCAGCCCGCCAGGAACTCCAAGAGCTACGCGCAGAGCAGGAGCAAGTGCGTCAACGCCTTGAGGCCATGGAACAGCGCCTCAAGGCGATTACGAGTTCCCCAGGAGGACAGCGATGATATCTCGACGTTTCCTGTCGTTATTACTGTCAGTACTCACCCTCAGTTGTGCTTTGCCGCCCAGCGCTCCACCGTTGCCGGCCACGGCCCGGACAATTGCGGTGCTGCCACCGAACAACCGTACAGGCGACCCCCTGCTGGTCGAAAGCGCCTCATTTCTGCATCCTTATGCGGATCGTCCTGGGCGTGTCACCGTCCCTGATGTCGTGGCGACAGAGGTGCGGGAGCAGCTCGCACAGCGAGGTATTACGGTCATTGCCCCTGAGGCTGTTATTGCGGCCATAGGCAGGCAGACGCCTGGGAGCCCGGAGGAGGCGGTTGCTTTGGCCGTGCAGGGCAAGCTCGAAGGCAGCGCCCTCTACATCGAGATACGGCGCTGGGAAGCTGATTTATCCCCCCTGCATCCCCAGCGCGTCATCGTGGCTCTAGAAGCTCGCTTGCTGGATCCAGTCACGGGGCGTACGGTGTGGACCGCCCAGCGTCCATTGCACCCGGTGCCAACGCCAGGAGTGGCCACTCGCTGGAGAGCCTATATGATCGCCGCTCGCAAAGTCGCAGAAGAACTCTTCGCTTCCACAACCATGGAGGAAAACACCATGCAAGGCAGAACGCCAACATCCAGGCGTGCAGAGGTCCTATCCGCCGGTGCGCGACCACCAGACGCCGTGCAGGATAATCCTGTCGCACGACAACTCCTTCAGGAGACACACGCACGGATGTACAAGTGGCCAGCCGCCTTTGCTGGCTACCGGGCTCTACTGACGGTGCAGGAGGAAGCGCGACAGTGGCACGGCGCGGCCACGGTGCGGCCGCGGCAAGCTAAGGAAGAGACCCTGAGTCAGATGGTGATACTGGGTGAACACGCCTTGTATTCTACGATCCAGCAGTACCTGGCTCACTATCATGCTGAGCGCAATCATCAAGGTCTTGCCAACCAGCTTATCACACCGGAGGCAGACCTCGGGACTTACAGCGGACCAGTGAGGCGCCGTGATCGTTTGGGTGGGTTGCTACGCTACTACTATCGCGACGCAGCGTGACCCGGCGCTATTATTCAACCATACAACGATGGCTCGCAAATGGGAATCGCTTGTCTCTTAGTTGTTATCGTTGTATGATTCCCGTAATGCGCGAGAAAAGCTGCGCAAAGTGCAATTGGCCAAGGGCCGGGATTGCACCTGGCCGCCCTGCCAGGGGCGATCTGCGAGTGAAGGGCTCATAGGGAGCATCGAAGAATGCCGACCCCCAGAAAGCGCCGTACGAGATCCACAAGCCGTGCTCCACGCGCGCCGCGATCAACCGCACGATCCGCCGTCGCCGCTGCCTTGGGTGTGGCCGCCCGATTGGGTGCGCGCACGGAATACCGAATCTACCCCAGCATAGGCATCGCCCGGGTCGGAGATTGCGAAGATAGCTTCCTGATCGGTCCCGAGGCCCCTGGTGTCGTGCCGTCCGGACCATTTCGCGGTGCTGATCACGGCCTCAAGCCGCAGGCGGCGCGATTTCGCATCTATAAAGTCGAGATCGATGCGAACGAGAACGAGACGGTGAGCGAGGAGATTGTCCCCGGCACCGACGTCCAGATCGAGTGGAGTGTGAGCCTCGTCAATCGGAAGGCTGCTGGCCTCCGCATCGGCGACACGCTTGCTCGCCGGCCTGATCCGAGGCCCCGCAATCCCCGTCTCGATCACAGCAAGCTCATTATTGCGGCAGACGGTTCGGTCACCGGTTCGGGGACGAGGGGACCGGTGCTTTCAGGCGCCATCGAGTTTGCAAGGCCAGGAGCGAGCGGTCCGAAGGTTACCGATATTGTGCTGGCGAAGCTGCGAACCGATGAAAAAGGCCGGCTCCTCGTGGTCGGTGGTCCCGGCACATCGGGATCTCCCATCGATGCTCCGGCGGATTCGTTCTCGGACAACGACGGTTGGTACGATAGCGTTTCGGACGGTCCCGTGTCGGCCACGCTCCGCATTGGCGGCCAAACTCAGCCTGTCGTTCCAGCTTGGGTCGTGATCACGGTGCCGCGCTATGCTCCGGGGATTTACGGCATCGTCACGTGGTACGACCAGGCGGTCAATATGGCGAGGATGACCACCGATGGTCGCTTCAATCGTCCCGCGACAACCTCCTTTACCCGTGACATCTATCCCATTCTCAGACGCACGGATGACTTGAGCGGGGTGCACGGAGTTGCTCACTCGCTCGGCCCGCCGGCGCTTTCGGACGCCGCACGAATTGCCAGCTTTAACAATGCCAGCGCGCGAGCTGCTGTGCTCGCCGTGCTCACGCCGATTGGCGACCCCGCTCCAGATGCGGAGCGGCTTCCGCCGGGCAAGATGCCGAAACTGTTCAGCGGAGCCAATCCCAATCCGGATCCTGCCAGTCCGGTCTGGACCTATCTCGCCCTGACGGATTACCAGATGGCGCACATCGAGAACTGGGTCCGTGGCAACTTCAATGCCGACTGGCCCGGTTCTCCGCCGCCTCCCACGCCATTTGAACAGATCCCGGTGGCGCGCCAGGCTTGGGCGCTGTGCGAAGCTGCGCTCGAAGCGTGCGTCGGCGGATCATTCTTTCCTGGGATCGAAGGCACCTATGATATCGCGCGCGCAGCGACGTACCACCCCGAGCCGAATCTACGCCGGGAATTTCGCATCGACCCCGTACATCCAGCAGGCTTCCTCACGGAAAAGATGGCCCTGCCGTGGCAGGCTGACTTCGCCGATTGTTCAAATCACTGGTGGCCCTCGCAACGTCCCGATGAGGTGATAACGAAAACCGGCAACCGTGACAGATGGGACCGCGGCGTCGTCGGTCCTACCATGAACCGCCACTTGAACATGGTCGCCTTCTGGTCGCAGCTCGGAGTTGTGCGTTTCGACCAGGCTAGCGGCAAGTTCGTCGAGGACGAACGAATCTTGGGCGCGCCAATCGCATGATGCCGTGAGAAATTCTGGATATCAGGTTCTAGTCGTCGGCGGTGGACCGGCGGGACTAGCCACAGCCATATATCTCGCACGCCATGGGCTTGCTGCGATTGTGATCGAGCGCAGCGCCTACGATGATGTCAGGATTGGCGAGCATCTCCAACCAGCGGGAGTCCTCCAGCTCCGGGCAATCAATGCTTCGAAGCTGCCGCTGGACGCCCATTTCGCGAGTGCTGGAGTAGTGGCTTATTGGGGATCAAACGCCCCGAACCACATGGACTACTTTCTCCACGCAGGCCAGCATGGATTGAATCTGTCTCGGCCACGGTTCGACGCGGACTTGGCCCGTGCATGCGAGCTGTCCGGTGCAACAGTGGCGCGGTCGGCCTCGTTGGTGAGCGCGGTCCGAGCAAGTTCGACATGGGACGTCGAAATTGTCGTCGACGGCACGATCCGAAGACTCCCGGTCTCCGTCATCGTCGATGCAACGGGACGAGCTGCCACGTTCGCGAGGTGCCAAGGAGCGATAGTTTGTGCAGATGACCGCCAGATTGCCTTGGCGGCCTTTGCAAACGGTTCGCATGCGTGGCCCGCTCATACCCGCAGCGTCGTCGAGACTACTGAAATCGGCTGGTGGTACGCCGCCCCGATTGGCCCAGCCCGCAGCATTTGCATGCTTGTCACGGACCACGACCTGGTACCTGACCGGACGATCAACCGGCATGCGTGGTGGTTCGAGCAGCTGGGTCGGACGACGCAGCTGCCCGACAACTTTCGCGATTTTGGTCGATCGTCGAGTTTGGTCGTTCGCTCAGCCCGATCCCAGCACCTTGATGTAGCGTCCGGAATTGGCTGGCTTGCCGTTGGCGACGCAGCGATGGCGTTCGATCCATTGGCTTCGCAGGGCATTGCAAAAGCGTTGGAGCAGGGCAAGCGTGCCGCTTCGAGCATCGTCGCCTACCTCTCGGGCGACGCTTCATCCCTCGAGCGGTTTGCTCTCCAGCTGCAACAGGAGTACACCGCCTATCGAGCCACGAGAGCGGACTATTATCGTCTCGAGATGCGATGGGCCCAGTCCATTTTCTGGAAGCGACGGCACGAGACGCCGTAACGACATTCCGAACGAGCGCGGAACGACATTCCGACTCCGCAAAGCGGTAGAAATCAAGAAGCGCGCCAAATCACCGTAACTGCCTGAAGAACTCCTTCGGTCCGAAACTGTTACCCATGTTTCCGGTATAAACCGTAACCCATGTCTCCGGAACGGACTCCGAATATTGCTGGCTGGGGCGGGAGGATTCAAACCTCCGCATGGCGGAATCAAATCCGCTGCCTTACCACTTGGCTACGCCCCATCGGGCGGCGCATGCGCCGCGACGGCGCGCGGACCATAGCGGCGCGATTTCGGCCGATCAACGGCCACGGCTTTCCCCAGCGGGCGGGCTGGGCTAGACCTGTAAGGGTCGACGGAGTATAGGAAAAATACAGCCACGTTTCACGCGCTCCCACCCGCCAGCGTCTCCCCGTCTCGCGCCCGTGTCCCCCCTGGAGTTCCCCTCAGCCGCCCCTCCCCGCTAGCGGCGAGTGAGCGTGGGAGGCAGCCTGGCAGGCCGCCCGCCGGATCGCAGGCGCAAGCTGGTTGCACTGGGGCGCAGCACTGGGGCGCAAACGTCTAGGACGGTGGCCCCCTCTGGCACACGCGGAGGCGCTTCCACGCAAACGCTGGCAGGTTTTCAAGCCCGCATAGAAACTGTCCAAAGGTGATAGTTGCCATTAAATTTGAGCCGAACCCCATAGCACCACGCGCGTCTCAGACCTTTGCCAGCGCTCGCCGCTGAGATGTACTGGCCACCACGAACTCATGGCAACATGAGCCAACGCGTGGCGGCACAGCTCAGTAAACCAGACTACCATAGCTGTGATGAACGCATCACTCTTCATCGTGCAACTTCAGAAGTGCGCTTTTGACGACTCATAGGTATTCTTTTAGCGAGAAGTATATGGTCCCACGCAACCCAGGGCTATGCAGCTTTCTAGTGCAGTGCCAACGAAAGGACTGCTGATGTCCCTTTCCCCAGTTCCAATTCGCCAATATCATGTGTTCCTGGCCTCGCCTGGCGATGTGAACGAGGAACGACAAGCGGTACGTCAGTTCTTCGAACGCTACAATCGACACACGGCTCAGTTATGGGGCGTACGGTTTGAGGTGGTTGATTGGGAAAACTACGCCACAATTGGTATTGGCCGACCACAAGAATTGATCACAGCGCAGACCTTGGAGCGTTTCCGCGATTCCCTGGCGCTCGTGGTCGGCATGATGGGACAGCGCTTTGGCTCTCCGACCGGCAAGGCCGAATCGGGCACGGAAGAGGAATTCAATTGGGCCTTGGAGAGTCACTGCCAAACCGGCTTTCCCGAAATCAAATGGTTTTTCCGCCGCATTGAGAAGTTCGTTGCCCCACCTGATCCGACAGAGATTAAACATGCCCTGGAACAATGGGAAAAGGTACGAGCCTTTCGTGAGCGATTGCAGAGGCTCGACCCTCCAGTCTTTTACACGGAATATTCGGATGCAGTAGGGTTTCAAGACGTCTTCGAGAACGATTTGTCGCGCTGGCTTGCGGCCCCTGACAGACCATGGGTGAGTTCCCAAGCGTCACGAAGTGATGTTCCTCTCCCGCCAATCACGCCACCGACAGCGTATTACCAGCACACCGAGCACGACTTCCATCGGCTCGACATGGCGGGGATCGACAACGACCGCGTGTTCGAGATCCCTCTCAGCGACATATACGTCCGTTTGCGCGTCATGTTCGACGAGGACTCGCAAGCTGACACCGAAGAGTATCGAGATTCCGGTCCCATTGATATCCAGACCGCCCTCCTCAGGTATCCCAAGCTGGTGATTGTGGGGGACCCCGGCAGTGGCAAGTCTACGTTTCTGAAATACATTGCCTTGATGCTGGCACGATCTGTCCTCGCAGCGAATCCGGGGATAGCTCTGGAGACGCTGTGTCTACAGGAACCGCTGCCGATTCCCCTGTTTGTCTCGTGCTGGGACCTGTCAGACTTCCTGAAGCAAGGGAGGCGCATTCATCTCTCGGTGTTGGTCGAGTTTCTGGCCCAGCGCCTGGCAGCGTATGGTTTCCAGATCCGGATTGACGATCTCGAAAAGCTCCTTGAGGCCGGGAGCTGTTGTCTGTTGTTTGATGGTCTTGATGAAGTCCCGACGGATCAAGGCCGTGCGGCTGTGAGCCGTCTTTTGGAGGACTGTGTACAGCGGTTTGCCAAAAACCGTTTTGTGGTGACGTCCCGCGTCAGAGCCTATACCGGCGATACCATACTCAAGGGAGAGTTTACCCGCTGTGATATCCAGCCCTTCGACGAAAACGATCGACGACAGTTTCTCCGCAACTGGGCAGCGTTATTATTTAAAGTGCCCCGCGAACACGTTCTCGCCGAGGGGACTGAGGCTCAACGCGAGTTCGACAGCCTGGTTCGTGGTATCGAAACCAAGGATCGTATTCGGCCTCTCGCCGTCAACCCACTGCTGTTGACGGTCATTGCCATTGTGCACTGGAACCGCAAACGGCTCCCG
>Ga0081455_10002764_pt1 | contig 20714 bp, 16 predicted proteins | sample TabmetS3T2R1_FD_70207 | JGI IMG/M metagenome (GOLD analysis project Ga0081455, IMG submission 70207) | Tabebuia heterophylla rhizosphere microbial communities from the University of Puerto Rico - S3T2R1 | ecosystem: Host-associated > Plants > Roots > Rhizosphere ...
TCACCTCCCCTCGCCGGGAGGTCCGGCGACGCGAAGCGGCGTCGGGGTGGAGGGAGGGATGAAGAACTCGTGGCGTGAGCAAAATCGCCGATGGCAGGGCGAAGCCCGGCCATGCGGAGACGCATCGAGGCGAAACGACCGCATCCCGCGACGTGAAACCCCGCCTGGGCGTTGTGCGTTTTCAAGACGAATTGGGAGGAGGTGACAAAATGACTAACCTCGATCTCATCAGAAACGCACGCTGGCAGGACGTGGTTAACCTCCTGCTTGGCGCGTGGCTTTTCATCTCACCCTGGGTCCTTGGCTTCAGCGACGCTGGACTCGTAGCGACGAGCGCTTGGGTATTCGGCATCATCGTCGCGGGTCTCGCGCTGGCGGCCATCTTCGCCTACCGAATCTGGGAGGAGTGGGTGGAAGCAGCCATCGGCGCCTGGGTGTTCATCTCCCCATGGGTGCTCGGCGCCACATCAAACCCGCGCATCCTGTGGAGCTCGCTGATTGCCGGCGCGTTGCTCGCGATCCTGGCCCTTTGGTCATCCTCGCTCCAGCACGGGTCCGGAGCGGTCACATCGCGAAGCTGACGGTTTCAGCGTAGCGCTGGCTGCCGAATAAACCGCGACGCGGGTGGTCCCGGTTGCGGGCCATCGGCGTTGCGCGCGCGGCCGTTAGGCCGGTTTGCCGGCTGGCTTGGGTTTGCTGCCCGCGGGCGAGGCGGCCCGCTTCTTCTCGGCAAGCTTCACGGCGTAGATCGAGAGCTCGTAGAGCAACACGGTCGGCAAGGCGAGCGCGATCTGGCTGATCGGGTCTGGCGGCGTCAGCACCGCGGCGACGATGAACACGCCGAGGATCGCGTAGCGGCGCTTGGCCTTCAGGTCCGCCGCGGTGATCAGCCCGGCGCGGGCGAGCAGCGTGAGCAGCACCGGCAACTGAAAGCAAATGCCGAAGCCCAAGATCAGGGCCATGATCAGCGAGAGATATTCGCTCACCCGCGCGGTCAGGTGGATTTGCACCTGGCTGTCGCCCGTCTGCTGCATTGACAGGAAGAACTTCATGGCGAGCGGCATGGCCACGAAATAGACGAGCGCCGCGCCGGCGAGGAACAGAATCGGGGTGGCGATGAGGAACGGCAAGAAGGCCTGGCGCTCGCTGCGGTAGAGCCCCGGCGCCACGAACATATAGATCTGCGAGGCAATCACCGGGAAGGCGATGAAGATCGCGCCGAACAAAGCAAGCTTGACCTCGGTGAAGAAGAACTCCTGCGGCGCGGTGTAGATCATGTCGATCGGCGCGTCGACGCCGGCCGCAAGGCGGTAGGGAAAGAGCAGCAGATTGTAGATCGGCTTGGCGAACCAGAAGCAGACGAGGAAGGCGATGAAGACCGCCACCAGCGACCAGATCAGCCTGCGCCTGAGCTCGATCAGGTGGTCGATCAGGGGGGCCTTGCTCGCTTCGATGTCGTCGTCGTCGGTCACGGACCGTCTCCCGCGACCTTCTTACCGCGCTTTGCGCCAGGCGATTTCGCCTTGGCTGGCGCGCGCTCTTTGCGGGCTGGCGGCTTGGCCTCTTTCTCGATCGCCGGCGCCGCAGCCCCTGCCGGCTGAGGAGTGGGAGGCGGCGATTGCGTGGAGGGCTTCGGCAGCATCACCGGCTTGTCCACGGGCGCCTTGAGGTCGATCGTCGGCGTCTCTTCGCGCACGCTTTCGATGGCTCTGCGCACCTCCTCGACCTCGCTCTCGCGCATGGCCTCCTCGAACTGGCGCTGGAAGTCGGACGCGGCGCGCCTGAGCTTGCCCGCGTAATGGCCGAAGCTGCGCATCAGCCGCGGCAGGTCCTTGGGGCCGACCACCACGATCGCTACCACGGCGATGACCAAAAGCTCCGACCAACCGATGTCGAACATGAGCGTGGTTTAGCGCTGCATTGAATACACTTCGTCATTGCCGGGCTCGACCCGGCAATCCAGGGCCGCGCTCCGAACTTGTTGCCCCTGGATGCCCGGGTCAAGCCCGGGCATGACAATGAAGGTGGGACAAATCCGCTAGCCCGATTTCCGGCTGCGCGCGGTCTTGGGCCGAGCCGCGGTCTTGACCGTGCCGGCTTCCGCCTTGTGCTCGATGGTCTTGGGCCCGGGCTTGGCAGGCTCTTGAGGCTTATCATCGTCCTCGGCCATGCCCTTCTTGAAGCTCTTGATGCCCTGGGCAACGTCGCCCATCAGCTCGGAAATCTTGCCGCGCCCGAACAGCAGCACGAACAGCACGAGCACGATCAGAATATGCGACCAGCTCAATCCCATTGACGGTCTCCAGCGCGAGGGCCTCTCGCGCGCTCGAATTCCGGGGCACTATGGCAGCAAAGCTGCCCCCGTCGCAAGCCGCGCCCCTGGTTATTCTGAAGAGGCCCCCGCCCCGTTCTCGGCCTCGAACACCAGCACTGCGCCGGTATCGATGGAAACGCCGACCTCGGCCCCTTGCGGCGGCACGTCGCTCTCGCGGACGCGGGCGAGGATCGGGGCGTCGAGCCCCTGCACGGCAAGCTCGACCAGGGCGATGTCGCCCAGGAAGCGCGCATCGAGCACCCGCGCCGGCACCCCCTGCCCTGCGTCGAGCAGCCGCACGCCGCGCTGGCGCACGCAGACGATGGCGTCGGCGCCGTCGGGAAGGCCGTTGGCGAAGAAGCGCCCCAGCGGAGTCGCGGCGTTCCCCTGCTCGACGCGCGCGGGAAGCTCGTTAAGGTCGGAGAAGGTGCGCGCGGCAAGGATGTCCTTCGGTGCCCGGTAGAGATCGAGCGCTTTTCCCGTCTGCACCACGCGCCCAGCGCGGAGCAACGCGACGCGGTCGCCCATGCGCATGGCCTCCTCGGCATCGTGGGTGACGACGATCGAGGTCGCATGCGTCTCGTGCAGAATAGCGAGCGTCTCCTCGCGCATCTTTTCGCGCAATCGCGGGTCGAGGCCCGAGAACGGCTCGTCCATGAGCAGCACGCTCGGGCGCGGCGCAATCGCGCGGGCCAGCGCCACGCGCTGCTGCTCACCGCCGGAGAGGATGTGCGGATATTCGTTGGCGTAGTGGGCGAGCGCGACACGCTCGAGCGCGGCGAGGGCTTCTGCCTTGGCTTCGCCGCGGGTGAGCGAATTCAGCCCGAAGGCGACGTTGTCGCGGATGGTGAGATGCGGGAAGAGGGCGAAGTCTTGGAACATCAGTCCGACGCCGCGCTTCTCAGGCGGCACGAAGCGGTTCGGTCCGGCTACCTCCTGATCGTCGAGGAGCACGCGGCCGGAGCTTGGGCGCTCGACGCCGGCGGCGATCCTGAGAAGGGTGGACTTGCCACAGCCGGACGGCCCGAGCAGGCACAGCACCTCGCCGGGCTCGATGTCGAGGCTCACATGGTCGAGCGCGAGCGTATCGCCGTAGCGCCGCGAAACCTCCTCGAAGGTGAGGCGCGCGGCGAAGGTGACGGCGGCCTTGCTGCGTCCGCCGCCGCCGCTCCTGGCCTTGCCATTGGTCAGGGCGCGCCCGCGCGATTTCAAGGCTTCGAACATGGCGCTGATCTACGCGCTTCCACGCTCCGCGCGCAACTGCGAGAGTGCTTCCCCTGACCTTTTGCCGGGGAGCACCTTCTGGGACGCCATTCAGCGGCCTATTGTTGGCAAATCGAAATGCGCCGCTGACACGAAGCATGAGCAATGGCCGATAGCACCCCGCCGTCCCCCATCGAGGTCCGCGACCTCAACGACTACCTGACCTTGTTCTTCGCCGGCCGGCAGCCAACCCAGCGCTACGCCGAGGAGTGGAATTGGTATGACGATGCCGCCATGAAGCTCGGCATCGCCACCTACGCGATCCATAGCGGCGATGAGGCCGTCGTCTACGACACCTTCGCCAGCCTGGCGCAGGCGAAATTCGTTCGCGAGCATCTTGCGAAGAGGGGGATTCGAAAATTCACCGTCGTGCTCAGCCATTGGCATCTCGACCACGTCGCGGGTAACACCATCTACGACGACAGCGACGTCATCGCCACGTCACTCACCCGCAATGCGCTGGTGAAGCACAAGGCCGACATCGAGTCGGGCAGGCTGTGGGGACCACCGGCCATCACCCCGCTCAGGATTCCCAACGTCACCTTCGATGACCGCAAGGACCTACGTGTAGGAGAAATTGCGCTTGAGCTCCGCCGCATGAACATTCACAGCATCGACGGCTGCGTCATCTATCTCCCGGAAGACAAGCTCCTGCTCGCCGGCGATACGCTCGAGGACTCGCTAACCTACATGGTCGAGGTGGAGAACCTCGCCCAGCACATCGAGAGCCTAAAGGAAATGCAGCAGTGGGACATCGCCAAGATCTTCCCCAACCATGGGGACCCGGACGTCATCAGGCAGGGGGGATACGACAAGACCTTTATCGAAGCGACAGCGTCCTATGTCGCCAGAGTGCTGAGCAAGGCCCATGACGCCGGCTACCTGGAGGGCACGATGGAGGACTACATCGGCGACTTGGCGGCAAAGGGATGGGTCCATCTCTTCGAGCCTTACCGCGAGGTGCACGCGCAAAATCTCAGGCTCGTCCACGACTATTGGAAGGACAAGACGCTGCCGGAAATCGCAGCCTAGTCGCGAGCGACTACCCTACTCGTCCAAGCCGCTATTCGCGCTCGTCAGACGCAGGGCCCTCCTCGTCGTCGGCGAGAGGCTCGTCCTCGAGCGGCTCCTCATCCTCGCGGAGATAGGGCGCGTCGTCGGGATTCGGCATGGAGAAGCCTGGCGGTAGCGTCGAGTCGAGCAGGCCTGCGCCTTTGAGCTCGTTCAAGCCGGGCAGGTCCTGGATCGAGTCGAAGCCGAAATGCTCGAGGAAACTCGCGGTGGTGCCATAGGTCACGGGGCGTCCGGGCGCGCGGCGGCGGCCTCTGAGCTTGATCCATCCGGTCTCAAGCAGAATGTCGATCGTGCCAGTGGAGGTGCTGACGCCCCTGATCTCCTCGATCTCGGCGCGCGTGACGGGCTGATGGTAGGCGATGATAGCGAGCGTCTCGAGCGCGGCGCGCGACAGGCGGCGCTGCTCGACCGCGTGCTTCTCGAGCAGGAAGGAGAGGTCCTCGGCGGTGCGGAACGCCCATTTTCCGGCGACGCGCACGAGATTGACGCCGCGAGCCGCGTAAAGGCTCTGCAATTCCTCGAGAAGCGCGGTGATGTCCCCGCCGTCGACGAAGTGGCTCGCAAGTGCGGCTTCGTCGAGCGGCTCGGAGGCGGCGAACAGCAGCGCCTCGACGATGCGCAATTTCTCGCGGCGGTCGGTCGACTGCAACGCGATCACATTGGAGGGGAGCGGCAAGAGAAGCCGCGGGCCGGTCTGCCTGCGCTCCGTCTCGTCTTCCGTCATTGCGACTACTCTACTCAATTGCTTCACAGTCATCGGCGTCCCCATCCCCGTTTCTTGCTATGGCTCATATCATGCCGCGCGTCCGCGCCGGCGGATCAGAAGCGGCGCGAAGGATTTCACCTGGCGGATCTCGAGCGCGCCTTCGCGCGTCATCTCCAAGGTCGCAGTGAAGCTCGAGGCGAGCGCGGTCTTTCTCAGCTCAGGCTCGACCAGAAACTCGGCAAGAAGTTGATCGAGCGGCGCCCAATCGACGCTGATGCCAAGCAGTCGCTCAAGCTCGACGCGCGCGTCCTTGAGCGACCACACCGTGCGCGGCCGGATCTGCCAGGTGCGGATGGCGGTGCGCTGGCGCTGCTGCGAATAGGCCTTGAGCAGATCGTAGACATTGGCCTCGTAATGACTCTTGCGGATGATTTGGATCGGTTCAGGCAGTCCGCGCGCGAAGATGTCGCGGCCGAGTCGCTTGCGCGTCATCAGCTGCGCCGAGGCTTCGCGCATCGCATGCAGTCGCTTCAGCCTGAAGGCGAGAAGCGCGGCGAGCTCGGCGCCGGTGGGCTCCCCCTCCTCGTCCTTCTCGGCAGGCAGCAGGAGCTTCGACTTGAGAAAAGCAAGCCATGCCGCCATGACGAGATAATCTGCGGCAATCTCGAGACGGAGCCGCCGCGCCTCGGCGATGAAATCGAGATATTGCTGGGCGAGCGCGAGCACCGAGATCTTGGCGAGGTCGACCTTCTGGGTGCGGGCAAGCGCGAGCAAAAGATCGAGCGGGCCCTCGAAGCCCTCGACATCGACCACGAGGGTGTCGCCAGCTGCGGGCTCTTCGCGGAACTCGCCGCTCTCCCAATCGAGCATCGGGTCGGGCTCGCGCGGGTCTTCGCTCATGTCCGTCTCGTTCGCGCTCATGCCACCCTCGTGCCGGCGGCCTCGGTCACGAGCGCCATCGCTGCTTCGGTATCGAAGGGCTGCGGGTCGCGGAAGAAGCTCAGGGCGCGGGCGAAGCGCTCCGCGGGGAGCCCGTCGAGCGGCGGCACGGCGTCTCCCACTTCGACCATCTCGGCCAGGTCGCCGCTGCAATGAAGCGCGACATCGCAGCCCGCCGCGATCACGGCGCGGGCGCGCTCCTTGAAGGGGCCGCCAAGGGCCTTCATGCCGATATCGTCGCTCATCACCAAACCGGTCAACCCAATGAAATCACGAATCACTTTGCCCATTATAACGGGCGAGACGCTCGAAGGTCGCTTAGCATCGAAGGCCGTCAGCAAGACGTGCCCAGTCATGGCAAGGGGCGCGTCACGAAGCGCCTGGAAAGGCCTGAAATCGACCGCTTCGAGCTCGGACGCCGGGGCATCGATGCGCGGCAGGGCAAGATGGCTGTCGGCCTTGGCCCGGCCGTGACCCGGCACGTGCTTGATCACCGGCAGGACGCCGCCGGCGAGGCAGCCGTCCATCACCGCGCGGCCGAGCGCGATCACGACCTCGGGATGGGTCGAGAAGGCGCGGTCGCCGATGATGTCGTGCGCGCCCTCCTGCGGCACGTCGAGGACGGGCGTGCAATCGACGGTGATGCCGCAATCGCGGAGCTCCTGCGCGATCAGCCGGGCGCCGGCAAAGGCGGCCTTCTTTGCTTGCGTGGGGTCGGTCTCATAGAGGACGCCATAGCAGCGAGCGGCCGGCATGTTGCGCCAGTACGGTGGGCGAAGCCGCTGCACGCGGCCTCCTTCCTGATCGATGAGCACGAGCGCCTCGTCGCTCTCGACTGCGTCCTGGTAGGAACGAATGAGGGCGCGAAGCTGCTCCGGGCTCTCGCAGTTCCGCGCGAACAGGATGAGGCCGCACGGACGCGTGCTGGCGAAGAAGCGCCGCTCTGCCTCGCTGAGCTTCAGCCCTGCACAACTCGAGATGAAAGCTTTGAAGTCCACGACGCGGGGTAACGTGCGTCGCGGCTTCCGGTCAAGGCCGGTGCGTGCCCGGCCCGCTATTGGGCCGTCACCAAGCAGTCAGGCAGACCCTGCGACTTCAACTGACCGCACAGCTTGGTGGCCGCGGTCTTGTCGGCGATCGGGCCGATACGCAGCCGGTACCAGACGCCTTTGGCCCCGAGATCAGCCTTCTGCACCATGGGCCGGTAGTTGGCGAGCAGCGTCGGATATTTCTGCTGCATATCGGCGAAACTCGCGAGCGCCTCGGTCTGGTTCTTCTTGGACCCGACCTGCACGACATACTTGGTCGGAGCAGCGGCAGCGGCGGGTGTCGCCGCGGCAGTCTGCACGGCGGGCTTCGCTGGCTTCGGTTTCGCCGCCGGGGCAGCTTGCAAGGACGCGACCTGTTGCGGCGCGGGCTTCGCCTCTGGGGCTGGTGGCGCCTCTGCTGCGGCCTCGGGAGCAGCGGCGGCAGGAGCTGCTGGAGCAGCAGCAGGCTGGCCCGGCGCGGGTCCGGCGGCGGCTAGCTGCATGTCAGCCGGCGCCTCGGCAGGCCCGGCTGCGGCGGCGGCGGCGGTCGGCTCCTCGATCGAGCCGTCAGGAAGGACACGCGCGGTCTTCACGCGACGCGGGCCGCCTTCTGGCGCATTCGGATCCTCGACCGAGGCAACCGCTGCGGTGTCGACGGCCTGGGTGGTCGGCGGTGCGGCGAGATCGGTCGAAGCGACCGGGGTCGGCCCGCTCGCTGTTTCCGTCGCGGCCGGAAGCGCCGGGACGGCTACATTTTCCTGACGCGGCACGAGGTGCTCGGCCTCGGGCTCGTCGCCATTCTGCAGCCGATCGTAGATCAGCTTGTTCTTGTGAGGGAATTCCTTCCCGCCGGGCTGGTCTGGCAACTCCTTGACTGGCCGGCTGTCGGCAGTGATGACGGGAGGCTGCTCGCCGCTGCCGATGCCACCGCCGCTCTGCTTGTAGGCGAAGGCGAGGGCGCCGCCGAGGGCAATCGCGCCAAGCAGCGCGCTGCCGACCATGAAGGCGCTCCGGCCCTTGATCGACATCCCCATCTTGGAGCGGGCGCCCGGCGGCGGAAGGACCTGGCCCTCGTCGAGGAAATCGGCGTCGACACGCTCGCCCTCGTAAAAATCCTGGGCGGCGCGATGCGACGGCTCGGTCGGGCCGAGAGCGATTTGCGGGGGCTGGTCGTAGAGTGCGTCGAAGGCTTGCAGTTGCCGGCGCGGATCGCTCGGCGGGACTTGCCCCGATTGCGAGGCCATCACGTAGTCCTGGGCACCTTCCTCGGTGAAGGTATCGAAGCCGTGATCGGCGGGGGCTTGCGACCCGTACCCCGTATTGTCGGAGCCGTGTTGCTGATGGCCGAATTGAGGCTCCGAGACGAAGCTCGCGTCCTGGAAGTTCGAGTCAAAGCCCTGCTCGGGGAAGCTCGCATCGGCAAAATTCTGATTGCCGAAGCCCTGATTGGCGAAATTGGCGTCGGAGAAATTCTGGTCCGAGAAGCTCGTTTCCGGGAAGCTCGCATCGACCCCGCTGGCGCCAGGGTAGCTCGCGTCCGAGAAGCTTTGGTCGCGGAAGCTCTGGCTCGGCAGGCCCTGAGAGCCGTTATAGCCGGAGGCCGGATAGCTCTGCGGCGCCTGCTGATTGGCGCCGCGGTAGGATTGGGTCTGGAAATCGGAAGCCTGATAGCTCGGCGCCGCGGTCTGAAGGTTGGGATAACCCGGCGCTGCCGTTGGCTGCGAGCTTTGATAGCTCGGCGCCGCCCCCGGATGCGGGCTCTGATAGGAAGGCGCGGCAGCAGGGAAGCTCTGCTGACTCGGCTGGGCGGCATAGGAATTCTGGTAGTTGAGCGGCGCCTGGCTCGGTGCCGCGGGCGGGCTCGCCGTATAGGGCGAATAGGTAGGCTGTGGCGGCTCTGGGGCCGGTTGGCGTTGATCAAGGCCACGAGTAACAGGGGTATAGGTCGGCATCTGCGCAAAGACTGGGCTGCCGCCACCGAACATAGGCCGCTGTCCCATGACCGGCTGACCCGGCCTCCCCGCTCCTTGAGCCATAAAGTTTACCTCGCTCGGTTGAGCTTTGAGCGCGTTGTTGCCCCAAGTCTGTCCGCTCGGAGCATTCCCCACACTCGCTGTGCTGGCGAAATCTGACTGCGACCCAGGGTTCGGACCGGCCTGCCGGCCCTGTCCGTCCTCTCGCGTGGACATGGTAACTTCCCTCGAACCACCCCCCTGCCCCGGATCAGCTCAGTGAAGCTCGTGCAAGGCTTCAACGCCGAGAATCCCCAAACCCGACGCCAAAACACGCTTCGTGGCAGCCACAAGCGCTACACGAGCACGCGTTAACTCTCGGTCGCTTTCGTAAATAAATCGTAATTGTGGCAAGTCTTTGCCTCTGTTCCAGAGGCCGTGAAAGTCTCCCGCTAGATCATAGAGATAAAAGCCGATGCGGTGCGGCTCGTGCGCCAGCGCAGCGGCCTCGACCAACCGGGGGAACTGCGCGATGCGGCGGATCAAGGCTATCTCCGCCTCGTCGTTCAGCCGGCCCAGATCGCTCGCAGCCAACATGCCCTCCTCTGGATCGAGATCCGGGAAGGTTTCCCGAACGTTACGCAGAACGGAGCTCGCCCGCGCATGGGCGTACTGAACATAGAAAACCGGGTTGTCTCGCGACTGCTCGGTGACCTTAGCGAAGTCGAAATCGAGCGGCGCGTCATTCTTCCGGTAGAGCATCATGAAGCGAACTGGGCCTGCGCCCACTTCGTCCACGACCTCCCGGAGCGTCACGAACGTCCCGGCACGCTTGGACATCTTGACAGGCTCGCCAGCCCGAAACAAGCGAACAAGCTGACAAATCTTGATGTCGAGCGAGGCCTTGCCCTCGGTGAGCGCGGCGACCGCGGCCTTCATGCGCCGGACATGGCCGCTGTGGTCCGCGCCAAACACATCGATCATGGTGTTAAAGCCGCGTCTGAACTTGTCGCGGTGATAGGCGGCGTCGCCGGCGAAATAGGCGTAAGCGCCGTCCGACTTGACCAGCGGCCGGTCGATGTCGTCGCCGAATTCAGTGGAGCGGAACAGGAGCTGCTCGCGGTCCTCCCAGTCCTCATCGACCTTGCCCTTCGGCGGCGGCAGCCGTCCCTTGTAGATCAGGCCGCGCGCCTTCAGGTCGTTGATGGTCTCGGCGATCTCGTCGCGCGGGCCTTCGCTCAGCGAGCGCTCGGAGAAGAAAACATCGTGGTGGATGCCGAGCGCGCTCAAGTCGTCCTCGATCATGGCAAGCATGGCTTGAAGCGCGGCGGCGCGCACGATCGGGAGCCATCGCTCTTCCTTCATGGCGAGCAGCTCCTTGCCGTGCTGGGCGGAGAGAGCTTCACCGACCGGCTTCAGATAATCGCCGGGGTACAGCCCTTCGGGGATCTCGCCGATCCTCTCGCCGAGCGCCTCGCGGTAGCGCAGGAATGCGGAGCGAGCGAGCGCATCGACCTGCGTGCCCGCGTCGTTGACATAATATTCGCGTGTCACGGCGAAGCCGGTGAAGGCGAGAAGATTGGCGAGCGCATCGCCGAACACCGCGCCGCGGGTGTGGCCGACATGCATGGGTCCCGTCGGGTTGGCCGAGACATATTCGAGATTCACCGCCTCGCCCTTGCCGATGGCGCTCTTGCCGTAACTCTCGCCCTGCTCCAGCACCATGCGGAGCACGCTCGGCCAGAAGGTGGGCGACAGCGTGAGATTGACGAAGCCGGGGCCGGCGATCTCGACCTTATCGACATGGTGATCGGCAGCGATGAGCGGCGCGATGCGCTCGGCAAGCGCCCGCGGCGGCTTGCCGGCAGCCTTGGCGAGGACCATGGCGGCGTTGGTGGCAAGGTCGCCATGCGAGGCGTCCTTGGGCGGCTCGAGCGTGATGCCCTCGATGCTCGCCTCCTGCGGCACGACGCCGTCATGCTTGAGCTGCTGGACGGCGGCGAGCACGCGCCCCTGGAAACCGGCAAAGACGTCCATGGAAGCTCCGGGACGGTGGGAGCCCGCGACTAACGTAAATCGGGGGTCGCGTCAAACAGGCGGCGATGCTCGGCGAGTGCGTAGCGGTCGGTCATGCCGGCGATGAAGTCTGAAATGTACCGCGCATAGGCACGGGTGCCGGGCGCTGGCGCCTGCTCGCGCCATTCGGGCGGGAGCGCCGCCCCCTCGCGGCTGTAGCGGTCGAACAGGTCGGCGACCACCTGTTCCGCGTCGCCCATGATGCGCATGATGCGGGCATGGCGGTAGACGCGCGTGGTGAGGAAGGCGCGAAGCGCGTCGAGCTCGCCGCGCATGGGTTCCGAGAAGGCGACCATCGCGCGGGGCGCGTGGCGCACATCGTCTGCGGTCTTTGGCCTGAGTGCGTCGAGCTGCCGCGCTGTCTCCGCAATCACATCCTCGATCATCGCGCTGATGAGGCGCCGGATCGATTCATACAGAAGGCGCGGGCCGTCGATACCGGGATAGGCCGCGCGCACTTCGGCGAGCGCCCGGCCTGCGATCGGCACCTCGCCAAGCTCGGCGAAGGTGAACAGCCCGGCACGGTAGCCGTCGTCGATGTCATGATTGTTGTAGGCGATGTCGTCGGCGAGCGAGGCCACTTGCGCCTCGATGGAGGCGAAGCTTGCAAGCTCGAGGTCATGCTCGGCGGAGTATGCCAGGATGGATTCCGGCACGGGCTTCGCGGCCTTTTGCCCGAGCAGTGGGCCATTATGCTTCACCAGCCCCTCAAGCGTCTCCCAGGTAAGATTGAGGCCGTCGAAGCTCGCATATTTCTTCTCGAGTTCGGTCACGACGCGGAGCGACTGTGCGTTGTGGTCGAAGCCGCCGGCTTCGCGCATTGCCGCGTCGAGCGCGCGCTCACCGGCATGGCCGAAGGGCGGATGGCCGAGATCGTGCGCGAGCGCGAGCGCCTCCGTCAGGTCCTCGTCGAGGCAGAGCGTCCGCGCCATCGCGCGGGCGATCTGGGCGACCTCGAGGCTGTGAGTGAGCCGCGAGCGGAAATGGTCGCCCTCGTGGTAGATGAACACCTGGGTCTTGTGGGTGAGCCGCCGAAACGCGGTCGAGTGCAGGATGCGATCGCGATCGCGGGCGAAGGGCGAGCGGGTTGGGCTCGGCGGCTCGGCCTTTAGCCGCCCGCGGCTCCGGCTGGGGTCTGCCGCATGAGGCGCAAGGACGGCGCCCGGCTCAGGGCTCCGATCCGCTGCTTCTGCGGAAAAAACCCGACTGGTCTTGCGGCTCTGGTCGATTGACAAGCCCGTGCGCCATCCTATGTTTCACTCAAGATTTGGCTACACCCAAGATGAGCGAACCGTCCATCACCATAAGCGCACGAGCTGCGTCCCGCATCGCCGAGATTTTGGCGAGCGAGACGGCGCCCACCCTGTTCCGCGTCAGCGTCGAGGGGGGCGGCTGCTCTGGCTTCCAGTACCGCTTCGACCTCGTGACCGAGAGCGCGCCGGACGATCTCCTGATCGAGCGCGGCGGCGCGCGGGTGGTGGTCGATCCGATCTCCCTCGGCTTCGTGCAGGGAAGCGAGATCGACTTCGTCGACGATCTGATCGGCGCCCAGTTCAAGATCAACAACCCGAACGTCACCGCCGCCTGCGGCTGCGGCACCAGCTTCTCGGTCTGATCCCGCCTATCTGTTTTCGCGTCATCGCCGGGCGTGACCCCGGCGATCCAGGGCGGCTTGCTCTGAGGTCGTTGTCCCTGGATGCCCGGGTCAAGCCCGGGCATGACGAAGCGTTTTGGTTGTAAGTTGCCTCCTCATGAAGATCGCCAGCTGGAACATCAACGGCATCAAGGCGCGCATCGACGCGGCCACGACCTGGCTCAAGTCGGCCTCGCCGGACATCGCCTGCTTGCAGGAGATCAAATGCGCCGACGAGGCCTTCCCCAGCTTCGAATTCGAGACCATGGGCTATAACGTCGCCGTGCACGGGCAGAAGGGCTTCAACGGCGTGGCCTTGCTCTCCAAGCTCCCCTTCGAGGACATCACCCCGCGGCTCGCCGGCGACCCCGACGACGTGCAGGCGCGCTATCTCGAGGCTTGCGTCTCGGTGCCGTGCGGGGTTCTCCGCCTGCTCAACATCTATCTGCCGAACGGCAATCCGCCCGGCAGCGAGAAATATGTCTACAAGCTCGCCTGGATGACGCGGCTGAAGGACCGGATCAAGACGCTGCTCGCCAACGAGGAGCCGATGATCGTCGCCGGCGACTTCAACGTCATCCCGATGCCGGAGGACGTCTACAATCCCGCGGCCTGGACCGAGGACGCGCTGTTCAGGCCGGAGACGCGCGCGCAGTTCCAGGCGCTCCTCAATCTCGGGCTGACCGACGCGTTCCGCGCCTGCCACGACGAGCCGCACCGCTACACCTTCTGGGACTATCAGGCGGGCGCCTGGCAGAAGAACCAGGGCCTTCGCATCGACCATTTGTTGCTGTCGCCGCAAGCCGCAGACCGGCTCCTCTCGTGCGAGATCGACCCCGCCCCGAGGGGCTGGGAGAAGCCGTCGGACCACGTGCCGATCTTTATCGAGCTTAACGTGTAGGGCTGCGGCTCAGTCCCCGACCGCAATCTGGCCGCTGAGCCTGAAAGGCTCACCCACTCGTCATTCCGGCGCAAGCCGGAATCCAGACCGCATACTCAGAGCTTGTTACCCTGGATACCGGCTTCCGCCGGTATGACAAGATGAGGGAGAGGCCCTACCAGCTGACCCGCATGCCGGCCTTGCCGCCGACGCCGTCGACATCGTCGCCGAAGGTGACGTCGAGCTTGGCAAATACGCTTGTATTGGCGCCAGGGTTGAAGAAGTTGAGGCCGGCGGAGACCTCGCCCCACACGTCGTCGAGGTCGTCCTCGAGGATGAAGGTGGTGCCGGTCGAGACGAGGGTGGCCTGATTGTCGTCGGAGAGATTGCCCCAGACGCTGCCGATGACGAACGGCTCCACGGTGGTGCCGGTCCAGGCTTGCATCGTGGTCCCAACTCTGAGCCCGAGTCTTCCCCGCACGTTGGCGTCGTCGTCGAACGACACCTTGTTGCCGCCGAGGTTGAAGCCGTCGATGTCGGCCCAGTTGACGGCGATGGTGGCCAGCGGCTCGATGAAGGCGCCGCCGCTGAACGAGCCGAAGCGATAGCCGGAGTCGGTGCGAACCCCGACCGTGGTGGCATCGAGCGAGCTCGGGAAGCCGAGCGGCGAGCCGGTGTCGATCTCCATCAGATGCACGTTCAAGAGGGTGTCGACAAACAGCCCGCCTCTCAAGTAGGTGGCGTAGCCGCCGACTTGGCCGCCCCGATAGTCGAAGGCCTGATTGATGGCATCGTAGTCGAGATCGGCATGCACGAAGCCGCCGAGCGCTCCAAAGATCAGGATATCGTTCTCTGAGAGGAGCCCGCGCTTGCCGAGATCGATGCCGCTCTGGAAGTCGATGGTCTCCAAATCGCGGTTGAGATTGAAGCGGAAGCTGCGGCCAAAGGCCGTCACGGTCTCGCTGTCCTCGCGGTCGAGCCAATTGCCGGAGCCGCGCACCCATACCGCGGGCGTGATCTTGGCGGGCTGCGGCACGCCTTCAGCATATTTGGCGCCTGCATACTCGGCAGGCGCGGCGCCGCCGTTCAGCAGCACGCGCAAATCCGCGGTGCGGTCGAACCAAGTGTCGGAGCCCTGGTGCCAGATGTCCTGGCTCGCGGTGATCAGCTGCGGCAGCACGAAGGCATTGGCGCCCAGGAAGCTCCGCAACTCGAACACGCCGCTCCCCGTCGGCCGGAAGAACAGGTCGTAGTCGAAGAAGCCGGCTTGGATGGGCTGATTCAAGAAGAACTCGTCGCCCTTGGCATTGCCGCCGACAAACACCACCGGGATACCTTCCTTGTTGAACACGCCGGGCCCGATATTGGTGTTGTTGACGTCGACCTTGGTCTTGCCCGACACATCGCCGTCGATGATGAGGATGTCCGACCGGGACCCCGGCCCGCCGAGGAAGGCATCGACGGCAAGGGTCGACTTGCCCGAGCCCCTGAACACGATGCCACCATTGTAGAAGTATTGGCCGGGCAGGCCTGGCGTGTTGGAGATACGGAACACATCGCCCGCCTGTCCATCCTGAAGCGAGATCAGCCCCTGGTTCTCTAACCGCTCCAAACCCACGAAGGAGCTGTATTCCGTTACCTTGGGATCGGTCGCGGCAAGCACCGTGCCGCCTTGCTCGTTGCGGAACAGGTCAGACCCTCCGCCGAAATCACTCGTAAGCTTCGTCTCAAAGGTGCCGCCCTTCTGGTTGACGAAGGCGTCGGGACTGTCGGTCAGATCGACGAAGCCAGTGATCAGACCGGTGTTGAAGATCTCGGTCGGGCCGCCACGGGCCTGGATGGCCATAAGCGAGGCGGCAGAGAGGAAGCCAGAGTTGATGATGGTGGTGCTGTTCGGCGAGGAGGAATAGATGCCCGCGCCGACGAAGGTGATGGATACGCCGTAATAGTTGAGGTAGGTGCTGGTTCCGCCGCCAAAGACGGTGCCCGAATTGACGATTTTGACCGTGCCGCTGCCGCCATTGACAACGGTGCGGACAGCGTCGCCGCTTGCGACAACCGAACCCCTATTCTCAATTTCAATCGACCCGCTGTCGCCGCCGACGCCAAGGCCGCCAGCGCCACCAAGAGCGCTGGCCAATCCACCGTTACCGCCATTGCTACCGGCTCCGTCAGTACCCGGGCTCGAGGCGCCGTTCGAGCCCGCCACACCGTCCGTCCCGGATCCGGCGCGGGTCACGGCATAGATACCGTGGGCGACCAAACCAGAGGTCATGATCTGACCAGTATTGACGATGAGAATATCGCCGCCGTCCCCGCCATAGCCTGAGCCGCCGTCGCCACCATTGGCGCTGGCATCGCCGCCGTCGCCCCCGTCCCCAGTTGCGCCAGCCCCGCCGTCGCCACCAGTCGCCGCGCCGCCGTTGCCACCATTGCCACCGGTACCGTAACCGCCGCGTGCAATAGCATAAATTGCATCGGAAAAATCGCCCGAGGTCACGACCGTGCCGTTGTTGGTGATGGTGATGTCGCCGCCATTGCCCCCGAAACCTGTGCCACCATCGCCCGCATTGGAACTGGAGTCGCCGCCATCGCCACCATCGCCCGCGACACCACCAGCACCGCCGTCACCCCCCGTTGTGGCGCCGCCATTACCGCCATTGCCGCCGGATCCACTCCCGGCGCCAGAGAAAACATAAAAGCCGTCGGAAAAATCGCCCGATGTCGCTACCGACCCATTGTTGACAATGGTGATCGCGCCGCCGTCGCCGCCATTGGCGTCGCCGCCGTCCCCAGCGTCCGCCCGCGCGTCGCCGCCTTGGCCGCCATCGCCATCGGCACCAGCACCGCCGGCGCCCCCTGTCGAAGCGCCGCCAAAGCCTCCCGGCGCAACGTCGCCGCGAGCGGCTCCGGCGAAGGACCTGGCGTTGATCCCGTCCGAATAAGACCCGAAGGTTGCGACGTCACCCTCATTGACAATCGTTATATCGCCGCCGTCGCCGCCGGTACCATCGCCCCCGGCGCCCCCGTTGGAGCTGGCATCGCCGCCGTTTCCACCGCTACCGCCGAGCGTCCCCCCGGCGCCGCCCGCGCCACCCGTCGAAGCGACGCCGTTGGGCCCGGGACTGCCGATACCTTGACCGCCATACGAGTTGATGAAAATTCCATTGGAGTAGTAGCCCAGGGTAACGATCCGGGCATAGTTGGCGATTTTGACATCCCCTCCATCGCCCCCTATCGCCACGCCGCCGGCGCCGCCATTGGCATTCGCGTCGCCGCCGTTACCACCATTGCCGCTGGTGCCAGCAGCGCCGCCGGCGCCGCCGGTCGACGCACCGCCGACGCCAGTTCCATAACCCCTGCCGAATTGGGCAAAGGCCCTCACAAAGATGCCGCGGGCTTCCTCGCCAGAGGTAACAATGTGGCTGTTGTTGATAATGGTAATGTCTCCGGCATTGCCACCCAATGCCGTTCCTCCGGCACCGCCATTGGAGGACGCGCTACCACCGTTGCCGCCATTGCCGACCGCGCCTGTGCCGCCTGCGCCACCAGTCGCGGCGCCGCCGTTGCCAGCCTCACCGGCAAAGGCCGCTCCGCCAAACGTTGTGGCATATATCCCATCACCCCTTTGACCGAACGTGGCGATGTTGGCGTTGTTGATAATGAGGATGTCACCGCCGTCACCGCCGTAGCCTGTGCCGCCACCTCCGCCATTGGCTGTTGCGTAGCCGCCGTTGCCGCCATTGCCCCCAAGCCCATCACCGGCGCCGCCAGCACCGCCCGCCGCGGCGCCGCCGTTGCCGCCATCGCCGCCATAGCCGCCGCCCACGGCAGCCGTGGCCTTAATGCCAGCACTAAAGAGGCCCGACGTCGCGATATTCCCGCTGTTGACGATGGTGATGTCGCCGCTACCGCCGTTGAAGGCGCTCAGGCCAAGGGCGCCATTGGAGGTGGAGTTGGCACCATTTGCGCCGTCTACGCCGCCGACCGCGGGCGCACCAGCGCCGCCGGCCGCGGCGCCGCCATTGCCGCCATTGCCCGCGAACACGTTCGGCCCAATGCCGGTTGCGGCTTGAATGCCATAGGCCTGCTGGCCGTCAGTGGTAATGTCGCCGACATTGACGATGGTAACGGACGCGTTGGGGCCACCGGCAAAGGCCCCAATGCCGCGCGCGCCGAGTCCCGTACCGGTCAGCGTGCCGCTATTGTAGAGGTAGATGGAGTGCCCCGCCCCCGTGGTCTGGAGGAAGATCGCAGCGGGGTCGCCAAAAACGGCATTCCGCGGCTCGGTGTTGACGCAGATGATCGAGTCGAGGTTGGAAAAATCGTTTATCGGCGTGGGAGGCGCGGGTTGCACACAGGCGACCGCCTGCGCCGGTGTCGGAATCACCAAACCGGCAAGTATAAGCGTTGAGGCGAGCGCGGTGCCGGCGAGCAACATGCGCCGATCGGCGCATTTCAGGCTTGGCAATCTCGGCGAAAGATGAGGCCGCACGCGCAGGACGCGCCTCGCGGCGCGTAGCGACGGGATTCGACCGCGATGATGCGCGCGTCCCATCAGGACCCCCCATATGGCGCGACTCGGAAGCGCTGGGTCCCGCGCACCCGTTCGTCCACCGCAATTCCAACAATTTCAAGGAAATTGCGAGTCGCGGCTAGTGCAGGCCGGCAACAGTGCGGGGAAATAACGCCACAATGGCGAAGGCTGGCGCCCCTTTAGGGCTTGATGCCTGCGTCGGGGCTGGTGGCGCCGAAGCCGACCGAAAGGCCGATCGGGGCAGCAGGCGGCGCGCCCGATGGTCGTGCCGGCGCCGCCCCGGCGGCTGCCGGGGTTGCCGGCTTTGCGGCGGGAAGAGGCGGAAGCGAACTTTCGGATGCGGGCACCACGATCTGATCGCCCGGCCGGGCCTTCGCCATTGCTGCGGCCGGCGTCTTGCTCGCCGGGCCAAGCTCGGGCAACAGCAGCTCGGCCTCCTTGCGGGTCGCCTTGTCGGACTTGGCGAAGGCGTCCCTATAAAGATCGGCGATCCATTTCGGCTCATCGCCGTCCGCCTTGGCGTTCTGATGGGCAAGCGTGAGAAGGGCAAGGCCCCTCGCCTCTCTCTGGCGCACTTCCTCGCCGCGCCACAGAAGCTCGCCAAGCGTCGCCTGCGCGGCGGCGTGCTGCTTCTTGGCGGCGGTGGCGAGCCAATTGACGGCAAGGCCGGGATTCTTCTCGACGCCCTGGCCCGTCAAATAGAGACGTCCGAGCTGGTACTGCGCCTCGGCGTCGCCGAAATAGCTGGCGGCGTGGCGATAGAGATCGGCCGCATAAGCCGGGTTGGGCGCAAGCGACATGGCCGGAACGCCGGCGGCATAGTAGCCGCCAAGCGCGACGAAGGCGTCGCCCACATATTTCGCGATCGGACTCGTCGGGCTGATATCGGCGTATTGATCGGCGATCTGCTGGAAGTAGGAGAAGGCCTTGGCGTCGTCCTTCGTCACGTCGCGCCCGGACGCGTAGAGATGCGCAAGCTTGAGCTGGGCGCCGAGCACGCCGCGCTTGGCGGCATATTCGAGCGCGGGCACGGCCACGACCATGCGCCCCGCCTTCATGGCGGTCGCGCCCTGGCGATAGGCGTCGGTGGCGGAGACATAAGGCGGCGGATCGTCGGCGCCAACAGCAACCGGACCCAGCATCATCAGCGCCGCGACGGCGCCGAACGCAAGCCTGTTACACGTCCGCATAGCAATGCACTTCCACGCCCGCGCCGGGATGGGTGACGGCACCGGTCCGGGCTGGCCCAACCTCGTTCGCGTACTTCCACAGATACCCGCTTTGGAACGGGTGAGGCCGCGCCTTCCACGCCTTCGCACGCGACTTCAACTCAGCTTCGCTAAGCTCAACGTCGAGAATCCCTTTCTCGGCGTCGAGAACGATGATGTCGCCGTCGCGCAGAAGCGCGATCGGACCGCCGACCGCGGCCTCGGGCCCGACATGGCCGACACAAAAGCCGCGCGTCGCCCCGGAGAAGCGACCGTCGGTGATGAGCGCGAGCTTGTCGCCCATGCCCTGGCCGTAAAGCGCGGCCGTCGTCGACAGCATCTCGCGCATGCCCGGGCCACCCTTGGGCCCCTCGTAGCGGATGACGATCACGTCGCCTTCGGCGTAGCGCTTTGCGCTCACCGCGGCGAACGCGTCCTCCTCGCAGTCGAAGCAGCGGGCAGGACCGCGGAATCTCAGGCCCTTCATGCCGGCGACCTTGACGATGGCGCCGTCGGGCGCGAGCGAGCCCTTCAGCCCCACCACGCCGCCGGTCGGCGACAAGGGATTGTCGGCAGGGCGCACGACGTCTTGGTCGGGGTTCCACCTCACCTTGGCGAGGTTCTCTTTCATGCTCCGCCCGGTGACGGTCATGACGTCGCCGTGGAAGTAGCCGTGATCGAGGAGGGTTTTCATCAGAAGCGGCACGCCGCCAGCTTCGAACAAGTCCTTGGCCACATAGCGGCCAGATGGTTTCAAATCCGCGATATAAGGTGTCCGTTTCAAGACCTCGGCCACGTCGAACAGGTCGAACTCGATGCCGCATTCATGCGCGATGGCCGGGAGATGCAGCGCCGCGTTGGTCGAGCCGCCGGTCGCCGCCACGATCGCCGCCGCATTTTCGAGCGCCTTGCGGGTGACGATGTCGCGCGGGCGGATGTTCAGGGCCAGCAGGTCCATGACCTTCTCGCCGGCCGCCATGCAGAAGCGGTCCCTGATCTCGTAGGGCGCGGGCGCGCCAGCCGAGTATGGCAGGGCAAGACCGATGGCCTCCGACACGCAGGCCATGGTGTTGGCGGTGAACTGCGCGCCGCAGGCGCCCGCCG
>Ga0081455_10002765_pt1 | contig 20709 bp, 15 predicted proteins | sample TabmetS3T2R1_FD_70207 | JGI IMG/M metagenome (GOLD analysis project Ga0081455, IMG submission 70207) | Tabebuia heterophylla rhizosphere microbial communities from the University of Puerto Rico - S3T2R1 | ecosystem: Host-associated > Plants > Roots > Rhizosphere ...
GAGTGTTGCCGACGTCCTGAAAACCTACGGCTATGCCACCGGACAATTCGGCAAAAACCATCTTGGCGACCGCAACGAACATCTGCCGACGGTGCACGGTTTTGATGAGTTCTTCGGCAATCTTTACCACCTCAACGCTGAGGAGGAGCCGGAGAACCCCGACTATCCCAAGGACCCTGCGTTCCGCAAACGCTTCGGGCCGCGCGGCGTGCTGAAATGCAAGGCGAGTGACCGGGACGACCCGAGAGTCGATCCCGCGTTTGGACGAGTCGGCAAGCAGATCATCGAAAACACCGGCCCGCTCGATACCAAGCGCATGGAGACGATCGACGGCGAGTTTCTTGACGCCGCCAAGGATTTTATCACACGGCAGCAGCGGGCTGGAACGCCCTGGTTCTGCTACTTCAACTCAACGCGGATGCATGTCTTCACGCATCTGAAGAAGGAGTCGGAGGGCAAGACCGGGCTTGGCATTTATCCCGACGGCATGGTCGAGCATGATGGGCATGTCGGCGAGCTGTTGAAGCTCATCGACGATCTCGGCGCCGCCGACAATACCGTCGTGGTCTACACCACCGACAACGGCGCGGAAGTCATGACCTGGCCAGATGGCGGCGCGACGCCGTTCAGGGGCGAGAAGGCCACCAACTGGGAAGGCGGTTTCCGCGTCCCTTGCCTGATCCGCTGGCCGGGGGTCATCAAGCCGGGCAGCATTGTCAACGACCTCTGCGCGCATGAGGACTTCATCCCGACCTTTGCCGCTGCGAACGGCGATACGGACCTCGTCGACAAGCTGATGAAGGGCGGCACGGTCAACGGCAAGACCTTCAAGGTCCATCTCGATGGATACAATCTGACGCCGTTCCTCAAGGGTGAGCTGACGGAGTCGCCGCGCAAGGACTTCGTCTACTGGAGCGATGACGGTGACCTGATGGCGATCCGTGTCAAGGATTGGAAGATGGCTTTCATGGAGCAGAACGGCGAGGTACAACCCAAAACGCCGGCGGGTCCGTGGATGGAGCAATTCACGAAGCTGCGCTCGCCGAAAATCTACAATCTACGCGCCGATCCGTTCGAGCGCGGACCCAACAGCGGAGAATACTTCGACTGGATGGCCCACCGGATGTTTCTGTTCGTTCCGGCGCAGGCGGTCGTTGCAAAGCACATCGAAAGCTTCAAGGAGTTCCCGCCGCGCGCCAAGGCGGCGAGTTTCACCGTCAGCGACGCGATGGACAAGATCACGGCGGCCGGACCGAACAGGAATTGACGGCGGCGAAAGCTCCGGCCGTCAGCGAGGCCGGTCGGCGCCCTTCACATCTCTAGTCGCGGAGAAGCCATGAGCGGCTACGACATCTTCGCCTGGATCGTGCTGATCATCCTGCTCGCGGTGATCGTGCTGGTGTTCTGGCTGATGGGCTCTCTGCCCGGCCACATTGCGCGATCCCGTGGGCATCCTTGGCCCGATGCGGTCAAGGTCGCCGGCTGGATCACGCTGATCTTCGGCTTCGCGCTGTGGCCGATCGCGCTGATCTGGGCTTATGTCGACGTGCCCGCGCCGCGGTCCGCCGGGAGGCCCACGCCATGATGGTCGCGATCATGGCCACCTATATCGCGCTGGTGTTCGCGCTGGTGTGGATCGGGGCGATCCGCTTCAATACATTCTGGAAGGTTTCGCCGCTCATTCTGCTGTTGTTTCTCACCATCGCGCTGTTCATCCCGATGGGATGGGGCGCGCCGGAGGGCAAGGCGCTGGTCTATCGCAATGCGGTGTCGATCGTGCCCGATGTGGCGGGCGAAGTGACGGAAGTGCCGGTCACCGCCAACACGCCGCTGAAGGCCGGCGATGTGCTTTTCAGGATCGACCCGACGCCCTACGACGCGCAGGTCAAGACGCTTGAGGCACAGCTCAAACTATCGACCACGCGGCTGTCGCAGATGACGCAGCTTTACGAGCGCGACGCCGGTCGCGGCTTCGACGTCGAGCAGCGGCAGTCGGAAGTCGATCAGCTCAAGGGTCAGCTTCAGGCCGCGCAGTGGAATCTCGACAAGACCGTGGTGCGCGCCCCGGCCGACGGCTACGTCACCAACCTCGCGCTGCGCAAGGGCGCGCGGGTGGCGAACCTGCCTCTCGCGCCGGTGATGGCGTTCATCGACACCTCGGACACCCGCATCGTCGTCGAGATCAACCAGATCGATGCGCGCTACATCGCGCCCGGCCAGGAGGTCGAGATCGCTTTCAAGTTCGCGCCCGGACAGGTGTTCGGTGGCAAGGTGGAATCAATCCTGCAGGCGGTCGCGACCGGGCAGGCGCAGGTCTCCGGCACGGCGGTGGCGCCAAAGGGGATCGAGACCGTGCCCTTCGTGGTGCGCGTCAAGCTCGACGACGAGGAATTCGCGAAGGGGCTGCCGGCCGGCGCCACCGCCATGGCCGCGATCTATACCGACCACGTCAAGGTGGCCCACATTCTCCGCCGCGTGCTGCTGCGGCAGGTGGCGATACTGAACTACGTCAACCCGTTCTGAGTGAGGTCGATCATGAAAAAGGCTGTGTTTATCGCGCTGGGATTCTTGTTGCTGTCGGCTGCATCCGCACCGGCACAGACGCCTTCCGCCGACGAACGAAACAAGCGCCTCACCCAGGCTCGCGCCGTCGAGGCCGCCATTTGGGGCATGTCGGCCGTCAATTTCGACCTGATGTACCAGGCGATGGTCCGCGAGACCAAAGGGAGCTACAACCAGATCGTCTACTGGTCGCGCCTGCCAGATTGGAAGAACCAGACGCTAACGCCAAATCCGGATTCGATCTACCTGATGACCTTCATCAACACGAAGGACGTCGGTCCCATGGTGATCGAAATCCCGCCCGCAGACGAGGGCTCCATCGTTGGCACCATCATGGACGCCTGGCAGACCCCGCTGGAGGACGTCGGCCCCGCCGGCGTCGACAAGGGCGCAGGGGGCAAGTATCTGGTGCTGCCGCCCGGATACGGCGGGAAGGCGCCCGACGGATATGTCGTGCTGCCGTCCAGCACCAACCAGGGCTACGCGCTGCTGCGCTCGATTCTCCAGAGTGGCAGCGACGCCGATGTCGCCAAGGCAGCGGCCTACGGCCGGCGCATCAAGGTCTATCCGCTGTCGCAGGCGGCGAACCCTCCGCCGACCACGTTCGTCGACGCGATCGACGTGATCTACGATTCGACCATTCCATACGATGTGCGCCTCTATCAAGCGCTCGATCGTTTCGTGCAGGCAGAGCCATGGCTGGCGCGCGATCGGGCGATGATCGACCAGTTGAGATCGATCGGAATTGAAAAGGGCAAGCCTTTCAATCCGGACGCAAAGACGGTGGCGATCCTGAACGAGGCCGCCCGCGAGGCGCATACGTTGTTCCAGAGCAGGTATGAAGGCGTTTTCCATCCCTTCTTTAACGGCAGCCGCTGGGCGCTGCCCGCACCGGCCGACTACATCAAGGGAGCACAGACCGGCTACGCCGACCTCGACGCCTATCCGGTCGACAGCCGGGGTCTTCTCTTCACCTATGCCTTCTTCACGTCCAAGCATGTGGGCGAAGGCCAGTTCTACCTGATGACGATCAAGGACAAGGACGGCGACGATTTCGACGGCGACAAAACCTATCGCCTGACGGTGCCGCCCAACGCTCCGGTCAAGCTCTACTGGTCGGCCACCGTTTACGACCGCGCCACCCATGGCTTGATCCGCAACCAGTCGCGGCCGAGCCGCTCGTCGCAGAGCGTGGGATTGCAAAAGAACGCGGACGGATCGGTCGATCTGTTTTTCGGACCGCATGCGCCGGCGGGAAAGGAAACGAACTGGGTGCCGACGAACGCGGGCGGGCAGTTCGAGGTGCTGTTCCGTCTCTACGGCCCCGAAAAGTCGTTTTTCGACAAGAAGTGGGTGCTGCCGGACATCGAGAAGATGAACTGACGGAGATCAATATGAAGGTCGCCCGGAACAGCCTAGCGATAGCAGCCGTTTCGATGATCTCGGTCGTCGCCGCCGCGGCGCAATCGGGCGCTGGTGCAATCCCCGTAACGGTGGACAACTACGTCCGCGCCGAGACCGACAAGACCTTTGCAGGCCTGATCGCCATGGGCGGCGGGATCGGCAAGTTCCACCACAATCGCGAGATGACGCCGATCGAAGTCCGCGTGGTCCAGCGCGGCAACCGCGACACGCTTTACTCGACGTCCGTGGTCGACCTGGATGCCGGGCCGGTCACGATCACGTTGCCCGATGCGGGCAAGCGGTTTATGACCATGATCTTCATCGACGAGGATCACTACGTCCACGACGTGGTGTACGGCCAGGGAACATATACCCTGTCGAAGGACAAGATCGGCACGCGTTATGCGATGGCGGCGGTGCGCATCCTGGCCGATCCGAACGATCCGAAAGATCTCGAGCACGTTCACAAGCTTCAGGATCAGATCCGGTTCGAGCAGGCCGGGGGCCCGGGCAAGTTCGAGCCGCCGAACTGGGACGAAGCCGGCCGCAAGAAGATCGCCGACGCCTTGACCGTGCTGGGTGAGACCCTTCCTGACTGGCGCGGCGCCGCCGGCCGCAAGGGCGAGGTCGATCCGATCCGGCACCTGATCGTCACCGCGACCGGCTGGGGCCTCAACCCCGACAAGGACGCGATCTATTTGAACGTCACGCCGAAGCAGAACGACGGGAAGACGGTTCACACGCTGACGGTGAAGGACGTTCCGGTCGACGGCTTTTGGTCGATCAGCCTCTACGACGCGCAAGGCTACTTCGAGAAGAACGCCGCCAACGCTTACTCCCTGAACAACATCACCGCGAAGAAGAGCGCTGACGCTTCGGTGACGGTCCAGTTCGGAGGCTGCGATGGTAAGATTGCGAATTGTCTGCCGGTCATGCCGGGCTGGAACTACATGGTGCGTCTCTACCGGCCGCGGCCAGAAATCTTGAGCGGCGAGTGGAAATTCCCGGAGGCGCAGGTCGCGAACTGAGGCGAACGAACGGCGGCAACAGTGCCAAGAGAAACTAGGAGGACGACATGACCAGGACGATCGCAGAGCGCGTGTTCGCAATTGCCCTGGTCGCGCTGCCGACGCCGGCTCTGGCAGACGCCGGAGGGGTGAGCTTCTGGCTGCCTGGCGCTTTCGGCAGCCTGGCTGCAACCCCCGTCGTGCCGGGGTGGGCCTATTCGACGATCTACCTGCACCTGCAGGCCAACGCCGCCGCGACGCAGAACTTCGTCACAAGCAACGGAGTTCGCGGTAGCGTGGTCACCGGATTGAGCGCCCGGGCAGACGCGCTGGCCGTCGGCATCACCTACACCTCTCCGACGCCCGTGCTCGGCGGCCAGGCGGCCATCAGCTTTCTCACCGCGCCCGGCAACGTGGGCGCGGGCATCGGGGCCACCCTGACGGGGCCGGCCGGGAACACAATCTCAGGCGTGGCGACCGACAATCGCGCGACGGTCTCGGACGTCCTCTATCAGGGCACCCTGAAATGGAACCAGGGCGTTCACAACGAGATGGTCTACGTCGTCGGCAACATCCCGAGCGGCACCTACGACCCCAACCGCCTGTCCAATCTGAGCTTCGGATTTGGCGGCATCGACGTCGGCGCCGGATATACCTACCTCGACCAGAAGACCGGCCACGAATTCTCTGTAGTCGGCGGGCTGACCTACAGCACTATCAACCCCTATCTGCAGTACCAGAACGGCATCGACTTCCACCTCGACTGGGGCGCCTCGCAGTTCATCAGCAAGAACGTCCATGTCGGCCTCGTCGGCTACTACTTCCAGCAGATCACCGACGACAGCGGCCCGGGCGCCAAGCTCGGCGGCTTCCGGGGGCAGGCGGTCGGTCTCGGCCCGCAGATCGGTTTCATCATCCCGATCTCGAAGGAGTATCAGGGCTACCTCAACATCAAGGGCTACAAGGATTTGGAGACCGAGAACCGTGCCAAGACGTGGAGCACGTGGGTCACCTTCGCGATCTCCCCGGCTCCGCCCGAGTCCGCGTCGGCGAGGCCGGTCGTCAGAAAATACTGACGGCACCTAACCGGTAGCGGTGCATTCCACGTCTAGCGAGTCCGCTGCTGGTGCGAACCGGGAACATCCGACTTGCCAAGCTCGGCTAACGCTCATTATCGACGGTTTCAGCGGCGCGGTCGATGTTTGCTTCTGCCTCTAGGACAGGCCATGCCAAGGAGCGTTACGTCCAGCGGGACGACGCTCGTGATTCATATTCCCCAACTGACCACTCGAATCATGCGCTATGAACTCGCCGATATTGAATGGGTTAATATAGAGCCTATGCTGCCCAACAAGCCTCGTGGCGTTCCTCGGGTGAATGACCGTCGAGTCCTAAATGGCATCTTCTGGATCTTGCGATCCGGAGCACCTTGGCGGGATCTACCGGAGGCGTTCGGTCCCTACACCACCTGCTACAGCCGCTTTGTTCGCTGGCGACGAGCCGGCGTATGGAGCCGTATAATAGATGCACTTGTTGCCGCGCATGATGCGGCTGTCCAGATGATCGACACCTCGATTGTTCGCGTGCATCAACATGGGGCCCGTATCAGCAGGAATCAAAGGCAATCGATGGGACGGTCACGGGGCGACCTAACCAGCAAGATTCATGCTCTCGTGGATAGCAGTGGCTTGCCCGTAACGCTGGGACTGACGGCTGGCTGCCCATGATAATCGACTTGCCGGGCAATTGCTCTCTCGTCTGAGGTCCGGCTTGCCGACCGAGGCTATGACGCCGACTGGATCAGACAGCTTGCCAGAAGAAAGGCGCGTGGGCCAACATCCCGCCGAAAGCAATCGCAACGATCCGATCTGCTTCAGCCCTTATCTCTACCGCGCCCGCAACCGGGTCGAACGCTTCTTCAATCGGATCAAGCAATGTCGTCGGGTAGCGACGCGTTACGACAAGCTCGCCGCCAATTATTTCGCTTTTGTCCAGCTCGCATCCATCCGGCTATGGCCGGCTGCGACTAATGAGTTCACGCTTCTGTGCTGCCTAGCGAAAACGCGCCAAAAATTTTGGCGTAGCGGGCATTAGTTGGAAATGGCGCACCCGACACGATTCGAACGTGTGGCCTTCGCCTTCGGAGGGCGACGCTCTATCCAGCTGAGCTACGGGTGCTTCTTGCTTACGCAGTGCTTACGCGGATTTCGCGTATGAGTTAACCTCAACGCGCAGCCCTCGCAAGCCATTGCAGTACAATACGCTTTCTTCCTCACTTTTCGCACCAGCCGACTTGACACCTGCCTTCGGAGGGCAACGCTCTATCCAGCTGAGCTACGGGTGCGTTGGGGCTTCCTTTAGCCGATTGGCCGGGCAGGGGCAACGCCCCATGCCGGGGTTGGTGAGACGAAGGTGGCGGCCGATAACCACGTTCTCGACGCAAAATTCCGATCCGTTCCCATTAATTGGTGCTAGTCTTGGCGCGTTGAACCATGGATGGGGACGTCCGATGTATAAGAAGGTTCTTCTCGCCTATGACGGTTCGGTCGAGGGGCGGCGTGCGTTGCGGGAGGGCGCAAAGCTCGCACAACTCTGCCGTTCCGAGGTCTTTTTGCTCGCCGTCGTCGAGGTTTCCTCGATCATGACGCCCGAGGCCGGGTTGACCATCCCGATCGAGCTGCAGACCGAGGATTACAAGGCCATCCTGAACGAAGGCACCGAGCGGCTCAAGGCGCTGGGGTTTACGCCGACCGCGCGGCTCGAGGTCGGCGATGCCGGCCAGAAAATCGCCGAGGTGGCCGAGGAAATCGGCGCGCATCTCGTCGTCGTCGGCCATCGCCCGCAGGGGGCGCTGGCGCGCTGGTTCGGCTCGATCGGCAGCTATCTGGTCAAGCGCCTGCGCTGCAGCGTGCTGGTGGCCCAGACCGAGATCAGCGATGCCGAGTTCGAGCGGCTGAAGCCGGCGGAAGCGGCGGCCTTGCGATAATCCGAGGCCGTTCTAATTTGTGGGAACGATGATCTTGCCGATCGGCCATAGCGCGATGCCGGCAAGCTTCAGGTGCGCCCAGGCAAAGGGAATGCCGATGATGGTCACGGCCAGCACGACGGCCGTGACGACATGGCCGAGCGCCAGCCACCATCCCGCCAGCACCAGCCAGATGATGTTGCCGATCACCCCGAGCGGCCCGGTGCCGATATCCTCCTGCCCGGTATAGGCGTCGCGCGAGACCGCGGTGAAGCCGAACGGGAACAGTGTGTAGGCCGCGATGTTGAACGCGGCCCGCGCCCAGGGGATTCCGATGATCGTGATCGCCATGACGATGGACGCGACCAGCCAGCCGAACGCCATCCACGCGCCGCCGAGAACGACCCAGATGACATTGAGAAGCAGTGACACCGGTGACATGGCTGCGATCCCTTGCGTTGACGCATTAGAGCATGATCCGGAAAAGTGTGTAGCGGTTTTCCGAAAAGATCATGCTCAAACAAAAAGATAAAGCGGGATGACGATTCGAAGAAACGTCATCACGCTTTAGTGGCGAAGCCGCGCTGCGGGCGGCCCCGATTGCCTCAGGCCCGCCAGACGCTAGACTGATTCCCGCGACGATCAAGCAACAAGCGCGCCAAAGAACACGTCAGGAATACGTCAAGGGAGAAACGGCATGCGTCCGCTCGAATTCGGCTGGTATCTGCCCACGCATGGCGACACCACGGCCTATGGCCTGATGGACGCGCAGATTCCGAGCTCGCCCGAACTGTGCGACCGCGTGGTGCAGGCGGCGGAACAGGCGGGCTTCGAATATCTCCTGATCCCGGTCGGCTCGGTGTGCTGGGAAGCCTGGATCACAGGCGCGTTCATGGCCGCGCGCTCATCATCCATCAAGCCGCTGATCGCGGCGCGGCCCGGCTACATCAATCCCGTGTTGCTGGCGAAGATGATCTCGACGTTCGACCAGATGTCGGGCGGGCGCATCTGCATCAACCTGATCGCCGGCCAGAACGAGAGCGAGGTCGAAGGCGAGGGCGTGCGCTACCCGAAGGAAGCGCGCTATGAGTTGATGGAGGAGGAAGTCTCGATCCTCAAGGCGCTGTGGACCACGCGCGGGCCGGTAAACTTCGAGGGAAAGTTTCACAAATTGTCCGGCGCTCACATCCGGCCGCGGCCGCACCAGCAGCCGTTTCCAAAATTCTATCTCGGCGGCGGCTCACGCCAGGCCTGGGAATTGTCGGCCAAGCATTCCGACGTGCATTTGTTCTGGGGCGACCTGCCGGAAAAGATCGCCTCGAACATCGCCGAGATCAGGGAAATGGCGCGCGCCCATGACCGCGAAAACGACATCGGCTTCGGCATGCGGCTGCAGGTGATCTGCCGCGAGAATGAGGCCGACGCCTGGGAGGCCGCCGCCCAACTGGTGCGGCACGCCACCGAACGGCAGAAGCAGGAAATGAAGACGCTTTACAACAAATCGGAAGCGAACATGCGCGTACAGCAGCTCGCCCGTGAGCACGGCGATCTCCTGCTGCCGCATCTGTGGACCGGTATCACGAAAGTCCGCCCCGGCGCGGGCATCGCCGTCGTCGGCAATCCCGTCCAGTGCGCCGAGACGCTGCAGCAATTCATCGATGCCGGCTGCCACTCGTTCTGCCTGTCCGGCTATCTGCATGACGAGGAGGCCGAGCGTTTTGGCCGGCTGATCCGTCCCATTCTGGCCGAGAACAATCGCGGCCGGTGGGCGGCGTAAGGCAGCGGCGCGGCGGTCATGTTGCAGTGCATTCGTAAGGCCGCCTGACACGGGACTGCTGCTGCGGTGCGCCAGCTTGCAAGCCTTTATATCACTCGCGGTGATTTATGCCCGGCGCTAAAGTCGGGCCGTTTCAACTGGGTATCGCCAAATGAGTGGGTCGAGCTCGGTCCTCGCCTGGAGTTCCGCGCTGGAGGAGTTCGCGCTGTTTCGAACGCTCAGCGCCGAACAGCGGCTGAAGGCTCTCGGCGCCATGGTCCGCCAGGACCTGGTGCGCGGGCAGATGCTGGTCGCGCAAGGCGGGCCGTCGGATTCGCTTTTCCTGGTGCTGCATGGCGCGCTCGCGGTGCGCAAGACCGGCTATCTCGACCCGATCGCCGAGCTGCGGGCCGGCGAACTGGTGGGGGAAATCGGCTTCTTCGCCGACGTTCCGCGCACCGCGGACGTGATCGCGATCCGCGACACCAGCGTGCTGGCATTGACGCGCCCGGCCTATCAGAAGCTGGTCGAGGAAGCCCCCGCCATCGTCGAGGCGCTGCTCGCGGCGCTGGCGCGGCGGTTCGCCAAGGAGACCGCGCGCATCGCGCCATTTCGCACCTCGCCGAAGGCGCGAACGGTGGCGCTGATCGGCGGCGGATTGGAGCCGCTGCCGGCCGCTTTCGAGCGCCGGATGCGCGAGGGGCTTGCCGCCATCGATGCCGAGATCGTCGACGCGGCGCGACTGCAGGTGATGTTTCCGGGGCGCGCGCTCGATGCGCATGAAGTCACCGAATGGCTCAACAAGCTCGAACACACCGCGCCGCTGGTGGTCTATCTCGGCGGCCACGATGCATCGCCCTGGGCGCGCAAGGCCATCCGTCAGGCCGACATGGTCGTGTTCGCCTGCCGCGGCGATGCGCCGGCAGCCGCCTTGACGGAAATCGAGGCCTTCGCCTGCGAGGTTCATTCCATCTCCGCCCGGCGCCTCGTGCGCATTCATGACCGGCGAAGCGGCGAGGTCTCCCGCACCGCGGCCTGGCTTGCCCGGTTGCCGTCTTTCATGCATCACCATGTCGCGCTCGAAGACCAGGCCGATATCGACAGCCTGGTCCGTTTTCTGAGTGGCCGCGCGATCGGCTTCGTCGCCGCCGGCGGCGGCAGTTTTGGCACCGCGCATGTCGGGATCTACAAGGCGTTTCGCGAACGCGGCGTGATGTTCGACATCTTTGTCGGCACCAGCGTCGGCTCCGCCATGGTGGCCGGCTTTGCCAAAAATCTCGAAGCCGAGCATCTCGAGCGCGGCACGCACGAGATATTCGTTCGAAGCAGAAGCTTCCGTCGGCCGACCTGGCCGCGCTACTCACTGCTGGATCACAAGGCCTTCGATCGGGCGCTGGCCCATCAATACGGTCCCGACTGCCGGATCGAGGATTGCTGGCGGCCATTCGCTGCCGTCGCCACCAATCTTTCAACGCACAATCTCGAACTGATCCGCTCGGGACCGGTATGGCAGGCCGTGCGGGCATCGAGTGCGATCCCCGGGCTGTTGCCGCCGTTCTATACGGCTGATGGCGCGATGCTGGTCGATGGATGCCTCATCGACAACGTCCCGCTCGCCTCGATGCATCAGCTGAAGAGCGGCCCCAATCTGGTCGTGCATTTCGGCGAGCCGGCGGCGGAGATGTTCGATGTCGACTATGCCGCGCTGCCGGGACGGCTGGAACTGATTGCGGCCATGCTGACGCCGTTCCGCAAGAAGCTGCTGCCCACGGCGCCGAGCGCGGTGAACGTGCTGTGGCGCAGCCTGGTGGCGCATCAGCGCTACGATACGCTGCCGGTCGGGCCGTTCGATACGGTGATGCGGCCGCCGTCTCCGGTCGGGATCGACGTGACGGATTTCGATCGTCACACGGAAATCTTCGAGGCCTCCTACCTCTGGGCCAGGGAGGCCATCGCGGCTTTGGAGGCGGGAGGCAGCTCGGCGATCGCGGCGATACTCGATACCGGCGCGCTGGAACGGCGTCAGGCGACGGCGGTCGCGGCTTCCAATCGCGCGCCGAGCAATCGCCTCGCTTCGGCCGCGGGCTTGGGTGCGCTGAACAGATAACCCTGCATCTGCGTGCAGCCGAGCTGGCGCAGCATCTCGCGCTGCTGCTCGGTCTCGACGCCTTCCGCAGTCGTAGTCATGTTGCGGGCGGCCGCAATGTTCACCACCGCCTGCACGATCGCCGCCGAGCCGTCGACCTCGATGTCGCTGATGAAGCAGCGGTCGATCTTGATCTTGTCGAACGGAAACCGCTTCAGATAGCTGAGCGAGGAGAAGCCGGTGCCGAAATCGTCGAGCGCGATGCGCACGCCGATGGCGCGAAGCTGGTGCAGGATGGCGAGCGCGGTCTCGTCGTCATGGATCAGTACCGCCTCGGTGATTTCGATCTCGAGCCGGTCCGGCGACAGGCCGGAGGCAGCCAGCGCGCCGGTGATCCGCAGCGCCAGCGTCGGCGACTTCAACTGGATCGGCGACACGTTGACGGCGATCCTGACCCGGGACGGCCAGCCGGCCGCTTCGGTACAGGCGGTCTGCAGCACCCAGTCGCCGAGTTCGTTGATCAGCCCGGTATCCTCGGCGACCGGAATGAATTCGGCCGGAGAGACCATGCCGCGTTCGGGATGGCGCCAGCGCAATAGCGCCTCGCAGCCCGTCACCTCGTTGCTCGCGAGATCGAGCAGCGGCTGGTAATAGATTTCGAAGCCGCCATCGGCCAATGCCTGCCGCAAATCCTGCTCCATGGTGAGCCGCGCCTTGGCGCGGGCATCCATGGCAGGCTCGAAGAAGCGATGGATGCGACGCCCCTCGGCCTTGGCGGCGTACATCGCGAGGTCGGCGTGCTTGATCAACTGGTCGAGTTCGGTGCCGTCCGTCGGCGCGAGCGCGATCCCGATGCTGGCGTCGGTCGAAAGCTGATGCCCGAGGCATTGATAGGGCTGGCGGATCGCCTCGTAGACGCGGGTCACGAATTCCTCGACATCGGCGCGGCCGCGGATAGCTGTCTGGATCACGGCAAATTCGTCGCCGCCGAGGCGGGCGATCAGGTCGCCCGGCTTGATGCAATCCTTGAGGCAGGCTGCGACCGCCTTCAAGAGTTCGTCGCCGACATGGTGTCCGAGCGAGTCGTTGATGCCCTTGAATTCGTCGATGTCGATATAGAGCAGGGCGAATTGTTCGCCGCCGGCGGCCTTGCGCAGTTCGCGCTCGATCTGCTCGCGGAACAGCACCCGGTTCGGAAGGTCGGTCAGCGCATCGTAATGCGCCAGATGCGCGATCTTCTCGTTGGCGAGCCTTCGCTCGGTGACGTCGTCGACGACATTGATGATGTAACGCGCCTGACCCGCGGAATTGCGGATTCCGAGCCGCTTGGAGGTGATGTAGCGCGGGCCCAGCCCTTGCGTTTCCCAGACATGCTCGTCCTTGAACAGGCCGTCGGGGGATTGCAGCGTTTTCTCTTCGTCGGCCGCGATGATCTCGGCGGCGGCCTCTGGAAACAGGTCTGCGGCCGTCTTGCCGATGATGAGGTCGCGCGAGATGCCGAACTGCGCCTCCGCTACGCGGTTGACCAGCAGATAGCGCCGGTCATGCACGTCCTTCACGGTGATCTGCGAGGGGATGTGGTCGATGATCTGGCTCAGGAACGCGTAGTTGCGGTCGCGCTCCTGCTCGAGATTGCGGCGCTCGGTGATGTCTTCCATGGTGGCGACCCAGCCGCCGCCCGCGAGCGGCTTGCTCACCGCCATGAACGAGCGCCCGTCCGGACACTGCATAATGCTGTGGTCAACCTGGCCGCGCGCGATGTTACGCAGAACGGTGGAGCAGAACGCGTCGACATTGCCGGCGAACGATCCGCTGTCCTTGCGGTGCTGCATGAGATCGCGGAAATGGCAACCCGGCTTCACGATCTCGGTCGACAGATTGTACATGTCGATATAACGGCGATTGAAGGTGACGACGCGCGCCGAGGCGTCGAAGGTGACGAGACCCTGGATCATGTTGTTCAGGGCGGTATCGAGCCGGCCGCGTTCCGCTTCCAGGCGCTCCTGCGCCTCGCGGCTCTGCCGGCTGATCTGCCGGATGATCAGGAACAGGGTCAGGGCGATTACCGCCGCCGACAGCGTGGCGGCAATGACCAGTAAACGGGTCTGCTCGCGCCAGTCGGCAAGCGCGGCGGAAACCGTGTTGGTTGCGACCACCACGCCCGAGTAGTGCGAAAGCGGTGCCGCGGATCCCAGCCTGTCCGTCTGGTCGATGGGACTTTGTACACGCAGCGTTTGCTGGCTGCCCATGTCACGAACGCGCTGCAGCAGCGGCGCCTTCGCGAAATTCTGGCCGATCTGCTCGTCGACACGCGGATAGCGCGCCAGCAGGGTGCCGTCGGCATGAAATATCGAGATGGCGGCGCCGGTGCCGAGGGCTGCGGAAGCGATGAATTTTTCGTAATTGGCGGGGTTGATGCGCCGCGTCATCACGCCAAGAAAAGTGCCGTCCTCGCCGCGCAATCGATGTGCGATGACGGAGTTCAGGTTGCCGGTGAGATAGCTGCGCACCGACTCGGTGAGAATGGACGGCGAGCGCGAATCGAATTTGAAGCTTTTGAAATAAGCCCGCTCGGAAATGTTGAGCGGCGGCGCCGGCAGCGGCCGCGACCAGTTGATCATGTCGCCATTGGAATCGAAGATCGAGATGTCGCCGAGATACGACAGGACGCCGGCCTTGGATCGCATGATCTCGTGCGCTTCGGAGCTCGCGACGCGCTGCCGGAATTCCTTCTCCGAGGCGATGCCGGAAATTTGCAACCGGGTGATCACGTCATCGGCGAGCGTGTCGGAATCCTCGAATTGCTGGTCGAAATGACGGGCGAGCAGGCGAACGGTGTTCTCCAGTTCGCGTTCGCTGTTGACAAGCGCACGCTCGCGGAATTCGCCTGCCATCATGATGGTGCCGACGAAAATCGCCGCGACAAGCATCCCGCCGCAAAGCGTCAGCCATAGCACCGGACCCCGGATGGTCGCGGCAAGGTGCCGCCCGGTGGCCGCGGTTCTGGCCTTCAGGCCGCGCAGGTGGTGAAACAGCTCGCGCATTTCTCCCTTCTCCCGCGAACGTGCATACGATGCGCGGATGTCATAAGCCGTTAGGAAATCCGGTTACTTAAGGCTTAATGCGCCTGCTGCGGCGGCGAGCCGTCCCTGGCTTGGAGCCGGGTGATGCTCGCGAGCGGTATCTTGTTGCTTCTCTCGATCCGGCCACTAAGGTCCTCACGCCCGGAAAAACAACGCGGCGGGAAGTCCGCACATTCACAGGGAGAAGAACAAATGAAGACTTTGCTGGCCGCCGGCGTTCTGGCGGCGCTTATCGCGATGCCCTCCGTCGGCCGCGCCGAGGAGATCACCCGCTTCGTGCCGCTGAAGGCGGAAGAGCTGACGCCGCCGCAAAAGGCCTGGGCCGACGCGATCACGGCGCCGCCGCGAAATGCAAAGTTCGGCAATCCTCCCTATCGCGCCTATATCCGCAGTCCGGAGCTGGCGTCGCGCCTGTCGGCGCTGTCGGACTATCTGCGCTGGAATACGTCGCTGTCGCCGCGGCTGAGCGAGATGGCGATCCTGATCACGGCGCGGGAATGGTCTGCGCAGTACGAATGGTTCGCGCATTACCCGCTCGCGCTGAAGGGTGGGCTCGATCCGCAGGTCGCGGATGCGATCGCGGCCGGCAAGCGCCCCGACGGCATGAAGGACGACGAGGCCGCGCTGTACGATCTGGCGACCGCACTCTATCGCGACCGGAAAGTCTCTGATCCCGTCTACAAGGCCGCGCTGGAAAAGTTCGGCGAGCGCGGCATCATGGATATCATCGGCATCATCGGCTATTACGACCTGGTGTCGATGACGCTGATCACCATGCAGGCCGTGCCGCCGAATGACAGTGTGAAACCGCTGCCGACATTGGCGAAATAGCGGATCGAACTTCAAGCGCCGTCGGTGACGGCGGCGCTTGCGCCAATCGGATATCAGCGGCGATAGGTGCCGGTGCGGGCGTAAGCCGCGCGGGTTTCCGGCGCGGGACGACTGACCAGACCGGCGCGCGCTTCGCTGACGCGCGGGGTCGCCAGCTTGAGATCTTCCAGGAAGATCGGCTTCGAGAAGTAGTAGCCTTGCGCGTAGCGGATCTTGGTCGCGGCCTGCAGATAGGCCAGCTCCTCGAAGCTTTCGAGCCCTTCGGCGATCACGGTCATGCCGAGCGCTTCGCTCAAGGATTCGATCGCCCGCAGGATGCCCTGGCTGCGCGGGCGCTTATGGATGTCGGTGATGAAGGAGCGGTCGATCTTGATCTCGTCGGCGGTGATGTCGGCCAGCGCCGAGAGCGACGAATAGCCGATGCCGAAATCGTCGATCGAGATCCTGACGCCGAGCTTGCGGAACAGCGGCAGAATCTCGTCGTGGAAATGCGTCTTGGTGACGAAGGCGTCTTCCGTCACCTCGATCATGAAGCGCTTGGGAAATCCGGTGGCTTCGATCGCCTGGGCGAACGGCCCCATGAATTCGGGGTTGCCGGCCTGCTTGGCCGCGACGTTCATGCTGATCGTGGTGTCGGGACCGAAGGTCTCGTTGATCAGGTCGATCGACTTGACGATCTCCGCCAGCACCAGATGGGTCAGTTCGTCGATCAGGCCGAGTTCGGTGGCAAGATTGATGAACGTGCTGGGAGCCTGAATCACCCCCTCGTCGTCGCGCAGGCGCACCAGCGCCTCGACGCCCTGGATCTCCTGGGTCCGGATGTCGACCTTGGGCTGGAACGCGCAGCAGAAGCGCTTTTCCAGGATCGCCACCCGCAGCGCCTGCTCGACCTTCATCCGCGCCAGCGCCTCGCGCTCCATGCTGGCATCGAAGAACGCGGCGGCGCCCTTGCTGCCGTTCTTGACGCGGTACATCGCGATATCGGCGTTCTGACGCAACTCCTCATAGCTGCGTCCGTGCTCGGGATAGAGGCTGACGCCGATCGAGGTCGAGGCGAAGATCTCGGACTGGTCGATGTAGAACGGCGCCTTCAGCCGCTGCAGGATGAAGCGGATGAACTCGGCGACCTCGCTCTCGTTCTCGATCGGGTTGAGCAGCAGCACGAACTCGTCGCCGCTGATCCGCGACAGGATATCGGATTCGCGCAGGTCCAGACCCACCCGCTTGGCCATCTCCGCCAGCAGCGCGTCGCCGACCGAATGGCCGTAGTAATCGTTGATGTGCTTGAAATTGTCGACGTCGAGGAAGGCCAGTGCGAAACGGCCCTGTCCGTTGTCGTACTTCAAGAGACTGTTGACGCGATGCTCGATCACGCGCCGTGTCGGCAATCCGGTCAACTCATCGTAATAGGCGGAGCGGAACAGATGCTCCTCGAACGCCTTCTGTTCGGAGATGTCGGTGGAGCTCGAGATCAGCAGATTGCGCTCGGCGATCCGAACCGGCCGGTGCGAAGTCAGCAATACCTGTTTGGCTTTGCCGCCGGCAATGGATTCTTCCAGCACGGCCGGGCGGCCGGCACGGAGCAATTCGAGACAGGCTTCGCGGCGATCGTTCAGTTGCGACAGATCCAGCGCGGCGGCAGTCCTCTGCAGAGTGGCCGCCGCGGCATCGTTCACCAGCACGAATGCGCCGTTGTCGTCCTGAACCGTCACGCCAGTCGGAAGCAGCCTGAAGACATCCCTCAGGATGCTCAGTTCGGATTCGAATGAACTTTCATTGTTGGCGTGCGTTACCGCGGCCTGAAAATCGTTTTTATTGGGACTATGCATGCCACGGAACTTGGCAAAGTCCCTTGTAGTATTGGTTAAGCGGACTTCCGAAAAGCCGCAACAACCCTAGAAGTCGGCGATTTCAGAGCGGCGTCCGCTCGATCGTCATTAACAGAGTATCAACACCGGGCGAGAATGTCGCGCACGAGGCGAATCTCGATTCACCGCGTTTCGAGCGTGCGACCGGCGCCTTGCGTCGGCAACGATGTCTCAAGATGAGAAAATGGCGCTAAAGCGGGATGGCTTATCTTCGAATCGTCATCCCGCTTGATCCTTTTTGCTTGAGCATGATCTCCGCGCAAACGCGTTCCGCGTTTGTCGCGAGGGAAAACCGCTGGATCATGCTCTGGCGTGTCTAGCTGGTGGGAAGCCGGCACTGCATCGTGCAATGTACGCCGGTCTTCAGGAAGCTGATTTCGGTCTTGCCGTCGAAGGCACGAAGCGCCGATTGCAACAGTTTGGTGCCGAAGCCCGCCGGGCCGACCTTTTCGACCACGGGACCTTCGGTCTCGTCCCACGTGACGTTGAGGCGCCCTTCCGACACCGACCACGACACCTGCAGCAGTCCGCGGGCTGAAGAAAACGCGCCGTACTTGCCTGCATTGGTCGCCAGTTCGTGAAAGATCAGCGCCAGGCTGACTGCCAGTTTGGCCGGCAGGAACAGCGAGTCGCCGTTCAAATTGAACCGGACATGGCCATACGGCCCGAGCTCCGAGCGCAGCATGTCCTTGATGTCGCAGCCGCTGCCGTCCAGCCGCGCGATCAAATCGTCGGTCGCCGACAGCGCGCGGAGGCGGCGATCGATGCTGTCCCAGATCTGCGGCTGGTCCTGCAGGACCTGGTGCAGCACGGCGTGGATCGTCGACGTCTTGTTCTTGAGCCGGTGCTGCAATTCCTCGACCAGCAGCTTGCGGTATTCTTCTTCCCGGATCAGGCGTTTGGAATCTTCCCGTTGCTGCGCCACGATCGTCCGGTAATGCTCGACGCCCCAGATGGCGAAGCCGCAGACCGCCCAGAACATCAATAGCAGGGCAAGCCGCGCGGTATCGGCGGTAGCGCTGCTGAAATTGACGGTGAAGCCGAGCACGCCGCTCGCGACGGCCGTGGCGATCCCGAACCGGGCGCCGCCAATCGCGGTGGCCAGGAAGACCGCCGGAAAATATGGCGTGAAGAATACGTCGGGACGGATCTGGGCGACGCCCCACCGGGCGATCGTCGACAGGGCGAGGCAGCCGGCCGCGAAGGCCGTGCTGAAAAGCGGCGAGGGCTGGGAGATGCCGTGCCAGCCGCGTCTGAATTCGTCGATCAATTTCTTCATCGGAATGGTCACTTCACGTGATCAGCGAATCCAAAATATGGCCGACCAGGCTGAAATTTGAGGATTTCGGGGCCGCTTGAGTCGCAAACCGGCCCGGTGCCGGGGGGAACGCGATGGAACAAGCGCGCTTGCCTTGCCGGCAGGAGGCGGGAATATTGGCGTCAACCAATATCGGGGGAACAAGCATGGGACGGCTGGACGGCAAGGTCGCGGTGATCACGGGGGCGACGAGCGGCATCGGCTTGCGCACCGCGGAGGTCTTCGTCGCCGAGGGGGCGAAAATCGTCATCGCCGGCCGTCGCGCGCCGGAAGGCGAGGCGCTGGCCGAGAAGCTCGGCGCTACTTGCATCTTTCGCCAGACCGACGTCACGGTGGAAGCGCAGATGCAGGCGCTGATCGGTCTTTCGGTGGAAAAATTCGGCCGCATCGACTGCCTGTTCAACAATGCCGGCGGCCCGGCGCAGACCGGCGGCATCGAAGGCCTCGAGGTCGAGCGGTTCGATGCGGCGATGGCGACGCTGATCCGCAGCGTGATGCTCGGCATGAAGCATGCAGCGCCTTACATGCGCAAGCAGGGCTCCGGCAGCATCATCAACAACGGCAGCATCGCCGGTACGCTGGCCGGCTATTCATCGTCGATGGTCTATAGCGCGGCCAAGGCCGCCGTCATCCACCTCACCAGATGCGTGGCGATGGAACTCGGCGAATCCAACGTTCGCGTCAATTCGATTTCGCCCGGCGCGATCGCGACCGGCATTTTCGGCAAAGCTCTGGGCCTGTCGGTGGAAGCCGCGGAAAAGACCCCGGCCGTGATGCGCGAGGTCTACAAATCGGCGCAGCCGATCCCGCGCGCCGGTCTGCCGGATGACATCGCGCACGCCGCGGTGTTTCTGGCCAGCGACGAATCTTCCTTCGTCAACGGCCATGATCTTGTGGTCGACGGCGCCATGATCGGCGGCCGCAACTGGAGCCAGCAGCAGCAGGGCTATGTCATGCTGAAGAAGGCGTTCGATCAGGGCGCGGGGTAGTCCGTCATTGCGAGCGAAGCGAAGCAATCCATCGCACCGAACATGAAGGCCTGGATTGCTTCGTCGCTTCGCTCCTCGCAATGACGGTTGAGATTTGGGGAAAAGGAGACGCAAATGTCTGCAACATTCAGGCTATCGCCATCCGAAGGCCGTCCGTTCTATCTCGCCGTCATTGCCGGCCTCGCCTGTGCCTTCGTCATCGGCAAGACGCTGCCATCGACCATGGACGCGGTCTCGGCGATCATCGAGCCGCTCTGCGCCAACAGCGTGACCGGTTCGCAGGATGTCGTCGAGCCGATCAGCTCGCATGCGCTGCCGAACGTGGCGGGCAAGCGCGTCACCATCGTACGCGTGTTCTACGGTCCCGGCGGCTTTACGCCGCCGCACCAGCATGCCGGCTCCGTCACCGCCTATATCACCAAGGGCGAGATCCGCTCGCAATTGGCGGGCGGCCCGGTCGAGACGTTTGCGGTCGGCCAGTCCTTCTTCGAGCCGCCCGGCTCGACCCATCTGGTCTCGGCCAATGCCAGCATGACCGAACCGGCAGAATTGATCGCGGTGTTCGTGGCCGACGAAGGCGCGCAGCTCACGACGCTGGTGAAGTAGGGGGTGCGATCTCATGCGCTAAACCCTCATGGTGAGGAGGCGCGCAAGCGCCGTCTCGAACCATGTGGCCCGGCTCGTGCCATTCATCCTTCGAGACGCCGCTTCGCGGCTCCTCAGGATGAGGTCTGACATTCAACCGCCGTTCCCTGGATGGTGGGCACGCTGCGCTTTGCCCACCCTACGCGCCGAAGCTAAACCGCCTTCACCGTCACCCGCAATCCGTCCCGCGGTTTG
>Ga0081455_10002766_pt1 | contig 20706 bp, 18 predicted proteins | sample TabmetS3T2R1_FD_70207 | JGI IMG/M metagenome (GOLD analysis project Ga0081455, IMG submission 70207) | Tabebuia heterophylla rhizosphere microbial communities from the University of Puerto Rico - S3T2R1 | ecosystem: Host-associated > Plants > Roots > Rhizosphere ...
TGTCAACGGCCGCATGTAGCTGGCTCAGGTCGGCGGCCCCTCCGGGCCCGGATGGAGTGCCCAGAGCAAGGAAATGCACGTCCGCCCAGTCCGCGATTTCGGCGTAATCAGTGGTGAACCGCAGCCGCCCGGACCCAGTGTGCCGTTCCAAAAGCGGCTCGAGGCCGACTTCGAAGATGTGCGATTGCCCGGCGTTCAGCGTCTTGACGCGATCAGCATCGATGTCTACCCCGATGACCTGATGGCCGAACTCCGCCATTCCAGCGGCATGGGCTGCACCCAGATAGTTCGTGCCGATCACGCTTACCCGCAATGTCACCCGCAGATTTTCCCACAACACACCACACGCTTCTCCATTACCGGAAGGTCTGCCAGGAACTACGGACAGGAGTAGAGGACGAGATCGGCCAGCTGGCCGTCGCCCAGTGGCTCGGAGACAGGCTGAATCCCGATTTTGGTGTAACCGGCACGTTCCGCCACACGTTGCGACGCTAGATTTCCCCGTGCGCAACGAATCATGATCGATCTCGCCAGCCCAGACTTCCGGGCGTATCTGGTCACCAGCCGGACAGCTTCTGTCACGACACCCCGACCGCGCGCATCGGGATGCGTCCAATAGCCGATCTCGCCTCGTTTGGCGTAGCCATTGAGACCGTCCAGGCTGATCGAACCCAGACATCGGTCGTCTCGTGGGTCGGCCATGCACCAGGCGACTCCCAGCCCGCGCGCGGCCAGCTCGGCTATGGAGTCCAGATAGGCCAGCGCGTTGTGACGTTCGTACGGCCGCGGCATGGATACGAGCCAATGTGTCGTATGCGGGTCGGAGCAGGCCTCGATGATGCGGTCGACATCGGAGGTCCGAAAGGACCGAAGTCGCACCCCGTTGCCCTCCATCTGGACAGGGTGCAGCCAGGGTTGGGGCAGCCGAGGGTCGTCTCGGCATAAGGTCGCAACCCAACCGTCCAGCAGCTCACCGCGATGCACCAGCAAGCTCCGGACCGTGCCGTCGAAGATAAAGCCGACCTTCGCCGCCACCCGCCGCGACGCCCAGTTGCCGACCACCGCTCGCCACCGAATGACCTGGAGTCCGGCAACCTCGAATCCGTAGTCACAGACCAGCTGCAGCGCCGCGGTCATGATCGAGCGGCCACGTGCTGCCGGATGCAGCCCGAAACCAACTTCGGCGACGCCGTCGCCCTCCATCCGCAGGTCGATGCTGCCGCAGTAGCGGCGCGATCCATCTCGCTGCGCCTCAATGGTCCAGCCAAGTCGTTGACCGCTGGTCCAGCCAGCGGCAGTCAGGGCAAGAAACTCCTCGGCGTGGTGCAGCTGGTATCCACCAGCTGGATTCGGGACCGTCGTCCAGCGGATCATCTCCGGATCCCGGCACTGCTCCACCATCGCTTCCAGATCGTTCGGGCAGGCCGCCCGGAGCGTCACCTTGGCCTCGGCATCGATGAGTATCGGAACCGCGTCGGGGAAGGCGCGCGCGGTGGGCAGCGCCGCTGGATTCGAGTCCGCCATGGGCTCCATCCAAGCCAGTTGCGCGATCCAGTGACAACAAGTTCACGCCACCGGCCTTACCACGGCCACGCTGGTTACTAGTCTTGCTGAGGTGAGTGACGACTCCGACTGTGACAGACCCTTTAAGCTCCTCCTGCGATGACCGGCGTCGTTCTCAACATCCTGTTGATCTTGCTGCTCGTGGTCATTGGGGCGATCTTCGTTGCTGCGGAGATCGCTTTGGTCTCGCTCCGCGAGAGTCAGGTCAGCCAGCTGGCTTACCAAGGCAAGCGCGGCCAGTTGGTCGCGAAGCTCACGTCAAATCCAAACCTCTTCCTCTCCGTGGCCCAAGTCGGCGTCACCCTCTCCGGATTTCTCGCTGCCGCATTTGGCGCTGACAGGCTGTCGGATGATCTTGCGCCCCAATTGGAGCGACTGGGCATCAGCAGCGGTGCGGCAGACACAATCTCCTTGGTGTTGATCACCGTCGTGATCTCCTACGTCTCGATCGTGATCGGCGAACTCACCGCCAAGCGATTGGCGCTGCAACGCGCCGAGAGCGTGGCACTCGCCTTGTCACCGCTGGTGGATTTCACCGCCCGAATCGCGCGGCCGGTGATCTGGCTGCTCGGCGTCTCCACCAATGTCTTGGTACGGATTCTGGGCGGCGACCCCAAGGTCTCACGCGAAGAGGTGACGAATGAAGAAATCCGTGCCATGGTCAGCGGCTCGACCACACTTGGCGACGAGGAGCGGCGGATCGTAGATGATGTCTTCGCGGCCGGTGAGCGCGGCCTGCGCGAAGTGATGGTGCCCCGGACCGAGGTCGACTTCCTTCCTGGCGACATGCCTGCGCACCGGGCCGTGCGCGAGGTGATCCAGGCGCCGCATTCCCGCTATCCGGTGATTGGGGATTCGGTTGACGACATCATCGGCTTCGTTCATGTTCGCGATCTGCTCGATCCTGATCTCAGCTCGCGTACGACACCCGTGGCCGAAGTCGCACGGCCGGTGCTATCGATGCCTGACACCGTGCGGGTCCTTCGAGCACTTAGTGACATGCGACGCGGCGCATCGCATCTGGCAATCGTGTTGGACGAATACGGCGGCACGGCCGGCATCGTGACAATGGAAGACCTGGTGGAGGAACTCGTCGGTGACATCACAGATGAATACGACGTGGTCGTTGAGGAGCCGGTTGGCGTACGTGGTGACCTGGTGATCGACGGCCTGACCACGCTGGACGATTTCGCTGACAAGACCGGTCTGGTGTTGCCGGAGGGCCCCTACGACACCCTGGCCGGCTTCTTCATGGCCAGGCTCGGGCAGTTGCCTATCGTCGGAGATGCGGTCTCGCTCGAATTGCCGTCGGTCGACCGGGAGGTTGAGGAGCTCGCGCACGTGGAACTCAGAGTCAGCGAGCTGGACGGACGGCGAGCATCCGCCTTCGTCGTTCACCGACAGGACGGTAAGGACTTCACCCCGACGTCGCCTTAGCCGGAGGCCGGCCTCAAAAAGGTTCCAGGTGATCCCCCACCGCGTGGAACAATGACGCGCACACCTAATAGCGGCGCTTTGATCCGGAAAGGAATATCTGTAACCCATGGCTTCACACAGCGGTGCTGGCAGGCCCCGCGTGCTCTCTCTTGCCCAGCCCACAGCGGACTCTCTTCACCTCGGCAACTTCCTGGGTGCGCTGCGGCAGTGGGTGCCGCTGCAAGAAGATCATGAAGCGTTCTACGGGATCGCCGATCTACATGCCCTCACCGTGGCGATAGAGCCAGCGGTACTGCGCGACCGTACGCTGCGCACTGCGGCTCAGCTCCTCGCCGCAGGCATCGACCCGGCAAAAGCCACTGTGTTCCTCCAGTCCCAAATCCCCGAACACACCCAGCTCAACTGGGTACTCGGCTGCATCACCGGCTTCGGTCAGGCACAGCGGATGACGCAGTTCAAGGACAAGGCCGCCAAGATGGGGCCAGAGGCCACGAACGTGGGTCTGTTCACCTATCCGGTGCTCATGGCAGCCGACATCTTGCTGTATCAAACTGATCAGGTACCTGTGGGTGAGGACCAACGGCAGCACCTTGAGCTCACCCGTGATCTGGCGACGCGTTTCAACTCACGCTACGGACCGGCATTCGTGGTCCCCGAGCCGTACATCCTGCCCTCCGTTGGCAGAATTGCCGATCTTGCCGAGCCGGGTACGAAAATGAGTAAGTCGCTGTCCTCACCGACTGGAATTATCGAGCTCCTCGACGATCCGGCGATCAACATCCGCAAGATCAAATCCGCGGTCACCGACTCGGGTCGGGAGATCATCTTCGACGAGGCCAACAAACCAGGCGTATCCAACCTGTTGACCATCCTGTCAGCACTGACGGGTGCGGAAATCGACTCGCTGGTGGAGGAGTTCGCTGGGCGTGGCTACGGAGACCTGAAGAACGCGGTGGCCGACGCGGTCACCGAGTTCGCGGCGCCGTACCGGAACCGGACCCTCGAGCTCATGGAGGAGCGCGGCGAGCTTGAATCGATTCTCGCCAAGGGAGCTGACCGGGCCCGTGAGGTCGCCAGCGCCACGCTGGCTGACGTCTATGCCAAAGTGGGCTTGCCGTAAGTGGCTTCCCGCTCTGCGGCCTACAGCTCGATGGCCGGGCTCAGCACCGTGAAGAACTCTGCGCCATGGGGCAGGTAGAGGGCAAACTTCGCCAACCCACTGGGGACACCCTCGAACACGAAGCGGCCATCCTCATCGGCGTATGTGCGGCGAGGCCCGTCTGGCAGCAACACATCAACGCGGATGCCGGCGCCAGGCGCTGCCCATCCGTCCACCCGCACCCTGCCGTCGTCTAGTGGCGTCAAGGTCACCATCGTGGTCAGTGACTCGCTGCTGAACGTGATGGTACGAACCGCTTCGGTGGTGGCGCCGCGGGTACCGGCAGTCGCCATGTCCAGCTGAGTCAGCGTTGCCACCTCGGTACGCAGGGCATCCAGAGTGATCTCGAACTGGATCCGTTCCACCAGGCCCTCGGGGACCGGATCATGCTCGTCGTAATAGCTGCGAATCGAGTTGAGGAGGGCGAAATCGCTTGGATTCAGGTCCTCGGCAGCCAGCGACTCTTCCATCTCGGCCCGGCGCTCGCCGTCGGATCCGTTCATCGGTGCTCCCAAGTTGGGTCTTGCGCCAGGGAGATCCGCAACTTGGCTAGGCAGCGCCCCCGAGTGGGGCCAATGCTGCCTTGCGGCATCCCCAGCGCTTTGGCTAATTCTGCATAGTCGGGTCGGTCCGCAAAGGCGATGACGCGCAGCAGGGTCCGGCATCGCTCGGGCAGTGCCGCGATGTGTTTCCAAAGCCGGGCGTCGCCTTCGCCGCGGAGCACGGTGTCCTCCACCGACTGGCCTTCGTTCGAAGTTGCGGTCGTTGATGACTCCAGGTCCTCCGGCCGCAGCCTTGCTTGATTTCTGGCAGCTCGCCAGGCCTCGCGTTTGGTAGTCACAACCATCCACTGCAGCACCGCAAGCGGCTCAGCGATCGTGTCGGACTTCCGGATCAACGTCAGCCATACCGATTGGAGCACGTCCTCGGCTGTCGCAGAATCCAGCTGCGAGGACCGCGCTGTATGCCACAGGATTGGAGTGAGAACGCGGACAAGTTCCCCCATCTTCGCCTGATCGCCGTCGCGATACTGCGCGAAGAGCTGGCCCGCCCGAGTAGCCAGGCTGTCTTCCACAATGCCGCCGTTCATCCTGAACCGGCGAAATCGGACTTCATTTGGCAAAGAAGCGCTCCGTCGACGTGCGCCAAACCTGACGTGATCGCCTGGCGCGTCAGTCCGCTCATACCCACAAGAGCGCCTCGCATGCTCCCTGATACGTGGGAACTTTGACGTCCCCGGATGGCGGCGTCACCCAATCCGCTCGTCCACAAAGCACCAGCGCCACGACTCGCCCGGCTCGAGGCTGCGCATGACCGGATGTTGGGTCCGCGTGAAGTGGCGCTCGGCATGCCGGCCAACCGATGAGTTGCAGCATCCGACGTTTCCGCAACTAAGGCAGATGCGCAGGTGCACGGTACGCGTGCCCTCACGAATGCAGTCCTCGCAGATACCCGGCCCGTTCGGCTTGATCTCTGTTGGAGCGCGCTTGAGGTGACCGCAGGGTCCAGCGGGCACATTCGGTGTTGCCACTGTCTGGGTTTCGAGCGCATCCGACCGTTCGGTGGCGACCGTGAGCATGGATTCCTCGATGTCGAACGACCCGAGTACCTCCTCGATGATGTCATGGTCGACCGTGCCGCTCGAGCGGATCTTCAAGACCTCGTTTCTCTCGATGTCGATGGTCTTGAGCCTGAGCCTTCGATATTCCTCGGACGGCGTCTCCTCGGCCCCCGGCATGCCGAGCTTCTCCCACATGGCATTCGGCCGGGCGGCGATGCGATCACGGAGCAGCTGCACCGTCTCAGGGGCATCGTTCGGGCCCACAACCTCGCCAAGATGGGCAATTGCGGCGTTACTGGATGTCTGCAACACGGTAGCGGCCTGTAGAGCGTCCGACCGAGCATCTGGGCCTCGCAGTCCTAGTGCCCTGACCAGGAACGGCAGCGTCAACCCTTGCAGCAGCAGGGTCCCCGCCGTAACGACCATTGCTGCGAAGATCAAGGTGTCGCGAAACGGCACACCTTCCGGAATCAGGAAGGCAGCGGCCAGCGTCACTACACCCCGTAGCCCGGCCCACCCGATCACCAATGCGTACGACCACGGAACTCTGGCATCACCGGTGTCCTTGTCACGACGGAATAGGAAAGGACGACTTGCGAGAACCCACAGCAAACGAATGATGATCACACCCGCCAGGACCGCTGCACAGAACCCGGCTATCAGCTGTCCAGAGAGATCAGATTCAGAGTTGGCCTCGATGATCCGGCGCGCTTGCAGGCCGATCATCAGGAAGACCGTGTTCTCAAGCAGGAATTCAATGGTTGCCCAGTTCACCCGTTCGCTCAGACGCGATTGCCCCGACTGGATGACCGGCGATTTGTGACCCAGGATCAACCCTGCGGTTACGACGGAGACGACACCAGAGCCGTGAAAGCTTCCGATGTGTATCAACTCAGCCGGTACATACGCCGCGAACGGCACCAGGAGCGAGATCGCTGTGTCGAAGACAGGCCGAGTGATCCGCGCTCGGATCGGAATCACGATCAGGGCCACTGCCAGGCCTACCGCAATTCCGCCCAAGGCGGCGATGAGGAATCCCACGGTCGCCTGGGTAGCGCTGATGGTGCCGCCAATCGCGACAATAGCTACTCGCAGACAAGTGATCGCGGTCGCATCGTTCACCAGAGACTCGCCCTCCAAAATGGTGACCAGGCGTCGGGGCAGTCCGACTCGGCGGGCGATTGTGGTAGCTGCGATGGCATCGGGAGGCGCCACGACTGCGCCTAAGGCAAGTGCCACGGCGAAACTCACCGGCAAGATAAGCCAGGTGATGAGGCCGACGCCTAAAGCAGTGACGACGACGAGCACCACTGAGAGCTGCGCTATGGATCGACGATTTGCGCGAAAGTCGATAACTGAAGTGCGGATGGCTGCGGCATACAGCAGCGGCGGCAGGAAGCCGATCAACACGAGCTCGGAAGTCAGCTCGGGGATGGGGACCCGCGGCAGAAAGGACAAACCGATTCCGACGAGCATCAGCAGCAGAGGCGCGGAGAACCTGATCCGATTGGCCAACGCCGTCACAGCGAGCACGGTGGCAACCAAGGCCAGGATGCTGATAACAACTGTCACAATGCAATGCTTCCATCCCAGTGCCGAGGTGCGGTCGCGGCTGTGTGTAAGGATCGGAGCGTGACCGTATCGGGGGACCCCGACGGGTCGTCCTTGCTGACTTCGGCCGAGGTGAAGGATCTGCTTTCGGCTGCGGTCGAGCATGCCGGCGGCAGCCTGATCTCGTGGCGGCTGGATCATGTTGACGCCAATCCAAGGCGTTCGACAACCGCGACATACTCCGCCGCCGTTGACTGGCCGACCGGACGCCGCACTGAGCTGCTCGGCGCAAGCGCCCGGGCGGGAGGCCGCAGCGGCAACGACGAACGTGCGGTGATCTTCGGAGATGGGGAACGTGAAGTTGCGGTATGGCTATACCCGCACGACCCCGATCTGCCGGGCTTACCACGCGCCGCAGTGCCCAATGCCTTGGCTGCGCTGTTTAACGAGCATCGCATTCTTGATCATCCAGTGACGGGCGAGAACATGACGCTGGAGATGATCAGCTACCGACCGCGTCGACGTGCAGTACTCAAGGCTATGATCAAGACGCCTAACGGGCCGACAACCTTCTTCGTCAAAGTGTTGCGAGAAGCCGCGTACGGGCCCACGCTGGAGCGTCACGAGCTGCTGCGACGCGCGCGATTTCCTGTCGCTCTGGTGGCAGCGGCCACGGCCGACTTCATTCTGGTGCTGCATCAGCTTCCGGGTCGGCCGCTGACGCAGGCGATCTTCGACGAAGCGATGCCGTGCACTGCCGAGAACATGATCGTGTTGCTGGATTCTTTGCCGCCGGCGGTAGTTGCGCTGCCTCGTCGGCCGCCGTGGACCGGTGCAGTGGCAACCTACGCAGAGATGATCGGCGCCGCGTTGCCAGTGTTGGATCCTCAGTTACGGTGGTTGGTCGACCAGGTTTCCGGCGGTCTGACCGGAATGGAGCCGGGTCGCGAGCCCACCCACGGGGACTTCCACGAGGGTCAACTGTTCGTCTCGAATGGTTTGATCACTGGTTTGCTCGACATCGACACCATGGGCCCCGGGCGGCGTGCTGATGATCTTGCTTGCATGATCGCGCATCTCTCGACCATGCAACGGATGACAGCCGAACAGGCCGCGGGCCTGACGCGCTTGATCAATCTTTGGCTGCAGGTCTTCGACACTCGGGTGGATCCGGCCGAGCTGCGGCTGCGGGCTGCCGGAGTTATCGTCTCACTAGCCACCGGCCCCTATCGGGGCCAGGAACCGAACTGGCAAGCCGAGACGGTACGCATGATTGAATCGGCGGTCAGTCTCGCGCATAGCTCCGTCAGAGTCTGATGCGCACGCCCCGCTAGCGGAGCTAGGCATCAAGCACTGCGCAGCAGGGGCACAAAATGGCCCTATGCGAGTATTCCCGGGTGAGCGCAGAGACGGAGTCTGGAACGCCATTCAAGGCCGTCTACGGCCCCGAAGATCTCGCCGAATTCGATCCTGACCTTGCCCTCGGCGAACCCGGCCGCTATCCCTACACGCGGGGCATCCACCCGTCGATGTACACCACGAGGCCGTGGACCATGCGGCAGTACGCGGGCTTCGGCACGGCCGCGGAGTCCAACGCCCGGTATCGCCAGCTGATTGCACAGGGGACCGCTGGTCTCTCCGTGGCTTTTGACCTGCCCACCCAAATGGGTTTTGACTCGGACGCACCTATCGCGTCGGGCGAGGTCGGCAAGGTTGGAGTTGCGATCGACTCGATCGACGACATGCGGGAGCTCTTCGCGGGCATTCCTCTTGATCAAGTTTCGACATCGATGACCATCAACGCCCCCGCCGCTGTGCTGTTGCTGCTGTATCAGCTGGTTGCCGAGGAGCAGGGCATCCCACCCGCGAGCCTCTCCGGAACGATCCAGAACGATGTCCTCAAGGAGTACATCGCGCGAGGAACCTACATCTTTCCGCCGGCACCATCGCTGCGCCTGGTCGGCGATACCTTCGCCTACTGCCGCGATCAGTTACCGCGGTGGAACACGATTTCGATCTCGGGCTACCACATGGCTGAGGCAGGCGCGACGCCGGCACAGGAGATCGCCTTCACGCTGACGAACGGAATCGCCTACGTCGAGGCTGCCTTGGCAGCCGGTCTGGCACTGGACGACTTTGCACCGCGATTGTCATTCTTCTTCGTATCTCGCACCACGCTCTTGGAGGAGGTAGCCAAGTTCCGAGCCGCACGACGAATCTGGGCGCAGCTGATGCGAGAACACTTCGGTGCCCGCGACGAAAAGTCGATGATGCTGCGCTTCCACAGTCAAACTGCCGGAGTGCAGCTGACCGCGCAACAGCCGGAAGTCAATTTGGTACGCGTCGCAGTGCAGGCGCTGGCCGCGGTGTTGGGAGGAACTCAGTCGCTGCACACAAACTCCTTCGACGAGGCGATCGCGCTCCCCACTCCCAAGGCGGCTCGGCTGGCGCTGCGCACCCAACAGGTGCTCGCGTACGAGACAGACGTGACGAAGACAGTTGATCCGTTTGCCGGGTCGTACGCCGTCGAGTCATTGACCGATGATGTCGAGGCGGAGAGCCGCCGCCTGATGGAAGCCGTTGCCGAGCGAGGGGGCGCGGTGACGGCGATCGAGCAGGGATTCCAACGAGCCGAGATCGAGCGTTCGGCGTACCAGGTGGCGTGTCAGATCGACGCTGGAGAACGGGTGGTGGTGGGTGTGAACCGCTTCCAGCTCGAGGAGGAAGAGCCGTACCAGCCGCTGCAGGTGGATCCGGCCATTGAGGTAACCCAAGCTGCCAAGCTTGTCGCGCTGCGCGCTGGCCGAGATCAATCAGCCGTCGACACCGCGCTGGACAACGTACGGGCTGCAGCACGTGGTACTGGCAGCGTACTCATCCCCCTGAAGGAGGCGCTCAGGCTGCGAGCCACCGTCGGTGAGGTTTGCAATGCTCTACGTGACGTATGGGGTGTCTACCGCCCGATCACGTAACCATCCTGTTACCACCAGTTACGGCTCTGTATGTTTCGTTGTTACGACTCGGAGCGTTTTCAACCGGTTGTCATTCGGCGTGAAAGACTGAGCTCAATGCCCGTACCCGATTCAGATGCCGCCCGCCGCGCCGAGATCACTCGGCTAGCCGGCGCGCTGAACGACCGTCTGATCGCCATCCGGCGCGATATCCACGCTCATCCAGAGATCGGGCATCACGAGCACCGCACCACGGCACTCATCGTCGACGAATTGGAGCGAGCTGGGCTGGTGGTCAAAGTGCTACCCGTGGGCACCGGCGCCTACTGCGACGTGCTACCTGGCGGCTACGACGACTCCTCCGGCCTAGTGGGGTTGCGCGCCGACATCGACGCGCTTCCCATTTCCGACGGCAAGAACGTCGACTACGCCTCCCGCAACCCCGGAGTTTGCCACGCGTGCGGGCACGACGTGCATACCGCAATTCTGCTCGGAGTCGGCATTGTGTTATCTCGGCTGCGCGACCTTGACCTGCTCACCAGGGGCGTGCGGCTCATCTTCCAGCCAGCGGAGGAAACCAGTCCCGGGGGTGCACTCGACGCCATCGATGGCGGCGTACTGCACGATCTGACTGAGATCTACGCGCTGCATTGCGACCCGCGAACCGATGTCGGCAAGGTTGCTTTGAAGGTTGGGCCGATTACCTCTGCCGTGGACCAGGTGAACATCACGCTGAGCGGCATTGGTGGCCACACCTCCCGGCCGCAGCTGACCCAAGACGTGATCGGCGCGCTGGGTGCCCTGGCAACGATGACCCAGTTGCTGTTGTCGCGGCGCATCGATCCACGCAGCGGGGTGTCGCTGATGTGGGGATCAATGCATTCAGGTTCGGTGGCCAACGCGATTCCCCGGACCGGCGAGATCGTGGGAACGCTGCGGGCGCTCGACGGCGCTGGTTGGCAGCTGGCCAAGCAGCTCATCCCCGAGCTGGCAGCCGATATCGTCCGGCCGTTTGGAGTCGAAGTGGACGTCGCTGTCACCGACGGAGTGCCTCCCGCGGTCAACCATGCGCGCGGGGTACGCCGGTTGACGCGGGCAACCGAGGAGATGCTCGGGCCAGACGCGGTCGCAGCGACCGAGCAGTCTTTGGGTGGTGAGGACTTCTCCTGGATGCTGCAGCAGGTCCCGGGTGCCTTGGCGCGGCTGGGCGTACGAACCCCAGGAAAGATCTGCCCGGACATTCATCAGCCGACCTTTGTTGTCGATGAAGCCTGTATCCCGGTCGGCCTCAAGGTGCTCGCCGAAGTGGCTACCACCTTCGAGCGGCGAGCGATCTAGACGGCGCGGGCTTCCTGGGGCCGCCGCGCGAGCAGAGAGAAGCCGCGCCAGCAGAGACAAAACTGGTATTGACTCCTTATCGGCTTGCAGCCCGAGGCCTCGCGGTGGGAGTTAGAGTCGGTTCCAGACCTAGCCAGGGCAAGGATGCACGGCCCGAAGTGGTTGGGGCGAAAGAATGTTGTGAACTCCCTTGCCGAGGAGGCATTACGTGAAGAAAACCCTCACACTGACCGGTGCGCTCATCTGCGCGGCCGCTTTGACTCTCACTAGCTGCGCTGAGGCGCCCGGCACCGGCGGATCGTCGGCGCCTCCGGCCGAAAGCCCGAGCGCTACGGCGGGTGGCGCTGCTTACAAGGCCTGCATGGTTTCCGACTCGGGAGGCTTTGACGACAAGGGGTTCAACCAGACCTCGCATAAGGGATTGCTCGACGCGAAGGCGGAGCTGGGTATTGAGACTGGTGAGGTGGAGTCGCAGACAGCATCCGACTATGCGAAGAACATCCAGTCGATGGTCGATGCCGATTGCAACATCATCGTCACGGCTGGCTTCCTCATCAGCGATGACACGCTCGCTGGCGCCAAGAAGAACCCCGACACGAAGTTCGCGATTGTCGACAACAACGATCCAAAGACGTTTGGCCCAGTCAAGAACCTCAAGCCGCTGGTCTTCAATACCGCACAATCCAGCTTCCTTGCCGGGTATCTGGCCGCGGGCATGACCAAGACCAAGAAGCTGGGCACCTTCGGTGGCATCAAGATACCGACGGTCACGATCTTCATGGACGGCTTCAGCCAAGGCGTCGACTACTACAACAAGCAGAAGAGCACCGACGTACAGGTCCTGGGCTGGGATGCTGCGAAGCAGGACGGGCAGTTCACCGGTGACTTCGAGGACATCAAAGGCGGTCAGCGGACCGCACAGGGCTTGATCAGCCAAGGGGCTGACATCGTCTTCCCGGTTGCGGGGCCAGCCGGACTCGGCGCGCTGCAGGCCGCGAAGGCCAGCGGCGGGAAGGTCAATGCCATCTGGGTTGACACTGACGGCTGCGTGAGCGCTGAGACTTACTGCTCAAGCATCATCACCAGTGTCAACAAGGCCATGGATGTGGCGGTACGCGACACGATCAAGGCCGCGAAGGACGGCTCGTTCTCCAACGAGCCCTACGTAGGCACCCTGGAGAATGATGGCACCGGGCTGGCGCCGTTCCACGAATTCGAGTCCAAGGTTCCTGCCGAACTGAAATCCGAACTGGATGCGCTCAAGGCCGACATCATCGGCGGCAAGATCACTATCGACTCCAAGTCACAGCCCTCGGCATGAGTGAAGCAAGGGGGGCGACCCCTTGAACCCCCGCGGCGCGCACAATTACACATGGGCGCGCGCCAGGTGACACCGAGCTCGGTCCCCCTAGCCGAAGCGGGCCTTCGGCTACGGGGGATCACCAAAAGGTTTGGCGATCTAGTCGCCAATGACTCTATTGACCTCGACATCAGGCCCGGTGAAATCCACTGCCTGCTTGGCGAGAACGGGGCCGGCAAGACAACCCTGATGAACGTGCTGTATGGCCTGCTGAAGCCTGATCACGGCACCATTTCCATCGACGGCGTCGAGCATGACCATGAAAGCCCCAAAGAGGCCATCGCTGCCGGAATTGGCATGGTGCATCAGCATTTCATGCTGGTCGAGGTTTTCACGGTCGCCGAGAATCTCATCCTCGGTCGCGAGGACAGCACCGGTGGTCTGCTCAACATGGGTGAAGCCCGTCGCACCGTCCGTCGACTCTCAGAACGCTACGGGCTGGACGTAGACCCGGATGCGCTTGTCGAGTACCTCCCGGTAGGTGTGCAGCAACGAGCCGAGATCTTGAAAGCACTGGCAAACGATGCCAAGTACCTGATCTTCGACGAACCTACGGCAGTGCTCACGCCGCAAGAGACCGACCAGCTGATAGCGGTGATGCGTTCGCTTCGCGACGAGGGCAAAGCGATCGTCTTCATCACCCACAAGCTGCGCGAAGTACGGGAAATTGCGGACAAGATCACCGTGATCCGGCATGGCAAGATTGTCGGCACGGCAAAGCCCACCGACTCCGAGTCTGACTTGGCGGAACTCATGGTGGGCCGCGCTGTTCAGCTCGTCGTGGACAAAGAGCCAGCCTCGCCTACCGCAGAGCCACGACTGGTGCTGGAGGGCGTCTGGGTGGCCAGCCCGAACGGCGCGCTGGCGGTGCGCGATCTTGAACTCCACGTGTCCGGCGGAGAAATCGTCTGTATTGCTGGCGTCCAGGGCAACGGTCAGACTGAGCTTGCCGAGGCGTTGCTCGGCGTGACCCCGATCATGAAAGGGTCGATCGTGCTGGACGGCAATCAGCTGGCCGGGCTGACGCCGAGGGAAACCATTGATGCCGGCCTCGGGTTCGTTCCTGAGGACCGCCAACAGCACGGCTGCGTCGGCACGTTTACGGTTGCCGAGAACTTGATCTTGAATCACCATGACGAACCGCCGTACGCGCGGGGCATCGCACTTGACTTGTCCAAGGTCAAACAGAATGCTTCCCATCGCGTCAACGAGTTCGACATCCGCACCCATTCAATCGAGGCGAGCGTGTCCTCGCTGTCCGGTGGCAATCAGCAAAAAGTAGTGCTGGCTCGTGAGCTGTCGCGGTCGTTGGCGCTCCTGGTCGCCTGCCAGCCCACTCGAGGACTCGACGTTGGGGCCATTGAGTTCGTCCACAAGAGGCTGATCGAGGAGCGAGACCGCGGCACGGCCGTCGTGATCATATCGACGGAGCTGGATGAGGTCGTCGCACTGGCCGATCGGATCGCGGTCATGTACCGCGGCCGAATCGTTGGCATCGTGCCGCCGGACACATCGCGTGAAGTGCTCGGCCTCATGATGGCGGGCGTCCCCGCCGAGGAAGCCTTGGCGAGTGCCTCTGCGACCACTCTGGCGGAGGAAGACGCCGCCCTGGAGGCCAGTATCGGGGAGATGCCTCATGAGCCCTGAGCCGCGGAAGCGCAGGGTCGCGATCCCATGGTCCGACGTGTTGATCACGATCGCGTCGATCGTGCTCGCCTTCATCGTCGGCGCGCTGCTGATGATCATCTCCGATACCGAAGTCCGCAGCAAGTTCGCCTATTTCTTCGCCCGGCCCTCAGATGCCCTGATCGCCTCCTGGGACAAGGTCAGCACCACGTACGCGGCATTGATCAAGGGAGCTATCGGCGGCTACGGGCCGATCACCGAGACGACCGCCCAAGCGGCACCGCTCATCTGCGCGGGGCTTGGCGTGGGTCTGGCCTTCCGTGCGGGTCTTTTCAATATCGGGGCTCAGGGCCAGGCCATTCTGGGCGCGATCGTGGCTGCGTACATAGGTTTCACCTGGCATCTGCCGCCTGGCATACATCTGCTGCTGGCCACCCTCGGAGGGTTACTCGGTGGTGCATTCTGGGGCGGCATCGTGGGCTGGCTGAAGGCAAGGACCGGCGCGCATGAAGTCATCGTGACGATCATGATGAATTACATCGCGTTAGGGCTGTTGGCCTATCTGCTGACCACGTCCGCCTTCCAGCGGCCAGGGCGGACCGACCCGATTTCCCCAATCGTGGACTGGAACGCCACCATGCCACGGCTAGAGGGTGGTCAACTCCACCTGGGTTTTGTGCTCGCGCTGCTCGCCGCCGTAGGAGTCTGGTGGGTGCTGGACCGCTCGACCACGGGCTTCACGATCCGCGCTGTGGGCGCGAATCCCCACGCTGCGGCGACAGCAGGGATGAGTGTCGGCAGGACCACCGTGATCACCATGCTGCTGGCAGGGGCACTCGCTGGCCTTGCTGGCGTTCAGGCGGCCTTGGGGCCCAGCGCTTCGGGACTTCCGGTGCCGCTGTCCCTGGGGATCGTGGGCTCCATTGGCTTCGACGCCATCACCGTTGCTCTGCTCGGCCGCTCACGACCCCTCGGAACCGTGCTCGCCGGCTTGCTGTTCGGCGCCTTGCACGCCGGTGGCCTGGCTATGCAAAGCATTGCTCAGACGCCACTCACTCTGACGACCGTGCTGCAGGCACTGATCGTGCTCTTTGTAGCGGCACCTGCGCTGGTGACCAAGATCGTGCCCTTCCTCAAGCCCCGCAGGACTCGGGCGCTCGGGCCAGTTCCCGAAGGAGGTCTGGCGTGATGACTGCGAGGGGGGCGACCTTGAACCCCCGCCGCGTGCACGCAGTGTTCGTCAAGGGGGACGACCCCCCGCGTTGCGCAGCCAATACACGGGAGTACGCGCGATGAGCGTTGACACCGTCGAGCAGTCTCCACCGCAGGCCGAAGCGACTCGCGTCGAGACACCGCAGAAGCGCCGCCAACGCATCTCCACCGGGGTACTTATCGCGCTTGTCGGAGTGCTCCTTGTGATCGGTCTGGCATCCACCACAGGCAGTGCCCGGTTTGCCCTATCCGACGCCTTTGACGCGGTGCAGCTGCCGACTGTGACAGTGCCTGGTTTCACCACCGTCCTGGTATGTGCCTTGCTCTGCCTCGCGGCCGCGGTCGGCTACCTGTCGGGCCGGATGCGCGGTCGTTGGCCGGTTTTGGCGGGTGCTGTAGCTGCGCTAGCTGTCGTCATGGGGTTCCTGACCTGGGCGGCCTCGGGGCGAGAGCTGCCTTTCCCGGTCAGTAACCAATTCGCCGGCACCTTGTCGCTCGCTACGCCACTGGTCTTTGGTGCGCTCTGTGGGGTGTTGTGCGAACGCTCCGGAGTCGTCAACGTATCGATCGAGGGCCAGTTCCTCTCGGCAGCCTTTGCTGCCGCTGTCGTCGGGAGTCTCACCCAATCGGTGCCGGCGGCCATGATCGCGGCAGTGCTCGCAGGCCTCGCGATGGCGGCGTTGCTGGCCGTGTTCTCGATCAACTACCTGGTCAATCAGGTGGTGTTGGGTGTTGTGCTCAACCTGCTCGCGATCGGGCTCACCGGCTTCCTTTTTGATCAACTGGTGGAGCCTGCGTCGAGCAAGTACAACTCCGCGCCGGTGCTCGAACCGATCCCGATTCCAGGCCTTTCAAGGATCCCGTTCTTTGGTCGCGTGTTCTTCGAGCAGAACATCCTGGCGTATCTGGCAGCAATCTCGGTTTTCGTGGTCTGGCTGATCCTCTATCGGACCACCTGGGGCCTCCGGATTCGCGCCACCGGCGAGCATCCTGAGGCGGCCGACACGGTAGGCATCAGCGTTCGCGGGATCCGGTGGTCAGCCGTGTTGGCTGGCGGGGTGTTCGGCGGTCTCGGCGGGTCCTTCTTCACACTCGCTTCAACTGGTTCGTTCACCAAGGAGTTCACCGTCGGCAACGGTTTCATCGCGCTGGCCGCAGTGATCATGGGTCGCTGGCATCCGGTGCTCGCGTCGATCATGTGCTTGTTCTTCGGCTTCGTGACCCAGATGGCCTCCCAGCTGCAAACCCTGAGCACGCCGATGCCCAGCCAGTTCCTGCTGATCTTGCCCTACGTTGCCACCATCATCGCTGTGGCCGGATTGGTGGGCCGGGTGAGACCGCCCGCTGCCGACGGTATTCCCTACGAGAAGTAGGAATGTGTCCTGGAGGTCGACATGAACCCTGAGCCCTCTGTCATGCGCCCTGAGCCCTTCGAAGGGCCGATCTCCATCGACTGGGAGCGACTGCGTGCCGCAGCCATAGAGGCCAGCCGCAATGCCTATGCGCCCTACTCGCACTTTCCCGTGGGCGCTGCCGCACTGGTCGATGACGGGCGAGTGGTGATCGGCTGCAATGTCGAGAACGCGTCCTACGGCGTGACGCTGTGCGCGGAATGCGGGCTGGTGTCGCAACTGCACGCCAGCGGTGGAGGTCGTCTCGTGGCAGTCGTTTGCGTCGATGGCGTTGGGGGCATCTTGATGCCGTGCGGCCGGTGTCGGCAGCTGCTCTGGGAGCACGGCGGCGCTGAGTGCCTGATCGAGACGCCCACCGGCATCCTGTCGATGAGTGCCGTACTACCCCAGGCTTTTGGGGCCGACACCCTGGCGCGGAGGCATCGTGAATCTTGACCTGGAAGCTCTCCAGGCCTTTCCAAAGGTGTCGCTTCATGATCATCTCGATGGTGCGCTGCGAGCGCAGACGATCATCGAGCTCGCTGCAAATGATGGTCATGCGCTGCCGGCCGACAATGCTGATGATCTTGGCCGGTGGTTCGCCGACGCGGCGAGCTCCGGCTCACTGGTGCGTTACCTGGAGACCTTCGATCACACCATCGGGGTCATGCAGACGGCACCCAATCTGCGTCGGGTCGCCAGTGAGTTCGTGGCGGACCTCGCCGCGGATGGAGTGATCTACGGCGAGACCCGATGGGCACCGGAACAGCATCTAAGGACTGGGTTGACCGCGGCCGAGGCCATTGAGGCCGTTCGGGATGGCCTGACCGAGGGTGTGATGACAGCTCGAGCCAACGGCCACGAGATTGAGGTACGCCAGCTGGTCACTGCCATGCGGCAGGCCGAACCGACGCGTCACATCGCTGAACTTGCACTGCGTTATCGCCGCGACAGCGTCGCTGGTTTCGACATCGCGGGACCAGAGAAAGGCTTTCCTCCATCGCGGTTCCTGGAGTCCTTCAAGCTGTTGCGGCATCAAAGCGCGTACTACACGATTCATGCCGGCGAGGCGGAAGGTTGTGAGTCCATCTGGGAGGCAGTGCAGGTGTGCGGAGCCAACCGGATCGGTCACGGCGTCGCGATCATCGAAGACATCGAGTTCGACGAGGGCAGTGCCAGGCTTGGCGACTTTGCGGCGTACCTGCTCAACGAGCAGATCCCATTCGAGATGTGCCCGTCCTCCAATGTGCAGACCGGTACGGTCGCCTCCATCGCCGAGCATCCAATTCACAACTTGGACCGGCTGGGCTTTCGAGTGACCGTCAATCCCGACAACAGGTTGATGAGCGCGACCACGGTGACCAGGGAGTTCGCCCTGCTCGCCGATGCATTCGGCTATACGCTTCCCGACGTCAGCAGGCTCACCGTGAATGCGGCCAAGAGCGTCTTTGCGCCGCACAGCGTACGGAAGGCCCTGGTTGAGCGCATTGCGGCGGCTGCGAAGCGCACTTTCCGGCCTTGAAACACCGGGCGGGGGTGCTGTCGCGCCGGGCTAGGGTTTAGCCCATGACTTCGCGCGTCCTAGCCGCGGTGGCATGGCCCTATGCAAACGGGCCTCGCCACATCGGCCATGTCTCAGGCTTCGGAGTTCCCTCAGACATCTTCGCGCGCTACATGCGGATGAGCGGGCACGACATCTTGATGGTGTCGGGGACCGACGAGCACGGAACGCCGATCCTCGTTCAGGCCGAGCGTGAAGGGCTGAGTCCCCGGGAGACTGCCGACAAGTACAACCGCGTGATCGTCAACGACCTGCGAGACCTCGGGCTGTCCTATGACCTCTTCACCCGGACCACCACCCTGAACCACTATGCGGTGGTCCAAGATCTCTTTCTCGGCCTCCATCGCAATGGCTACGTGGTGCCCAAGATCACCATGGGTGCGGTAAGCCCATCGACCGGACGAACCCTGCCGGACCGCTACATCGAAGGCACCTGCCCGATCTGCGGATATCCCAGTGCGCGCGGTGATCAATGCGACAACTGCGGCAACCAGCTGGATCCGATCGACCTGATCAACCCGGTCTCCAGAATCAACGGTGAGACTCCCAAGTTCGTCGAAACCGAGCACTACCTCCTCGACCTTCCGGCGCTGGCGGGCTCGCTCGGCAAGTGGTTGAGCTCGAGGACCGACTGGCGGCCCAACGTGTTGAAGTTCAGCCAGAATCTGCTGGAGGATCTCCGGCCACGGGCGATTACACGCGATCTTGACTGGGGGGTGCCGGTGCCCTTAGACGGCTGGCGCGACCAGCCCATGAAGCGCCTCTATGTGTGGTTCGACGCCGTCATCGGTTACCTTTCCGCGTCGGTCGAGTGGGCAAGGCGCAGCGGTGATCCGGAGGCCTGGAAGCAATGGTGGATCGACCCGGATGCCCGCGGCTACTACTTCATGGGCAAGGACAACATCGTCTTCCACACCGTGATCTGGCCGGGGATCCTGCTCGGTCACAACGGTGAAGGTGATCATGGTGGCACAGTCGGGCCGCTGGGTGAGCTTCGGTTGCCCGACGAGATCGTCTCGAGCGAGTACCTGACGATGAGCGGCTCGAAGTTCTCCACCAGCCGCGGCAAGGTCATCTACGTCGGTGATTTCCTGAGGGAGTTCGGTCCAGATGCCTTGCGCTACTTCATTGCGGTGGCCGGCCCGGAGAGCACCGACACGGATTTCACCTGGGACGAGTTTGTCCGGCGCACCAACTTCGAGCTGGCCAACGAGTGGGGAAACCTGGTGAACCGATCGATCTCCATGGCATACAAGAACAACGGCGCAATCCCGAGCCCTGGCCCATTGCTCGATGTTGATCATGACTTGTTGCGCACCTCTCGTAGTGCATTCGACACCGTTGGGGCATTGCTCGGCCGCAGCCGGTTCAAGCTCGCGATCACTGAAGCGATGCGGGTGGTCGGCGCTGCGAACAAATACATTTCAGATACCGAACCGTGGAAGCTAGGAAGCGATCCCGAGCGGCGGGACACCGTGCTGCACTCCGCGCTGCAGGTCGTCTCGGATGCCAATACGATGCTCACACCGTTCCTGCCCCATGCCGCACAGCAAGTGCATGAAGCGCTTGGTGGAACGGGTATCTGGGCGGCGCAGCCGGAGATCCGCGAGGTGAGCGAAGAGGGCGGGCCGGATTATCCGGTGATCATGGGCGAGTACGCCGCCGAGCAGGCCCGCTGGGAGTCTCGCCCGATCACGCCCGGAACGCCACTGCAGCGACCTACGCCACTCTTCAAGAAGTTAGACGAGAGCCTTGGTGAAACCGGACCGGAGTGGGCTCCTATCGAGCGCTGAGGCCCTCACTCCGCGCCCCTTACTTGGTCTTGGCACTATCTGCAGGTGGTGCTAAGACCGAGTATCTGATGCGAAGTGGCTCACGGGACCTGGCCATTGCCGCCGGCCCCTCGATACGAGGTCTAGCCCTTCCGCTCGGCAGACGCCAGGGCGGCAGTCAGTTCTTCGGCGGTCATCCGCCGGGCGTAGCCGGGGGCACCAGG
>Ga0081455_10001903_pt1 | contig 20700 bp, 16 predicted proteins | sample TabmetS3T2R1_FD_70207 | JGI IMG/M metagenome (GOLD analysis project Ga0081455, IMG submission 70207) | Tabebuia heterophylla rhizosphere microbial communities from the University of Puerto Rico - S3T2R1 | ecosystem: Host-associated > Plants > Roots > Rhizosphere ...
CAGCAACTGTATGACAAGTATAACAAAAGACGATCAATAGCATTACAATCGTCAATACTCCCATCAAAATTCCAGACGGCTTATAATGAATTTACTAGCAAACTGATGTTTGATATCGAGCCTTTAGATTCTTCTCTTCAGAACCTTAATACGGAGGGCAATACATTAGCTATAATCGGCGATAATAATCATAGCAAAAATAATAAAAAATTCACAAATATTCTCTTGGCCAGACTATGTATCTACTCTTTATCTTTATTACGGCGGCGAGAGGGCTTTAGTTTATCATCAACACCATCATCACCGCATTTATTGCCGTATGTAGTAATTGTAGATGCCGGAAATAGTTTAGATTTTTATCAATTTGTAGAATTTATAAGACAATATGGTTTAGACATAAAAGAGACTTTACAAAGAATAGTTGTAAGTAGAGCTTTTACAGTCCATCAACTAACCAATCTAATTATTAATGAATTACCTAATATCATTAGACAACTTGACACGTGTCTAATAATAGTTCCAGATTTATTGCACATGTTTACTCATGATCCCAACATTGATCGTAAAGAAGCAAAATATCTAATAAAAGAAATTGTTTCTACGATAAGGAAGATAGCAATATCATCAAGTCGAACGCGATGCGTAGTATCTTGGAATTATCACTACCAGTCTTCTTTATACATCAAGACTCTTCTTCCAATATTTGATAAATACATTCAAGTCACGAGCTTCGGAGGAAGATCATCATTCCCGCAATTAAGTATGAAGATCAATCACAATATAGATGATGGATGTTGCAGGAGCAGTAGTAATAATGGTAGTAATAATTGTAATAACAGTCGTCATTGTTTACTTCAGGCAAGAGACATATATTTCGTTCCGCAAATGTCTAGATAAGTAGTCAATGAGACCAGCTTATAGATGGAATAACATAAAGACGATATGACAACATTAACACGCCGTAAAAAGCAACAACAAATGCTGCCCAATACTAATGTCCATTTCATGCAAGCGGACAAGCGCAAGAATACTTAAGTAAAATTGAGGAGTAATTACAGCAATGAGAAGGGTGCAAAGCTCAGGGTCAACTAGTTATTCTCATCCGATATCTAGTTCTCAGTCGAAAAGTCAAGCAGAAGAGACAGCCAAAGCTGTCAAAGACGCTGCAAAGGGAATTCGAGATGCGGCTATCTCCACGCGAGAAGCGGTCAAAGCATTTAGTGATAGCGGCGTTGTTACAGAGCTTGCCGAATCGATACAAGCAGCAACGAAGGCGGCTAGAGACACAGCACAAGGTATGAGAGATACAAGCAGAGAACTTCACGAAAGTCGAACAACACCTAATGTCGTAAGTGCCATATATCAAACGTTGTCAAAAGTTGATGAAAGAGGGGCCAAAGCAAACGAAACAACAACCTTACTTTCAAAGCCTTCCCCTCAAACGACAGGAACTCCGACTAAAAGGAGAAGGAAATCAAGAGATGATACTGTTACAAAGAAACCGATGAAAAGGTTAACAACGAACAAGACTAAATCTCAATCTGATTTCAAGGAATTAGAAAGCAAATCGAATATAAGTACTAAAGTTGGGAGAAAAAATCGTAGAAGCGAGACGTAGGAGTGAGGTGTGTCGTTACATAACAAATAAGCTAAATGATAGAGTGATTGGTAATACTTCTTCTCTCTATGAAAAAATTGAGAAAGCTTCATGAACGGATACAGAATTTTTATCACCAAAATGACAGAATAATACTATCAAGAATAGCTTCAGCAGCATTCTAATATTTGGCTCTATCAGGGCCAACAACTCCCGTGCATATCTAGTGAGATCAACGAGGACAGATTAAGGAAAATAAAAATAAAATCATAACGCCTTTCTTAAAGCGATATTTTAAATGCATAGTATAAAAAATGGAAAATAGATTGACGAACTAACAATTAGGGGATTTTTTTTGGTTACCAGTTTCTAACATTCGTGCTTGCCAGGGTGCATATCCATCATATTTTAGATTTTCTTCAGATCCTAATTGTGTATAACATCCTTGGAATATGATTTGACTGACAATGAATTAAAACTGCGTGTTCTGTCAGGAATTGTCTCAACGAATGGTGATGCTCCGAAATTTACGAACAATGCTACAGCGACAATTGATTGCAAAGCCTTCTGAAATTGCCTCCTGAAAAGATATTTCATAGGGAAACAAATCTAATTTGGTTACGACTGCGAATAGCAATGACCCACACATTGAAGGATTATCAACGAAACCAATAGGCAACATTAAATAATCGGTCCCAAATTCGCGGGAGATAGTTATTATCCTGTGAAGAATTTACGACGTAGACACTGATGTTAAGTTGAAATATGTATTTTACTCCAGTTATTTACAATGCAAATAATTCTATCCTTTGAATAATATACATAACCACTTTTCTTCGAATGAAGAGGATCAAAGCACTGACTATAATATCTACTTGACCATATCCATGAAATATACTAGAATATAAGAGGACCGTGTCTAGAGTATAGAAATTGTGGTTTGCATTTTAACTGGGTTTCGCCAATAAGATATTGGGTACAATGCTATGAAATAATAGATTTATAAGATTCGATCCTAGGTACATAATATGCCAGAACTTCCTGATACCTATGCATGGATCAAATTGATTGATAAAAGCAAAGGTAAAGCAGTTCCTAGTGGATCAACACTAAGTCATCCTTCTAATATTACGATCCGTTACGTTGTAGCCAATGACAGCAACCAGCCAGTGGGAGAAATTGCCGTAATGGGTGTCCTCTATAAGGATAATGTGAAGGTTACGCCTAGCCCGTTACCTATAACATGGATTACACTAGAAGCGAACCAGCTTTGGAAACATGAATATAACGTGAATAGCACAGGAGAGGCGAATGAATTCCGTGCCACACTATTCGGAGGTGTTGGCAGTTCTATCACAGAAGAAGATGAGAGGAATAACATTTTTAATACGAAATTTTCCTTCTCGGCCGCTCATTAATAGTAATGCGCAAACGATCATTACTTCATCTGATAGGTTTAGTTGTATTGAATCACACCGCATGACTAATGTATAAAAGTGTCATGGTTTAGGGGCTTTTATCTTGTTTTTTATGTCCCATCCGCTACAAATTGATTTGACTCAGAATAGTATTAATAGGAACTGAACATTATCAAGGAAGACTTCATGGCTAATGCGAAGAGCATACTGCACAATTTGTAAAATTAAAGTAGATATTAGATCATCTTCCTACGTAAGACTTGCTAACCACAGAGCTGCAATCGAAGGTTTCTGTCCGATCTGTAATTCAATTCTACTCAGTACCAGAGTAATGCCAACCTCCTCCAAAAAACCGAGGGGCATCAAGAAGAAAAGGGAGAAGCTAAGCATATATTCATCTACCTACTGAATAGGTCAACTATTAAGCCGTTAATAATTCTGAGAAGTGTATTTCAATTTCAACTATAATAGGCAATGAAAATAAATAAATAAGTGAATTTACACCTAAATCGGCTTCTCTGCCAATGATATATCTTACGTATAAACTACCTGATAACGTACAAGATTTTTGTTGTAGAGTAGCACAATAGCCTTAGTTTTGTAATATGTTTTAGGTTAGAAACCCTATTGGCACTTCGTGTCCTCTGCATTGCTAGTTAAACAATTATTTTACTATCTCCCAGCTAAATACTTGATGGTTACTGCACAGAATTGATGTAACATTTCTCTTATTTGCATCATTCTGTACTACTATTTAGCATTATCAACATGGGAGTACCTGAGGCATGAGGTTCTCAGTGTTTGACCAAAAGAAGTCAAAAGGAATCATTGTAATCCATTTGATTGATTCTGTACCGGAGTCGAATACAGGCCGTTACGAAGCAGATATAGGGTTTAGTCCGGTGCGAAGCTATATAGAGCAGCTTATCATTTATTGACTCAATTGAACAATCTAAAACGGGTGCAGTATCGTTACTCTATCAATTCTGTATCAACTTTATTTTGTTTCGTAATCGGCCTTCTTTCACTTTCCCTTTATTTGGAGCAATCAAGCTCATTGATTCCAAAGGTGGACGCATCAAATTTAGCCAAGAACTATTCTTTCTTGATGGCATTGGATTCTCCAAACATTGGCGATGAGGAGACAAATACAGATGATTTACTTCCACAGCCTGAAGGAATTGACGTAGACAGAGAGGGCAATGTTTTTGTGAATGAGATTGGAGAAAATCGTATCAACATATTCAATGCTAATGGTACACTCATATCTACTTGGGGCTCGTCTGGAGGAGATCTAGGACAATTTAGCCATCCCCACGGAAACGAAATTGAAGATGAAAATAACCAAGATATTAACGAGGTATTTGTCTATGTTGCAGACCAAAATAATGACCGCATTCAGAAGTTCTCTAAAGATGGAACATTTGTAACAACTTGGGGTGAAGAGGGCGAAGGGAATGGCCAGTTTCTACATACACACGGCATAGATCTTGACTCAGACGGTAATGTCTATGTAAGTGACAGAGATCAGCCCAGTATCCAAAAGTTTTCTAGTAATGGGACCTTTATTAAAAAGTGGGGGTCTGAAGGAACAGCTGATGGACAGTTCATACAGCCGTGGGACGTTAGTGTTAGCCAAGATGATAGGGTCTTTGTTCCTGACTATGGTAACGACCGAATACAGATATTCTCAAAGGAAGGTGATTTCATAACCTCTTGGGGAACAGCTGGGTCTGGCCCTGGGCAATTTGAAGGACCCGCCGTAGTAGCATTTGATGCTGATAATAATGTTTACGTAACTGACTCTGGTAACCATCGTGTACAGAAATTTACGGGCAATGGAACATATATTACTGAATGGGGTGAGGAAGGGCAAGAAAATGGACAATTTTCTATGCCTGAAGGACTTGCAGTGGATCCTTTTTCAGGGAAGGTATATGTATCTGATACTAGTAATAATAATGTACAGGTCTTTGCCCCCTTAGAGAACTGAATTGTCTTTACAACGAGGGTTTGCTCAAAGCAGATTCGTATTCTAGTTTCCTGGATTTTGGTCCCGTAAAATCAGCTTAGATGAAACATAGTAACGGTATAATATTCATACCTTCATGCTGCAGTAGTGCATTGAATTCAATAAATTAATTGCCGCGGTCAAATTATCTACATTTACCACTAGATCGAGATAAATCGTTATTTGTTTCGATGTTCCTAAACCGTATTATGAACAACGACTGATTGTTGAACTGAACGACATTTGACGTTTACTTTAGAAGAAATTCCGATTAGGAGATAACAACTTAATGTAATAGATCAATCGATTTTTTGTAGGATTGTTTGAATCAGCTTACAAATACTTTGGGGAAAGGCTTCGAACTTATGATCAAGGTTTTGAGAGGCTATCGCACGTCGGCTAACAATTTGATTTTTCCTAGTCGAGCCTGAGCTCGCTCCCACAATTGCGGCATAACCTGCAGTGTTTGACGTTAAAACGACCACACGACTTGCACATGACATTCTCGCAAATTTCCGCAATCTTCTCTAGGTATTCTTCTTTTTCCCTAGTTACAAATTTCTGCTTGTTCTTTGGGCCCAATTTTCGATCTAGGATTATGTCGAAAAGCAATATAATTCATGCAGGAATTAATTTCCTACTATATATATGAGTCTGAATTATCAATAAATGATAGTGGGTAGATTAATCTGCGATGGAGTCATGTCTACAGACAACTAATCCATCCAATTTGCGCCATAGAATCCATTCCCCCATAAAACTGACACTTCAAAAATTAGTCTCCTTCCAATTACACTTATTTTGTCACCAATAAGTTTGATTCCTAACTCGTGTTTGCAATTGGAAAAGGTTATTCGATGGTCCAATTGTTAGTGGCTGGATCGTATCGTTAATTATTCACAAAGGTTCCTTGACGACGCTCTCAACTCATTACGTAGATAGATCGTCAATTCTAGTAGTTCCTATTCCACTCCTTTTTTGATAGAATTAGTTCAAGGAATGTAGTCCGCTCGTCGGAGTTTGGATTGTATTTTTCAACAGTATACGTCAATATTAGGCGTTCCCAATCTAGTAATCACTCCATCATACATCTCTTCCTTTGATTATCACAATCTAAATAAATAACATGTCAAAATAGTTCAATTGGAATTTTGAAGAAAATAAAATGCAATATAACCTGCTTTAGATCGAAAAAAGAACACCCAAAAAACTATTTTTCGGATAGATGAGCAAGATTCAATTTTCACAAAAGAAAAAAATGCATAATATAATTTGGCAGGCTTAACAAATTTAAAATTCGAATATCAGCCACTAAAAGTTGCTCTACTCGGGACTTACATTAACGAATCTGCAATAACAATCAGGCCATTCGGATTCTGCAACACTATAGTTGCCTTCCATTTCTGAATCATTAGTTTAAATAAAGGTTCTGACTGATAATTAGGTGGCACTAATTCGAGAAAATGCAAGAAAATGGCTACTGAACACCCTGAGCATTTGACGCTAAACAAGACCGAAGAATCTTATGATCATAGTCATAAGTTTGATCTTCGTTCTAATACCAATTATCCTACCAAACCAGGATATAAGAATAGGCGAATAAGAGTCGGTATTGATGTAGGCGGTACGTTTACCAAAGCAGTAGCAATAGATATGTCTACAGGAAGTATCTTAGGAAAATCTACTCTACCGACTACTCACAAATCAAATGAAGGTGTTGCAACAGGCATCTTACAAGCGCTATCGGATGTTATGAATAAATTTGAAATACAAAATTCTGAAGTGGAACTCATATCTCATAGTACTACTCAAGCCGTGAATGCCCTGCTCGAGGGTGATACAGCTAAGGTTGGAATCATAGGAATGGGGGTCAAATTAGAGAAGTCCAACATCATAAAACGTACACACATAAAGGATATCATATTAGATGGTAACGGAAATAAGTATATCGAGACATGCTATAGGTACTTGGATACTTCAACTTATCTAGACGAAGAAAAAGTGAGACTTTTAATCCTCGAACTTGTACGCGAAGGAGCCAAAGCCCTCGTGATCAGTGAAGCGTATGGTGTTGATGACCCTAGTAACGAAGATTATGTCGAGTATATCGCGAGGTCAAGTATCACGGGAGGCGATGCCAAAAATGTTCCTGTGATTGCAGCTCATGATTTGACAGGAATTTATGGTCTTGAGATCCGGACTATGACTGCTGTGATTAATGCAAGTATACTTCCGAAGGCTGCTAACACAGCAAAGTTTGTTGAACATGCAGTAAGAGAGAAGCTTGGAATCTCCAATAATACATCAATAAAGGTAATGAAAGGTGATGGTGGAGTTACAGGTATCGATGCGTTTGAAACAAAGCCGATATTAACTGTTCTTTCAGGTCCAGCAGCTAGTGTTGCGGGGGCATTACTTCACCTAAGGGTATTAAATGGAGTCTTTGTAGAGGTCGGTGGAACTTCGACAAATGTATGCATAATAAAGGATGGTAAACCTAAGGTGAATTACGCTACCATAGTCCAACATCCTACTTGTATCCGATCTTTGGATGTGAGGGTTGTGAATGTAGCAGGAGGCTCTATCGTCATGTTGTCAAGCGACAAGAGGAAGATATTAGACGTGGGCCCTAGATCCGCGCATATAGCTGGTTTAGAGTATTCCTGTTTTGCTGATCCTTACGAGCTTAAGGAAGGTGCGCTTATACGATTTAGGCCTGAGATAGAGGATGACTCGGCTCTCAAACACTCAACCAGTACATTTGAATCCGATATCATTAGCGGAAAACAAAGCATGATCTACGCCGTAATAAAGGGGAGATGTCAAACTAAGGGGTCAGGAAAAGAGGGCAATGAAAGAGAAAGGTTTTTTGCCATAACGACTACGTGTGCAGCCAATGCGCTGGGTTTGCTTTCTGATGACGATTATGCCAAAGGGAATACTGAGTCTGCAAAAATTGCCTTATCAATTCTTGCCAAAGAGATAGGTACAACGACTGAAAATGCTGCCAAACAAATACTTGATATCGCGACTGACAAGATTGTTCATATCATGAACCCTATGCTAAAGGAATATGCCCTAACATATAACAGACCAAGAGGATTTTTACTAAGTAGAAAGGGAAATAATGATGATTCTGCACATGATGAAGGAAACAAAACCAATAATAGTTTTGTTTTAGTGGGAGGAGGCGGAGGTGCATCGGTCCTAGTTCCTCATTTAGCTAAGACACTTAATGTGAATTATAAGAAAGCAGACCACGCTGAAGTCATATCATCAATCGGTGTAGCCGCTGCCATGATTCATGAAGAACTTGAAAGAACAGTTGATGTGAACCCCAAACCAGAAGAGGTTTCTATATTAATGGATGAAGTCAAGGACCTGGCCTTGGCTAAAGGCGCTCTGCCGGAGTCTATCACTATACATTCAGAATATGTCAGCGATCGATCTGTCTTACGAGTCACTGCGACTGGTAACATGAGCTTAGACATAGGCACAACCAATTCGAGGGAAATTGGCGAACATGAGGCAGATGACATCGCAAGGAGTCTTTTCGGAACAGCCTCGAATCCTAAATCAAGAGAGACAGGTAATGACATAAAGGAGAACGATCGCAATATGACTGTCAAACGTATTGATTTCAACGTGAAGAACTATCACATATTTGAATGTGAAAAAAAAGTCAAGAACCTATTCGGATTTATCCCCCGTACACAGAAAAAGCAAATTTCAATATTGATTCTCGATAAGTTTGGGAGGGTAAGACTATCCCTAACAGGTGTAAGCATCATCAAGGGTACCAAAAAAAATGTCTTGACTGATTTGCTTACTTTACTTGGGAGCCCTATTGATTTGACAGAAAAAAACGATAGCGAAAAAATGGAAACATTTCATCACAGCAGCAGAAAAACAGTGGATAAGCACTGGGATCTTCCACCACAGGTACATCTTTTGGATGATATTCGGTTAATAGATTTTTCGAATCTCACATCTCCAGAGAATCTTTCTAAAGTCATTAGAGATGAAGTTCAAAAATCATCTTCCAAAGACATTCTTGCTGTAATTAAAAAGTAACGTATTCGAGTCGTACTAACTTATCAGCTGACATCAACTATCATCGTATATTCGCTGAATTGAAGAGCAACCATATAATAGAGTAAATATTCGCATTCTTATCTTTTATTATCAAGAATGCGAAATTTGGAGGTATTAGGGAGGTAAGTTTGAATCGCTAATCAAATTTGGAACGATCCGGTAAATGTTACCATGGATATGCGATAGCAAATATAAATAACCGTCTGGTCCTTCCTTAATATCGGTAATTACCCCAAAACCTTTCCCTAATGCCACATTTTCAAGTTCCTCATTGTCGTTTGCAATCTTATCTGCAACATCTCCCTCAAGATGTAACTTCATTCTATCATCGCTTAATTTAAAATCGTATAGGTAGTCATTATTGTAATCGGCTACGAACAAATCAGTCAGCACTAGTACAAGCAAAATAGGAAATCTCCGAGTAATGGATTTGTAGTATTACATGCAAATTGGTTTCGGTGTCAAATGGCGAACAAATCGAATCTAGGCTAGCGCTACTACTTTCCCATTACCTGTACATATAAAATATCTTATAGTTTTAATTATAGAATTAGCAAATATACTGAGTCAAAAGTAACCGTTTGTTTCCTTGTTTTTTAATCTCCGTGAGTTGCCTGGTTTGATTTAGCTGCTTTAGCATTGTTAAAAATTATTGGTGAATAATCTAGTAAAGTCGATCCATGATTGTAATAATTGAGGACTAGCTTAGACAATTATGTTGGCTACCTAATTTCGAGTTTGAATATGATCTGAATCAAAACGATCGGTAGAATTTGGTTAATTGAGCATAGGTTGTTCGCACGTAGCCGACAGTCTATTCTTGAATGACTTCGCATGTCCTTTCACAAGACATACATATGAGAATCCCCCAAACTTCACATCTTAAGAATAGTAAGAAATATTCATCATATTCAATATATTCTGGATACAACTCAAAATGCTACGGTGTTTGTCTCATGGTTGATCTTTGTGGTCGGTATATTGTTTTGGAGTTATGCTGGTGGAATAAAAATTTGAGAGCCTTAAGACCTAACCGATTGAGAAACAGCTAAAAAAGTAAGAAGAAAATTTGAGATTATTATAATTTTTGATAGTTGCAATATCAATCTAATCTAGATAGCATTTAAATATTAGGCTACACTAATTAGGTTAGTCTAATCTAGAATGAGCCTTACCAGTAACTACGAAGTAGATAACTCACTATTGCTATTGAGGGAGGTCGCAGAAATGATAACTTATAAAATAATTACATCAACAATGTACTCAGCAAAGACCGTTCTCCAGATCTCAACTGAAAATAAGCTACCATTGAGTTCAACTTATAAAAAAATAAGCAGGTTGTGCAAAGTGGGTATATTGTCTGTAGAGAGAGCGTCAATCGACGATAATGGAAAGAAGGTTCTATATTACAGAAGTAAGATAAAAGCGATCGAGGCATGCCTGAATGAAAATGGACTCGCGGTTCACGTCAAAAAATAGGTCCAAATGATTTTCTAGCAGGAAAGCATTTCACAATAGCTTTGATATGATTGGTAACGTCAAGCTTGCCTAGCCCTCCTAGATAAGTTACCAAACAATACAAGCTATCATCATTTCATTTCTTTGAATAAAATGTAACTCATATTTTTTAGCACACAAATTGGCAGTGTGTTTGCTTTGACGATATGATCATATCACGAATAGTCTTAATGCCTTTCTGCGCTGTAACTCACCTAGTAAAACTTATTATGTAATAAGAAGTTTTGAATAACTTGTTTTAATTTTTAATATGTTCTCATTATAGAGAAATGGCTATTAATTTAAATAACAACCATTTAGGTTAACTTAATGTCATGAATAGACAAGTATTGAACAGATCATCTAAGTTCGTTATATATACGTCTCTTTTAGCTGCTATATCCATGTCGTTGGGCTTAATGACATTCAATCCTGTATTCGCCCAAGGCACGAATGAAAGTGATGCAGCAGCAGATGAAAAAGCCCAAAGCACAAGCGAACCAACAGAACTAATCTAATCTCTACGATTCAGAGCTTGTTAAACCAAGCAGTAGTTGAATACGGTAACCAGAATTTCACCGACGCGGCAGACCTTGCACAAATTGCTTATTTGGATAACTATGAATATCTAGAGGCTCCTTTAGCTCAACTAGATCCAGTATTAATGGAGACAACCGAAATTATGATAAGAGAAGATGTGCAGAATGCAATAAACACAAGAGTACCTCTTAGTAAGTTGCAGCAATTGGTCAATACCATTGATGGTAATTTAATGACCGCACAACAGCTGTTCGCTTAACGCATTACAACCTCCTTTTTTCTAGAATCATTTCGTTTATTTCTCCTGTCTGTACTTTCGCTTTTGATATGTATACTTACGAAAACTGGTCTAGATAGCCGTAGTCTCTTGCTTCTTTTCATAAATGATTGACATATATAGGTAAAATACCCGCTTCATTTTGAATTAATTATAACTACCAGTTTATCGTGCCAGTTGGTTAGAATCCTACTCGATTGAAATTCTACTCAGGATTTCAATCGAGTAGGAGGTGTTTTTTCTGACCTGGCGTGCATGTCTACCTATCGGAATTACCTCAGATGCCAATCCCAGACATTCCAATAGCTATTATTTCACTATATTAGGTAGACCTAATTAGGTATGGCTAATATTTAACCTTATTTATGATTGTCTTTTAGGAGAACCGTAATGGGAATTATCTCAATTACTAAACATGCGATTAACGAGTTCACTGTGTTTGAATCTATTCAATGAAGAAAATTTTAGACCTGTGCGCACCCCATATTCATAAGCATAGCTTATTGTTTATTGTTTGCCATGTTCCTCGTACATGTGCTCATTCAATAAGTCTTCAGATCTACACCTAGCTTTACACTCAGAACAAACAAAAAATTTGTCATCCTTAGATGTTTCGCTACCACTGCCTACGTTAGGTTTGGTCAAGATCATTCCTCATAATTGAGTCCATGGGTTTTATATAAGTATAAGAAGCAGAACAACCCAATACAGAGATGACGATTGAGAAACCCTTAATGTCAGTTAAGGGTATTCACCCATAGTTAGATTAACACTTTTGCAGCATTTACCAGGGGGAATTGGATGACCATGGGGACACTGTACTGGATGCCTTAATAGGGTACACAAGGCGTCGGTGAAGACTTCCTTCATGTGATGCTCGATACCACAAACCATTTCTTCGTCGATATCTATCCTCAAACTATCTCTCATTAGAATTTCGAGAAGGCGCGTATTTCTTATCATCTGTCTTGCTATCTGCTCACCTTTGGGAGTGATCCTAATTGAAATATTTGCCTTGCTGTATTCAACAAAGTTTTCCTCATTAAGTTTATGTAGCATACTAACTACTGACGGTTGCTTAATATTCAATAATTTAGCGATAGAACTTATCTTGACTTCATTTCCTCTTTCCGCGATATGCCAAATTGCTTTGAGATACATTTCAAGACTCTCAGAACGCGCAGTCCCGATATAAAGCTCTTCGTCATCAGGTTCCTTAGACTGGCTAGTATTATTTTTCAATATAATGTATAATATTTGATATCGCAAGGGAATTGTTTTTTAACATATTGTCGTTTCTCCAAGAAGAAAATTAACGTGTCGTAATTCCAGTTAATAGTACAGCGTAAGTATTTACAGATAGCAATTTCAGTGGTAACAGCACTACTATTAACGAGAACGTACTTCTTTTAGAGGATCCTTTCCAAGGTTCTATAAGCATCCTGATTTTCTCTGAAGAAGGGAATGGCAGCAGTGGGAATATGATAGAAATTTGCGAACATAAGAGCTATTCAGGGAATTGCATGATATTGGGGCCTGGCGAACATGATATTGAAACGCTCGATTGGCTTCATGATCAAATATTCTCCATAAGGTACCTAGCCCCACAAACAGTTGAATTAAAGAATATCAGTCCCGGTGTACTATTCAATGGCTCTAGTTAGAATTATTTTGATAGACTGATTTTTCTTCACCTTTCTATTCAAGTAGTCAATATTTCAATGGGTGAAAATCTTACAAAAAGTTATATTGAATCTGCTACTTCGATACCAGAATAGTGATGGTGGAGACTAAAAGTATATGTACTTGTACCGGCTCTATTTTTGTTTTCAATTTATTTTTTTCTATCTGTTGATGTCTTTGGATTTGAAAATTCTACTTGGGACCTGGGAGAAGACATGCACACTAATCGGACTGAGATTACTGGAGAAGTATTGGACGACAGAATATTCGTAATAGGTGGTGCTGACTATCAGGAAGATGGAGCAGTCGATCATCTATCATGAGATCTAGAACTATAGTTGAATTAAATGGCACGTCCTCGTAAATTCTTGAGCGATTTAGCAATTCGTCAAAATTATCAAAATCCGACATTTGTCCGATTAACAACCTTTCAATTGTCACATTTGAGTTTTGAATTCGGTCTTGATAGTTTGGTACGAATTTAATTTGCTGATACCATCGATTCATCTGAAATGGATATACTTCATCCGTCAAGTTTCTAGTGTAGGTAATAGTTCCATTGGATAAAATTGAACATTACCACCTGGTAATGACTCAGGTAGCACAGATATATTGGTTGGTATAGGTGAGTAATCGATCTGCATTTTCTCAGAGCCGCTTTCATTTTTAATATTTCCAGCTGCGAATATTTTAGAATAATCCTGGTTCAGAATCATAACACATATCATCACAAGCAATAAGGGTATGATCGTGAATGTTAAAATATTGTAATTTTTTCGAATTTTATTGAAACACTGATACACATTTTCAGATCCGATCAGAAGTTGAATTTAAACCTACATATTGTTTTTCCATTCCTATAACATTACCGCTGCTAGCTTCTCGTATTATTTTTTTCTGCAATGAGAATCAAACAGGAGTATATATATATTATATTTTATAACATAATCGACCATTGAGGGATCAAAGAACAGCGGAGATAGTTCAAACTCGTCGAGAAAATGAGACATCTCACAATGAAGAAGCACCCTCAACTTTCTTATCAATCGTCATACCTACGTATAATGAAAGTGAAAACATCATTAGACTCATAAGCGAAATTGCCAACTGGGTTCCTCAAGATATTAGGACAGAGATTTTGATCGTAGATGATAATTCTCCAGACGGAACTGGTTCATTAGCTAGCAAGTATGCGTTAGAGAATGATTTTGACTTAGCGCTTAACAACAGTAGAGCACTGACAATCAGGGTGATTCATAGGTCGATACGTGATGGCCTGATGTGTGCAGTGCTTGATGGCATTAAGGCCTCCATGGGTAAGAATATTTTGGTAATGGATGCCGATTTTTCGCACCCTCCTCAACTTATACCTCGTATAATAAGCGAATTGAAAAACGAATCTAATTGTGTGGTCATCGGATCAAGGTATGCAAAAGGGGGTACAACTGTAGGTGTACCATTAAAGAGACTTTTAATTAGCTTTGGAGCCACCGAAATTGCAAGGTATGGCTTGAAGGTAAAAGAAGTTCGCGATCCGATGTCCGGTTTTTTTGCATTACCTCGTCACATTTTGAAAGATATCGAATTTAGTACTCAAGGGTTTAAGATCTTACTCGAAATATTAGTCAAAAAGCAAAGTTATGTAACCGTAAAAGAGATTCCATATACCTTTACTGACAGAAAATACGGGAATAGCAAGTTAGATCTCAAGGTCTCAATTGACTTTATGAAGGCAGTTTGGAGCCTTTACAAGTACGGAAGAAGATCACTGAGAAGACCGGAGAACGAAGAAAACAGAAAGTCTGTATTGTTTTTATCGAAAGCAGCTAGATTCTTCACCGTTGGAGCCAGCGGATTAATAGTTAATTTCTTGGTATCTTATTTACTCTCTAACGGGACATTGGGTAGTCTCTGGTATATTCAAGCTACCGCAATTGGAATAGCCATATCTATAACTACTAATTTTGTTCTGAATAAGATATGGACTTTTGAAGACAAGGATTTCTCTGCAGTTCATAGCTTAAAGCAATACGGTCTATTTTTGCTATTCAGCTCTCTAGGCATTACTATACAGCTGACATTAGTCTATGTCTTGGTAGAATCTGGGTTGTCCTACAACCTATCACTTATCAGCGCGGTAGCTGCAGCATCGATTAGCAATTTTATGCTTAATAAGAAGTGGACTTTCGGAGAGAAAGTATGGGGATAGGACCATAAATATTCTTCAGCAAGCTAAAAATTAATTGATCCGATTCTGCACCCTTAATTGAGATGTTTGCAGCTTTTTAAAAAAATAGTAAGAATAAATTAGCGAATTTCCAGCTTCGCGAGAATATCTTCTATAGTCTGTTCGTCTTCCAGTTCTGCATCAAGAAGGTCTAGTGCCAGATGGTACGTTCCGTGATCTTTGTCCTTAACATTATTGGCAAGGTCATTGTACAACTTGATAACACTCCTTTCGAATTCCAATGCTTTTTCTAAAGCACTGCGAAGTGTCAAATACCTTGAAGGTTGAAGTTTGCCCAGTCCACTGTCTTGTTCCCACGATGAAGGGTCGTCTTTAGCGTTTGTCCCAAGCTGCATCAGCCTTAGAGAGACTTTTTTTGCATGTCCAAGTTCCTCATCTGCTCGATCCTCAAAAAACTTTTGTTCCAGTACACCAAGCCCTTCTATATTCTGTGAAATGTACCAGAAATAATGGAATGCCGACAATTCTCCTGAATACGCAGTTTTGAGCATCTCTATTGTGCCTTCTACGCCGGAGCCGGCTATTTCTTTTCCCATTTTACCCATATTATATTCAATATCTTTATGGATAAACTCCTATTTAATAATTTTCAACAATTTAGTACGAACTAAGCATAAAGAATAGACAGAATTATAAGAATTCCAAGATAATTTTGAAAAATGAAAATATCTTTCAGTGGGGCATATTATGTATAGGAATAATGTTTCTATTGAACTACAAATGAAAATTTTCACGACTGCATGAATATTCGTGCTGTTTCGAACATGAAACCGAAATCATACTAATCCTAGTATGATATAATCAAATTTTAAAATCAAAAGGAGCGTTGGATATTTTGGGGGTTATGTGTGCTCAGTTGAAATATCCTTTTCCTTTTTCCTATGCGGAAGCTCCAAACCAATAGTTCCCATTATAGAATCGCCGATCGGCTCGAAAATGGTTCGAAGGGATTCCGAATCATAGTATTTGATTATCTCATTCAACTTGTTTTCGATCTTTCTTTGTTCTATCTTTAGAAGCATATATCGAGATATTAATGCCTTCACTTCATCTGCTTTATCTTCCTCAATTGGGTTCTTATCAGGTGTGTTTGGTGGAGACATGCTTGGTCATGGTGCATCTTTCAATACTATTACCTGGCCATAGGAAACCAGAACTTCGTTCATGCCATAAGTGATCTGGTCCAAAGGGTCCAAAACCCCGTCCGTATTATCGCAAATGTAGGTTAGTAAATCGATTTCTTCAATTTTTTCATTCTTGTTAATACTTTCGAGAAATTTAGAAGCCTTTTCCATAGTTAGACTTTCCTAATTAGGATATCCTAATATTTAAACAGTATTATTGTTCACAAAAAACACTTTTGATAATTAGAAAGAGAAATCTATTTATTTGTGATTCTTAGGTTAGCCTAATATATGAGTTTGAGCGAACGCTTTACAAAATCTTGTTTCTTATTGCTTTTAATTTTTGCTGCGGTTAATCTAATTTTATCTTCATTGTTTATAGATAGTGGAATTGCACAACAACCAGTTATTAGCCAACAATCGACAGATCCACTTATTGCATTCATCAATCTACAAAGGATTGGGACTCAGCTTAACCTTACAGAATATAGTTTAATTAACGGTGATATTGAAGCTGCATTCCAGCATGCCTATATCCCTCATTCAGTCACTTTCCCGGTTTTAAAACCTATTTTAAGCGAGGTAGACCCCGCGTCGTCAAAGAGTTTGGAAGGGCTGCTTACAGATCTTCCGATAAAAATTCGAGCCTCGACAAGCCCGGAAGAAGCAAAATCCAATATAAGAACTGATGTAGTCACGATAAACAATTTGCTGAATACGATCTCAAACTCAACTTCTACACAAGGGTCTATTGAAGATTCGGGATTCTTTCTTCAAACCTCAGCTATTCTTTTGGCAGATGCAATTCAATCGTACCAGCAGCTAAATGCCTCTGTCACCCAGGATGGTTCTAGTACATTAAGCCGTCAGAATGCACTGGGATTGGTAAATAGTTCAATGGTAAATTTTGAAAAAGTTGCAGATTTATTTGAAGATCCGAAACGAGAGGAAGTTAGATCCTTCTATGGTCAAATGCAAGAAGGAATCAAAAATAACATACCATTTGATACTGTTGCAAGTATTGCTTCTGCGATAGAAAGAGACTTTTCAGAGGAACTTAATTTAAGTGGTGGCAGTGAGAGTGGATCCGAACAGGCAAAGTACTTTTCCACCATTAGGGAACTGCTTAATAGTAGTATTGCCTCGGTGAATGCTGGAGACTATGATGCTGCAGATGCAGCAGCAATTAAGGCATACCTAGATAACTACGAATATCTAGAGGCACCTATCGAAAAACATGACCCTGACCTTATGGTAGACATTGAGATAGAGATGCGAGAAGAACTTCGTCAGATGATAAGAGAGGAACGTTCCCCACAAGAGATTGTCGTATTTATTCAAAATATCTTGGGTAAATTGGATCAAGCTGAAGACTTGCTAAGAAATGATCCTGGATACCGAATGAACTCAAACGCTACAGCAACTACTGCTGGATCATCATTAGCGAATATTCAAGGGTTGAGGCAGGGCTTTGGTACTTACACAGGAGAAACTCGACAAATGGGAGAAGCAGATGATCCAGCAAAACAATCAGTGAGAGATAACATAGATCAGATAAGACTCAAACTAAGTGAGATGCTTAGGCTCTATGAAAGACAGAATTATGAAGGTGCACTATTGACCGCACGGTCTGCATATTTGGATAGCTATGAAATCATTGAAATTCCACTTAGACCAATAGACCCAGATTTTACACTTGATATGGAGATTAAGTTTGCTGAATTAAGGAATTTGCTTCAGCAGCGTGTACCATTACAAGAAGTCGAAGGGAAGACCGTAGAGATTAGGAGAGGATTGGATGAATCGGAGAGACTTGTGTCAGGAGTGGGAATAGTAGCCCCGGCAATTGCTTTCTCAACTTCATTCTCCATTGTATTCAGGGAAGGGTTGGAATCTGCCCTAATAATAGGTGCGATTCTTACATATTTGCAAGCATCAAGGAATACCCATTTCAAGAAGCATGTATACTATGGAATTCTTATTGCAGTGGCTGCTACGGCTGCAACTTGGTTCATAGCACAGTATATTATTGAAATATCAGGAGCAAATAGAGAACTGATAGAAGCTATTGCTGGCCTCTCGGCTGTTGCAGTTCTTTTCTGGGTTAGCTTCTGGGTCTTAAATAAGATTGAAACCAAGAAATGGATCGAATTTGTTAAAGCGAAGGTTTGGAAGGCCACCACGACAGGCAGCGTTATCGTATTCACGGCCCTTGCATTTTTCACGGTATATAGAGAAGGTTTTGAGACTGTCCTATTTTACCAGGCGATGCTATCCTTTGCAAGATATATGGAACTATATGTTGTAGCGGGTCTTGTAATTGGGCTGGCGGTCATCATTGGAGTGGCAATTTTGGTCAACAAACTTGGGAAAAGGTTGCCCCTGAGAGCACTCTTTGCCCTAACCATGGGTATAGGGGCATACATGTCCATTGCATTCATGGGAAATGCAGTTAGAGAGCTACAAGAACTAGGGGTGGTTCCCACTACTCCCCTGTTCGGCATAGTTCCAAGGTTGGATATTAATATGGCAACAATGACTGGAATTCACCCCACTCTGGAATCAGTTGTTGCACAGGTTATTCTTCTCGCTATATACCTTATTGGTTCACTCTATATATTGATCCTGAAGCCCCGGCGACAGAAAGCTATTGAAACTGCACGAAAATCTATGGCTGATTTACACGGAAAGAAAGAGGTATGAACTCGGTCAAGGCTCGAAAAGTCAGTATCACATTCTCATGACCGTGACTCGACCTCGGAGGTAGATTGTCTACGGCAAGCTTATCCTTGGTTTGTTGTAATACAAATACCTTCGGCCCTGTTGGTAGGTCTAGGGCTAGGACCGATATCATTTAAAGTGCTACGAATTCAACCATTGAAGAGTTGGTAGATCAAAATGTATCAGGTGACTTTCGTCAGAATTTCAGAAGATACTAAGTTATCGGCTAAGTCAATCAAAAATAATAAATTAACTTCTGCTGTTTCATTTCCTATTACCCCCCTGCGAATGATGCGATCACGAACCAAGGAAAAAGGAAAGCATGCTCACTCCACTCACTATCGAAGATTGGTATGGGAGAATATAGTTTGGCCTCTCATCATTCAAGTAAATCGTCCTTATTTTACGCTTGAAGAATATCAGTGCAAAAGGAATGAATTTTGTAAGATTAATGACATTCCGGTGTCTAAGCTATCTGGCGGGTTAGTGTCACTGATTATAAAAGACATCCTGAAGAAGGATTATGAACACAGAACCTGGATTTACTCAATTCACTATAGGCTTATTCCATATATGCGAAAAAAAACGAAGCTTGAGTATGGTCTCGCAGTTAGGGAATCATCTGGGAAGCGATAAAGGGGAAATTCAGAAATAATCGTTTATCATCCAACGCAATTTAACGCTAGCGACATTGATAATGGAGTTGGATTTTCACTTTATTGCAAATACTTAATGACTACTATGTGATTCTGATTAACTAAGACCGTACTATAAAATAAACGAGATCACTAGGGCCATATCTTATTTCACGGCATCGAATAAGACATATTCTAGAAAATGCAATTTTGCTGATGTGGGACTCGAAATTCCAAGTTCCTTCACCTCTACTCTATGGGAAACGAGAAAGAAGGAAATTCATTTGATGCGGTCTATCACATTCAAACACATGAAAACGAACACTAAAATTCGAAATGTTTCTTACTTTGAAGGTCCTAACGATTTCATACCTCATTTGATTAACAACTATGAATATATAATATTAAGCTGGTGCTTAGCACCTCTATCGAAACATTGGGTGCACCTTTCCGAGAATTCAGTAGTTGGCCATATCTTTAACTAGGATGATCTCGTATAGAATATGAGCAAGAGGTGTATTCCACAGCAGGAACTCCTGAATCTCGACATGGACACAAGAAGACTGTTTGTAGTATTTGTGGGAAAGATTTTGAATCGGAAGAAACATTGAATATCCACAAGAAAATGGAACATAGCGAATCGAGCCATGCACCAGCTGGTGTAGCATAGATTCTTCTATATTTTTATTTTACTTCGAATCTTGACTTTCTCCCTTCGAATCTGTACTTTGACACGCTTCCACTAGTCGTCAGGAAGAATACGGCCTCTAGGAAATTAGAAAATATTTATAATTTGGATTCTTATTTGAAAGATTCTAATATACATTTGAGTAGTATTATTCCAATCGAGTTCA
>Ga0081455_10002767_pt1 | contig 20686 bp, 23 predicted proteins | sample TabmetS3T2R1_FD_70207 | JGI IMG/M metagenome (GOLD analysis project Ga0081455, IMG submission 70207) | Tabebuia heterophylla rhizosphere microbial communities from the University of Puerto Rico - S3T2R1 | ecosystem: Host-associated > Plants > Roots > Rhizosphere ...
TCGGCCTCGATGCCGCCGACGCCCCAGCCGAGCACGCCGAGGCCGTTGATCATCGTCGTGTGGGAGTCGGTCCCGACGAGCGTGTCGGGGTACGCGAGGCCGGTGCGCTCGTCGACGAAGACCACGCGCGCGAGGTACTCGAGGTTGACCTGGTGGACGATGCCGGTGTCGGGCGGGACGACGGCGAAGTTGTCGAAGCCGTCCTGGCCCCAGCGCAGGAAGGCGTAGCGCTCCTGGTTGCGCTCGAACTCGCGCTCGGCGTTGAAGACGAAGGCGTCGCGGGTCCCGAACGCGTCGACCTGCACCGAGTGGTCGATGACGAGCTCGGCGGGTACGAGCGGGTTGATCTTCTCCGGCTCGCCGCCGAGGTCGGCCATCGCGTCGCGCATCGCGGCGAGGTCGACCACCGCCGGGACGCCGGTGAAGTCCTGCATGACCACGCGCGCGGGCGTGAAGGCGATCTCCTCGCTGGGCTCGGCCTTGGCGTCCCAGCGCGCGAGCTTCTCGACGTCGGCCGCGTCGACCGACCCGTTGCCCTCCGTCCGCAGCAGATTCTCGAGCAGCACCTTGAGGCTGAACGGCAGGCGCGCGACGTCGTACTTCGATTGCAGCGCGTCGAGGCGGTAGATCGCAAGCTCGCGATCGCCGATCTTCAGCGCGGCTCTTGCGTCGAACGAGTTCGGATGCTCGGGCATGGTCAGGGTCCTTTCAGGCGTCGGCGGGGAGCACCACGAAAGGCTCCCCGCCGGGCGTGGTCAAGCTGCGGAAGTGTCGATCCAGGGTTGCGATGCGATTGGTGCGCAGGAGGCCGGCGAGGGCGACCAGCGAGGCATCCGCCAGCCCAAGGAATGGATGACTTCGCGCGATGGCAAGCGTCTCGCGCATGCCGTCTGCCCACCAGCGCACGGTGTAGGCACCCGCTTCGAGGCTGCTCCACAATGCGTCGCGTGCGACCTCACCACCGCGGTCCGTGATGATGTAGTCCATCTCGGCCACCGTGAGCGGCGTGGTGACCAACTCCTCGTCGTTCACCTCGATCCAAGCGCGGGCGCTGTCATGGTCCTCGTCACTGCCGCGCATCAATGCAATGACGAAGCCCGTATCGAGAACGATCGTCACTCTTCGCCGAAACCCGTCAGGTATTGCTCGTAGTTCCGGGCCAGATCGGGCGGGCCGCCGTCGTTCTCGATGATGCCGATGCCCTGCGGCTTGGGCCGGCGCGGCTTCTGCACCGCGCCGGCGAGGGTGCGGCGGATGAACTCCGCTTTTGTCAGGCCCTCGTCGGCCGCACGGCGGGCGAGAGCCTCGTCCAGATCGGGATCCAGATAGAGGCTCGTCTTCTTCACCCTACGTAGGGTACAGCACCTCGCTCCTCGGGGGCGGCCCGCAGCAGACGGGTCGTGGTGACGATCGCGAGCAGCGTCATGATCACCGCGCTGGCGACGCACCATTCGCAGATCGCGTGGATCGAGAACAGCTCGCGATAGGTCAGATAGGCGCTGAAGCCAAAGCCGGTAATCGCCACGAGGGCGCTGGCCATGAGCCCGGTCTCGCCCGGAATGAACAGCGCCCCGAGGATCAGCGCGTAGCCGATCAGCCCGAGCACGGCGACCGGCACGCTGGCGAGCTTCGACCACTCCGACGTCTGCACCTTGATGCAGTTGGCGCCGAGGCCGCAGGCGGGGTCGATGCCCTGGTAGTGGATGTACGTGAGGTACGACGCGATGCCCAGCCCGATGACGGCCAGGGCGATCGCTGCCAGCCGGAGCCGGCGGTCGGTCACGCCTGCCCCAGCACGCCGTCGATCGCCTTCTTGTAGGCGTTGACGTCCGTCGGCGCCGCGTCGACCTTGGTCACGGCGCCGCCCCGCTTGCCGACGAGGATCGTCGGCGTGGAGTTGACCCCGTGCTGGTCGGCCAGCGTGTTGGCCTGCTCCAGCGGCTTGAACGCGGCGGGCGTCTGCGCGAAGGCGCTCGCCTTCGTCGCGTCGACTCCGGCGCCCTTGTAGATCGTGTTGAGGAACTCCTGCGTCACGTAGCCCGAGTTCTCCTCGCCCTGGTTGTAATAGAAGACGTCGATGAAGTTCCAGAGGCGGTTCTGCTGCCCGGCGGCGGCCGCAGCGCGTCCCGCGGTCACCGAGTCGTCGCCGATGAACGAGAGGTTGCGGAACTCCATGCGCACCTTGCCGTTGCGCACGTAGTCCTGCACGAGCGTCGGCAGCGCCTGCAGCGAGTACTCGCGGCAGAACGGGCACTGCAGGTCGGCGAACTCGACGAGGCGGACCGGCGCGGTCGGCTTGCCGAGGTAGATCCCGCTCTGCGGGATCCCGTCGAGCATCGCTGCCGATTCCTTCTGCCCCGGGATCGGGCCGTTGGACTTCTGCGCGGCCGCGGGCCGGTTCTTGGCGCTCCCGCCGCCGCTGCTGCTCACGACGATCGCGATGACGACGACGACGGCCGCGGCGCCGAGCACCGCGAGCACCGTTCGGATGCGCTTGCGGCGCAGTGCGGCCGCCGCCTGCGCCTGCTCGGCCTCGACGCGCGCCTGGCGCGCGGCGTCGCGGCGCTGCTGCTTGGTGGGTCTTGGATTCGTGCTCATGTGGCCTTGTCTGAGGATCGGCGTGCAGAGGGGCGGACTTGAAGAAGCCCGTCACCCGATGGTGCCCCATGTCGTGTCAAGAACCAGTCAGGCGTCGACGAGCGGCGGAGGGCGCTCGGCCAGCGACGCCGCAACCAGCCGTCCACCGCGCGGCACGAGCACGCGCGGCACCTGCGGCACGTGCGCGACGAGCCGCCGCGCGGCGCGCCGCGCCGGTCCCGCGAAACGCGCCACCAGCCGCTGGATGCGCCGCTCGCCCACGTACCGGCCGGCGAGCAGCGGCAGCGCCAGGACGAGGAATGGCGAGACCATCAGCACCTCGACGCCCGTCGCGGCCTGCACCAGCAGCAGCGCGACGGTCAGCGCCGCCATGCCCAGCAGCAAGTGCACGTCGCGGCGTGCCATCGCGCGCAAGAGTAGAGCTTCGTAGGAGAGGGTGGGCCGCCGCGCCCTAGGGGGGAGAGAGCGCGACGCCCACCGGGTCGGCGCAAGGAGGGGGGTTCCCAGCGCGTTCAACACGCACAAACGCCCCGTCCGTGGAGAACTTGCGCGCTTTTCAGTCGACGCGATCGAAGCGGCCGGCGCGCCGCGAGCGACGGTCGACCTCGAACCACACGCGGCAGCCCTTCGAGCTGTCGACGCCCCAGCGGGCGGACAGCTTCGAGAGCAGCTTGAGCCCGTATCCCTCGGTCTTGACGCGGTCGGGATCGAACCCGGCACCGGGGTCGGCGACCTCGACACGCGCGAAGTCGTCGTTGAGCCGAGCGAAGAACACGATCCGCTGGTCGGCCCGCAGGGCCGCGTGCCGGACCGCGTTGCCGACGATCTCGGTGGCCAGCAGGGTGACCGTGTGCTCGATGTCCTCGTGCAGACCGTGGGCGTGAAGCGCACGCCGAGCAAGCCGCGCGGACTCCGGACGCGGCTCCAACGCAAGGAGCATTTCCCTGGTGTCGGTGGCGATCTGCGCCATGTATCTGGCCGTGTGCTGCCCCGAGTGAGAGCAGGTCTAACCCTCTGTCCGTTTCCCGGCGCATCATCGCATGAGGTCCTGCATCCGGGGCGGATCGCTGACAGACCTCCACGCGCGTCACGCGCGGGGGGCGATACTCCGAATCGTGCGCAGGGCGCTGCTGCTCGCCGCTGGTCTCGCCGCCGCCGTCGTGGCCGGGTGTGGCTCCAGTTCGGACGTGCGCGAGCTCGCGGCGTGGCGGGTCCAGGCGCCGTACATCCCGCCGCCCGAACCGGCGGCGCGAACGGTGCGCGCACCGGCGGCCACGACGCCGAAGTCGCCCCCGGCCGACCAGCGCGCACCGACCGACGCCGAGGTCGCGCGCGACCTCGAGCGCGCGTACGGCACGAAGGCGGGCCGGATCGTCAACGCCGCAACCGTCACGGCCGGAGGGATGGCGACGGTGCCGGCGTCGGCGCCGTCGCGCGTGGCGGCGATCATCGCCGCCGCCAACCAGGTCGCTCGCAAGCCCTACGTCTACGGCGGCGGCCACGGCCGGCTGGCCGGCGAGACGTTCGTGGACACCGCCTACGACTGTTCGGGCTCGGTCTCCTTCGCGCTGGCCGCGGCGGGCTTCATCGACAGCCCGATGGACTCCAGCGCGCTCGCGCGCTTCGGCAAGCCCGGGCCCGGCCGCTGGGTGACGATCTACGCAAACGCCGGACATGCGTTCATGACCGTCGCCGGCCTTCGCTTCGACACCTCCGGCCGGGACGTGGACGGCTCGCGCTGGCAGGCCCGGACGCGCCCGGTCGGCGGGTTCACGGTCCGCCACCCGCCCGGGCTGTAGCTAGATCACCTGCAGCGCCGCTTCGGTGCCGGTGAGCGTGAGCAACCGGGCGACCGCGCCGTCGCGGCGACGCAGCACGCGCAGGTGGCAGCCCGAATCGCGCGCGGCGAGCAGCACACGCAGGCTGGCCGGGTCGGCGAACGTCGCCCCGCTGAGGTCGACCGTCACCTCGCCCTCGGCGTGCGCCAGCGCGAGCGCGAGCTGGGGCGCGCTCGCGACGTCGAGCTCGCCGGTGACGACCACCACCGTGCCGGCGTCGCAGCGCCGCACATCGAGGGAGAAGAGCGGGTCGTGCAGCACGACAGCCGACCATAACCCGAGCGCCCGACGTCCGCCGCGACGATGCCGCTCGTTGCGGAAAACCGGGTCGTTAAACGCGAGACCCCGGCGCGCACGGAGCGCGCCGGGGTCAGAGCGGCCTTGGGGGGCTTAGGCCGCCTCGCGCAGGTCGGCCAGATCCTCCATGTCGGCCAGCCGGCTCAGGGCCTGGGACTCGAGCCGCTCGGCCTCACGGGCACCGATGTGCAGCTCGCGCTGCACCTGCGCGCGAGTGCGCGGCTCGCCGACGGTGCCGAAGCGAAGCTCGATGACCTTGCGCTCGTTCTCGGGCAGGCGCTGAAGCGCCTCACCGATGCGCTCGTTGACAAGCGTCTCGTGGACCTCCTCCTCGGGGGAGGGGGCCTCACCGGCCTGCAGGTCGCCAAGCGTCGCCGAGTCGTCGTCGTCGCCAAGGCGCATGTCCAGGCTCGAGGGGTTGCGGTCGACGGCGACGATCGCCTCGACCTCCTCGACCGGCATGTCGACCGCCAGGGCGATCTCGGCAGGCTCGGGCTCGCGCTCGAGCTTCACAGCCAGTTCGTTGCGCACACGCCCGACCTTGCGCGCCTTCGTGGCGACATGGGCGGGCAGGCGGATGGTGCGTCCGGTGTTGTCGAGGCCGCGTTGAATGGCCTGCCTGATCCACAGCGTCGCGTAGGTCGAGAACCGGAACCCCTTGCGCCAGTCGAACTTCTCGGCGGCGCGGATGAGGCCCAGCATTCCCTCCTGCACGAGGTCATTGAGGGTCAGGCCATGCCCCTGGTAACGGCGGGCTATCGAAACCACCAGGCGCAGATTGCAATTGATCAGCCGCTCCTTCGCGACGAGATCGCCCTTCTCGATGCGCTGCGCCAGCTCGAGCTCCTCCTGCGGCCGAAGCAGACGGAACTGATTGGCGCGCTGCAGGAGCTGGTCGAGGGCGTCGGCGTGGACGATGAGTTCGTCGGGAGCGTTCTTCGTGTCGAGCAAGATCCTCCATCTGAAATCCGATTACTACAGTTGGTATTGTACCCTCGATTGGTTGCTCGCGCAACCTCTCGCGGGGATGGCGTCCGCACGCGGTCACGTGGTCCTGCGAGGCGGGGGGCACGGTCCTACAACGCCGCTGCGAGGCCGAAGGTGCGGCGGCGACAGCAACAGCTACCCCGCTCGCCCTCATTAGTCACACGGCGACGTAGGACGTTACGGGCGAAGCTTTGCCTTCCCTATCGGCAGGCTAAGGAATTCCCAAAAGCCGGGCGTGTTCATGCACGAACGGCTTACCGGGCCGCCGGCGGCTCACGGGAGCGAATGGAGCCGGCGGCGGCCCGGGGCGGCCGTGGTGGGCGAGCACGCTAGGTGCGGCCCGCCCACCCGCCGCGGCAAGCGCGGGCGGGCCGGGTCTTCCCGGTCCGCGCCGCCGCGGCCCTGCCGCCGCTCTTAGCCCTGCCCGTCATCGCAGAGCCAGCGTGGTCTCGGGATCGAAGAAGTGGGCGCGATCGAGGTCGACCGCCATGCGCACGCGATCGCCCGGCGCGAGCCGCAGGCCCGGCTCCAGCCGTGCCGTGAAGCGCGCGCACACCTGGTCCACGGCGGTCGCGCCGCCGACCTCCTGCGCGACCTCGAGCTGGTCCTCGGTGAACACCGCCGGCGCGTCGAGCTCGCAATGGACGAGCAGGTCGGAGCCGAGCGACTCGACCAGGGCCACCGGAGCCTCGATCGCGTGGTCGGACTCCGCGCCGGGCGGGAGGTAGGACACGGTCTCGGGCCTGATGCCCACGACGACCGGCTCGCCCGCTCGCATGAGCACCGCCTCGGGCAGGTGCGCGTGCAGCCGCAGGCGCTGGCTGCCGAGCACGAGGTCGACGTCCCCGCCGACGCTCTCGAGGTGCCCGCGCGCGAAGTTCATCTCGGGCGAGCCGATGAAGCCGCCGACGAAGAGGTTGGCCGGGCGGTCGTAGAGCACCTGCGGGCTGTCGCACTGCTCGAGATGCCCGTCGCGCATGACCGCGACCCGATCGCCCATCGTCATCGCCTCGACCTGGTCGTGCGTGACGTACACGGTCGTCGTGCCGAGCTCCTGGCGCAGGCGCGCCAGGTAGGCGCGCATCTCGACGCGCAGCTTCGCGTCGAGGTTCGACAGCGGCTCGTCCATGAGGAAGGCCTGCGGCTCGCGCACGATCGCCCGCCCGACGGCGACGCGCTGGCGCTGGCCGCCGGATAGTGCGCGCGGCCGGCGCGAGACGAGGTCGGAGAGGCCCAGGCGCTGCGCCGCCGCCCCGACGCGCTCGGCGATCGCCTCGCGCGGCGTGCGCTGCATCTTCAGCGCGAATCCCATGTTGCCCGCCACGTCCATGTGCGGGTAGAGCGCGTAGCTCTGGAAGACCATCGCGATGTCGCGATCCTTCGGCGGGAGGTCGTTGACCACGCGCGGGCCGATTCGGATCGTGCCCGTGGTCGCCTCCTCGAGGCCGGCGAGCATCCGCAGCGCGGTCGACTTGCCCGACCCGGAAGGGCCGACCAGGATCATCAGCTCGCCGTCGCCGACCTCGAGGCTGAAGTCGCGCACCGCCTCGGTGCCGTCGGCGAAGACCTTGCTGACGCCCTCGAAAGCGAGTTCGGCCATGGCAGAGCTATCGCTCCTTTCTTGACGCACGCACGCGCGCGATGAAGTCGCGGTACCAGAGCGCGCTGCGCTTCGGCACCCGGACCTGCGAGTCGAAGTCGACGTGGACGATCCCGAAGCGCTTGTCGTAGCCCTCTTCCCACTCGAAGTTGTCGAGCAGCGACCACACGCAGTAGCGGCGGACGTCGGCGCCGTCGGCCACCGCCCGCGCGAGCGCGGCGAGGTGGCCCTGCAGGTAGGCGGTGCGCTCGGGGTCGTCGACGTGGCCGTTGGTCGCCGGCGGGTCGTCGAACGACGCGCCGTTCTCGGTGATGTAGACCGGCAGTGGGCCGTAGTCGCGGCGCAAGCGCAGCAGCACGTCGTGCAGCCCGGTCGGGTCGACCTCCCAGCCCATCGCCGTGGTCGGCGGAAGCCCGGCCACCTGACGAGCCTGCAGCGGCAGCTCGGTCGGCGCCGCCGCGATGCGCTGGGGGTTGTAGTAGTTGACGCCGAGGAAGTCGATCGGCCGGCGGATGATCTGCAGGTCGCCGTCGCGGATCGAGTCCGGCGGGCCGTACAGCGCCTCGTAGCAGGCGAGCATGTCTGCCGGGTAGCTGCCGCGCAGCAGCGGGTCCAGGAACCAGCGGTTGAGGTGGCCGTCCATGCGCCGGGCCGCGTCGCGGTCGGCCTCGCCGGGCCCGGCCGGACGGACGGGGAACTGGTTCAGCGCGATCCCGATCTCGGCGAGCTCCCCGAGCGACCCCCGCATGCGGTCGAGCGCCAGGCCGTGCGAGAGCAGCAGGTGGTGCGAGGCGCGCAGCGCCGTCGGCCAGTGGCGCACGCCCGGCGCCTTCGTGCCGTGCGCGTAGCCGAGGAACGCGACCACCCACGGCTCGTTGTGCGTGATCCACTGCGAGACCTCGTCGCCGAGCGCGTCGGCGACGAGCCCCGCGTACTCCGCGAAGCGGTAGGCGGTGTCGCGGTTGCCCCAGCCTCCCGCGTCCTGCAGCGCCTGCGGGAGGTCCCAGTGATAGAGCGTGGCGATCGGCTCGATCCCGCGATCGAGCAGCCCCTCGGTCAGGCGCCGGTAGAAGGACAGGCCCGCCGCGTTGGCCGCCCCCCGCCCGTCGGGCTGCACCCGCGGCCAGGCGATCGAGAAGCGGTAGCACTCCAGGCCGAGCTCGGCCATGAGGTCGAGGTCGGCCTCGAAGCGGTGGTAGTGGTCGCACGCGACGTCGCCGGTGTCGCCGTTGACGATGGCGCCGGGGACGCGGCAGAAGCGATCCCAGATCGACTCGCCGCGCCCGTCGTCGTGGACCGCGCCCTCGATCTGGTAGGAGGCCGTGGCCGCGCCCAGGCGGACGGTGCGCGGGAACGTCTCGGTGTCGGGCCCGTCGCCGAGCTCGAGCACCTGCGGATCGATCGTTGTCATCCCTTGACCGCCCCCGCGGTGATCCCCTTGACGAGCCAGCGCTGCGCGGCGAAGAACGCGATGACGACCGGGATCGTCGCCACCACGCCGGCAGCCATGAGCTGCCCGTAGTACTGGCTGTAGTTGCCGATGAAGAGGCGGATGCCGAGCGGCAGCGTCTCGGCGTTGTGCTCGGTGAGCGCCGCCACGAAGAGCAGCTCGTCCCACGCGAAAAGGAAGGCGTAGACGAAGGTCGCGACGAGTCCGGGCGCCGCGCTGGGAAGGACGATCCGGACGAAGGCGGTGAACGGCGTGCAGCCGTCGACCTGGGCCGCCTCCTCCAGGTCGCGCGGGATGCCCTGGAAGAACGACCGCATGAAGTAGATCGCCACCGGCGTGAAGAACGCCGTGTATACGAGGATCATCCCGACGCGGGTGTCGAAGAGCTGGATCCCCAGGTGCTGCTTGATCCACAGGAAGCCGATGAACAGCGGCAGCAGGAACATCGACCCCGGGATGAGCTGGGTGCCGATAACCGCGAGACCGAACGGGCGCGCGCCGCGGAAGCGGAAGCGGGCGAGCGCGTAGCCGGCGGTGCTGGCGAAGGCGGTGGCCAGCAGCGCGGCGACGGTGCAGATGATCGCGCTGTTGATGAAGTAGCGCTCGAAGTCGACCGTCTTCCACATGTTCTTGAAGGCGGCCAACGTCGGGTGCAACAGGTCATAGCTGCCGCGCGCAAGCTGCCCGTCGTTCTGCAGCGACGACGCCACCAGCCAGAACACGGGCGCGAGCATGAGCGCCACCACCAGCCAGGTCAGGACGTCGAGGCCGCGGTTGACCAAGCGCTTGCGCGCGCGCGGCGAGAGCGCGAACGCGGTCATGTCACCTCCAGGTCACGGCGGAAGACGCGGTACCAGACCGCGACCCACAGCAGCATTGCGAGCATGAGCATCGTCGAGGCCGCCGCTCCGAGCCCGTAGAGGCTGTTGGAGAACGACTGCCGGACGATGAAGGTCATCATCAGGTCGGCGTCGGGCCCGGGGTTGGTCCCGAACATCACCGTCGGGATCGCGTACTGGTAGGCCGCGTAGATGACGCCGAAGAGCAGCTGCACGCCGATCAGCGGGCGGATGAGCGGCAGCGTGATATAGCGGAAGCGCCGCCACGGGCCCGCGCCGTCGATGGACGCCGCCTCGTGCAGCTCCTGCGGCTGGGCCTGCAGCCCGGCCAGGAAGATCAGGATCGCGAGCGGCAGCCCGCGCCAGATGCTCGGGATGATGATCGCCCACATCGTGTTCGGCCCGAGCAGCCACACCGGCCGGTGCCCCAGCAGGTGCGTGTAGTCGACGAGGACCTTGTTGATGATCCCTACGTCGCTCTGCCACATGAACGCCCACAGGACCGCGACGACGTAGCTGGGGATGATCCACGGCACCAGCATCAGCGTCCGGGCCACGCGCTGGCCGCGCATCTTGCGGTTCAGCAGCAGCGCGATCGCCAGCCCGCCAACGAGCGTCCCCGTGACCGTCCAGAACGTGTAGACGGCGGTGTTCTGCACGGCGCCCCAGAACCCCGAGTGCAGGGGGTTGTCGGAGTCGAGCAGGATCGAGCGGTAGTTCTCGAGGCCGTTCCACGGCGCGCCGAACAGCTCGCGGAACGTGAAGAGATTGAACTTCTTGAACGACAGGACCACGCCGCCGGCTGCCGGCAGCACGTGGATGAGCACCATGACCACGAGCGCCGGGGCGATGAGCCAGTAGGGCAGCGTGTTGCGCCGCCGGCGGCGCCGCTTCGGCGGCGGGCCCGCCGGGACGTCGACGCGTGTGACGTCGGCGCTCACCTGTGGCTGGAGAGTAGGGGTGCTCATGTGTGAAGGGATGGGCCCGGGAGGGGCGCGAGGCGAGGCCTCGCGCCCCCGTCACGGGAGGAGGTGCGTTCGTTAGCTCCCCTGCGCGAGGAGAGCGTCGGCCTCCTTGGCCGCTGCATTGAGCTGCGACTTGACCTCGGCTTCGCTGAAGGGCTGCTTGCCCTGTCCCGCCGCGGAGTCGAGGATGTTGCCGAAGCGGCCCTTGTAGGCGTTCTCGATCGGCCCCCACTGGGCGATCGGAGCGTACGTGCGGCCCTGCTTGATGGCCGCGTAGAACGCTTGGTGGTTGGCGTCGGACTGGCCGACCTGCTCCTGCGGCCCCAGGCGTGCCGGGAAGAAGCTCAGCACGTCCGCGTACTGCTTCTGGACCTCGTCGCCCGACAGGTACTTCATGAGCGCCCAGGCCTCGTTCTTGTGCTGCGAGGACTTGTACATCATGAGGTTCGAGCCGCCGACGAACGTGTAGGCCTTGCCGACGGGGCCCGTGGGCATCGCGGCAACGCCGACGTTCGCGCGGGCAGCCGGGACCCAGTTCTTGTCATCGGTGCGGCTGATGGTCGACAGCACCCACGGCCCGCCGATCCACACGGCCAGCCGGCCGCCCTTGAACTGGTTCTCGACCTGCGTGCCGTCACGCTCGAGCATGCTCTTGTCGAACAGGCCCTTCTGGACGAGGTTCGCGACGAAGTCGACGCCCTGCTCGGCCTGCGGGCTGTTGATCGTGGACTGCGACGCGTCGGCGTTGAGCTCGGCGCCACCGCTGTCCCACACGAACGGCATGACGTGGTGGACGAGGTCGAACGCCTTCTTGCCGGGCATGCCGAACGGCGAGATCGGCTTGCCGTTGATCTCCGGCACCTTGTCCTTGATGGTCTGCAGCGTCTGCTGGAAGGACTGCGTGTCCTTGAACGCGGTCGCGGGATCGATCCCGGCCTTCTTCAGGACGTCCTTGCGGTAGTAGATGGCGCGGGCCTCGGTGAACCACGGCACGGCGTACGTGCCCTTCTGGCCCTGCAGCTGGGTCGTCTGCCACACGCCGGGGGCGTAGGCGCTCTTGCCGCCGATCTCGCTGACGCGGCTGTCGAGGTTCTCGAACCCGCCGAGCGCCGCGAAGAACGGCACCTGCGTGGTCCCGGCCTGCGTGACGTCCGGGCCCTGGCCCGAGACGGCCGCGTTCTTGATGCGGTCGAGCTGGACGTCCCAGCCGACGACCTCGACCTTGACGTTCACGCCGGTCTTCTGGGTGAACGCCGCGACGGTCTTCTCCATGTCCTGCTGCGGCTGGGGACCGTTCGGCATGATCCAGAAGGTGATCGTCGTGCCCTTCTTCGGGGCCGTGGCGTTCGCCGGCTGGCTCGAGGCCTTGTTGTTGTCACTGCTGCTGCCGCCACAAGCCGCGACGGTCAGCGCCAGCACCACCGCGATCAGCCCGAAGGCCATCGCGAGCTTGCTGCGCATATTGCTTCTCCTCCTGCGCGAAAACGATTTTGACTGGTCGCTCCCGTCGGTTCGTCGCGGTGCCTCGATCACCCCCTCGTTAGGCCCCAGACGGCGGCGACGTCGTCGACCCGCGGACGACGAGCTCGACGGGCAAGGTCTTGACGGCTGGCTCGTCGCTGTCGCCGCTGATCAACGCCAGCAGCGCGCGACCTGCCTCCGCCCCCAATCCGGCCTTGTCCTGCCGCAGCGTCGTGAGCGGCGGGTGGACATGGCCGGCTAGCTGGATGTCGTCGAAGCCGATGATGGAGACGTCGCGCGGCACGTCGCGCCCGGCCTCGTCGGCGGCGCGCAGCGCGCCAAGCGCCATGAGGTCGGAGGCGGCGACGATGGCCGTGGGCGGCTCGGGCAGCGCCATGAGCTTGGCCATCGCGGTGTGGCCGCTGGCGATGTGGAAGTCGCCATACGCGACGTACTCGTCGCGGTACGCGAGGCCCAGGGCCTGGACCTCGGCGCGGTATGCGCGCAGGCGGTCGGCGCCAGGGCGCGTATCGAGCAGGCCGGTGATCGTCGCGATCCTGCGGTGCCCCAGCTCGTGCAGATGCCGCATGGCAAGGGCGATTCCTGACGCGCTGTCGGAGATCACGTACTCCGTCGCCGGCCCGACGAGCTCGACATCGACGCCGACGCACGCGAGGTCCGAGCGCACGAGGCGGCGGACTTCGGCCTCGTCGGGATCGACGTCCATGAGCACGACGCCCTCGACGTTGTGGTGGCGCGCGCGCTTGAGATAGGAGTGCTCGCCGTAGCCGTTGCCAGGGCGCTCGCTGGCGAAGAGGAGCAGGTCGTAGCCCGCCTGGCCGATCGCTCCCTTGAGGCCGACGAGGACCTCGTAGAAGAACGGGTTCGTGAAAGGATCCGGGTGGCCCTCGCCGGTCTCGAGGAAGACGCCGACGAGGTGCGAGCGCTGCGTGACGAGGCTGCGGGCCGCGGCGGCCGGCGTGTAATCGAGCTCGCGCGCGAGGCGCATGATCCGCTCGCGGGTGTCGGGATTCACGTCGGCGTAGCCGTTCAGGGCACGTGAGACCGTGCCGATCGACACGCCGCTCAGGCGCGCCAGCTGCCGAATTGTGACTCTTTCCTCTGACATCGAAAACGTTTTTGGAACAGCGCGGCAGTCTAACCACAGATGCGGGCGGGTTGTCAAGCGCGAACCTCTAGGCTCCGGATCGGTGACCGGTCACGCGGTTGGTGTGATCGCCGCGACGCTCCTGGCGTCGGGCGTCGAGTTCGTCGAGGCGTTGACGATCGTTCTCGCGATGGGCACGACGCGCGGCTGGCGCTCGACGTGGTTCGGCGTCGGCGCGGCGCTGGTGGCCCTCGCCGCGATCACGGCGGTCGCGGGCTACGCCCTCGAGCGCTGGCTGCCCGAAGCGCTGCTGCAGCTCGTCGTCGGGACGCTGCTGCTGATCTTTGGCTTGCAGTGGCTGCGCAAGGCGATCCTCCGCGCGGCCGGGTTGAAGGCGCTGCACGACGAGGAGGAGACGTACCGCGAGGAGGTCGCGGCGGCGGAGCGGGCGGGCGACGAGCGCCGGCTGGGCCTGGACTGGTTCGCGTTCGTCGTGAGCTTCAAGGGCGTGTTCCTCGAGGGCCTCGAGATCGTCTTCATCGTCATCACCTTCGGCGTCAACGGCGGCTCGATCCCGCTGGCGGTGATCGGCGCGGCGCTCGGCGGCGTGGTCGTCCTCGGTGCCGGACTCGCGCTGCACCGGCCGCTCGCGCGCGTCCCCGAGAACACGATCAAGTTCGCGGTCGGGCTCCTGCTGAGCACGTTCGGCACGTTCTGGTCCGTCGAAGGCCTCGGCTGGTTCGGGCCGGGCGATTCGAGCCTGCACTGGCCGGGGGGCGACGCCGCGATCCTCGTGCTCCTCGCGCTGTGGGCGACCCTGGCGTGGGCGGCGGTCCGCCTGCTCAGCGTCCAGCCGCGCGAGCGGGAGGCGGCGTGATGCGCTTCGTCGCAGGGTTCTTTCGCTTCTGGTGGGACTTCATCGTCGGCGACGACTGGCGAATCGCGGCGGGGGTCGTCCTCGTGCTGGCCATCGGCGGCGTGCTCGTGGCCGACGGCGACCTGTCCCACGCGCTCGTGGCGGCGCTCACCGGCGTCGGGCTCATGGCCGTGGCGATGGCCAGCATCGTCAGCGCGGCGCTGCGCGCACGGCGCTGACCGCGGGCGCTACGCGGCGGTCGGTACCCAGACGAGCATCAGGCGATCGACGTGGACGCCCGCGGCCTTCGGGCGGATCGCCACCTCGTCGATCTCGGCCGCGACCGCGTCCCACTTGGCGTCGATCTCCTGCACCTCGTCGAGGATCTGCTGCTCGACCTCGTGCAGGTCGTCCTGCACCTGCGCGACCTTCGCCTCGGCGCTCTCGCGGCGCGAGCCGGTGCGCGAGCTCGAGCCGTGGCGCGAGACCGCGCTGCTGGCCGCCCGCGCCATCGACCGCGTGCTCCGCCGGCCGCCGAACAGGGCGCCGAGGATCGCGCCGGCGCCGGCGACCAGCTCGTCGGTCTGGCGCGACCGCTCGTCGATCGTGAGCTCCTCGACGCGGCGCTGCGCCTGCTCCATCGCCGCGCGCAGCCGGTCCTGCTTGGCCTCGAGCCGGTCGCGGATCTTGCTCGCCTCGGCGTCGGCCGCCGCTTGCGCCGTTTCGTCGCAGCGCAGGCGGAACTGCTCGGGCGTCTCGCCGGGCCGCGAGGTCAGCTTGAGCTTCGTGTTGCGCGCCAGCGTGAGCGCCTGCCGGTCGACCAGGCGCCGCGCGATGTCGCGCTCGGCCTCCCTGAAGAACGCCGGCTTGTCGATCGGGGCGGCGGGGAGCACGTAGTGCGCGGGCGTCGGCGCGGCGTCGCCGAAGTCGCGGTCGTCGAAGTCGACTGTCGTCTCGCGCTCGAGGTCCAGGCCGCCGTCGAGCGGTCCGTACAGGGCCTCGTACTCCTGCCGCTCGTCAATCGCGGCCCTCGTGTCGTTGAAGCGCACGCTCACCCGCGCCACGACGTACGCGCGCAGGCGCTCGCCGCCGGGCGCGGCGTCCACGCTCGCGGCCCATGGCGCGGCGGCGTCGAGGTAGGCGACGCTGATGCCGGGCGCGACGGACGGCGCGACGGGGGTCGCGTCGTCGGGCGTCGGCGCCGCCGCCGGCGTGGGCGCCGCCGGCGCCGTGCGTGGCGCCTGCGCCATGAGCGTCGACACCTCGTCCTTCGTCAGCGGCCCGCGCAGGTACGACATCGCCCACCGCGTCTGGAACACGACCGGCTCGTTGGCCTTGGCGCTCACGAGCATGAAGCCGCGCTTGGGCAGGCTGCCGATCGTCGCGTCGAGGGCGGCGATGTCGGCGCCGCCCGCCGCGGACTTGAGCCCTTCGAGCACGCGCGCCTTGTCGTTCTCGGTCTGCAGCCGGCCGACGAGCCAGGTGCCCGCGTTGGACATCGCCTTGTAGTCGAGGTCCACCGGGTTCTGCGTGGCCAGCACCATGCCGACGCCGAACGCCCGCGCCTGCTTGAGGATGGTGAGGATCGGCTTCTTCGCCGGCGGCGCTGCCGTCGGTGGCGCGAAGCCGTAGACCTCGTCCATGTAGACCAGTGCCCGCAGGTCGGAGGCGCCGGGCTGCCCGCGCATCCAGGTGACGAGCTTCGAGAGCACGAGCGTGACCACGAACTGGCGCTCCTCGTCGGAGAGGTGCGCGAGGTAGACGATCGCGGCGCGCGGCTTGCCGTCGCCGGTGCGCAGCAGCGCGCCGGGGTCGAGCGCCTCGCCCTCGCCCCAGGCGGCGAAGGACGGCGAGGCGAGCAGGCCGTTGAGCCTGAGCGCGAGCTCGGTGCGGTCCTTGGGCGGGAAGAAGGTGTCGACGTCGAAGACGCCGAGCTTGCGCAGCGGCGGCGCCTGCACCTGGCCGACGAGCGTGCCCAGGTCGAGGTCCTGCCCCGCTCGCCACGCGTTCTCGATGAGGTTCGACAGCAGTACGAACTCGCGGCTCGCGAGCGGGTCGGCCTTGATGCCGACGAGCCCGAGCAGGCTCGTCACCGTGCCTTCGATCTCGTCGCGCAGCGTCTCGGCCTCGGTGTCCCACGACAGCGGCGGCGCCTGCAGCGAGCCGACGAGGTTGAGCGGCACGCCGGCGTCCGACCCGGGCGTGTAGATCGTCATCTCGGTCGCGTCGCGCAGCGCCTTGATGCGCCCGGGATCGATGCCCTGCGACTCGAGCCCCTGGCGCCAGTCGCTCGCGGTCTTGGCGGCGAGGTCGTCGATCGAGATGTTCGCCGCGCGGGCGTCCTCCTCATGGACCCACGGCCTGAAGTCCGCGGGCGCGAGATCGGGGAACGTGAGCAGGAGGTTCCCCATGTCGCCCTTGGGGTCCAGAATGAGCGCAGGGACGCCGGCGAGCAGCGCTTCCTCGAGCAGCACGATCCCGAGCCCGGTCTTGCCCGATCCCGTCATGCCGACGATCACGCCGTGCGTCGTGAGGTCGGCGGAGTCGACCGTCAGCGGCTTGCCATCGGTGAACCCGAGCTCGAGGTCAGCCACGGCTCGAGTCTAGGCGACGGCTGCCGGCGTCACGACCTCCTTGCCCTGCTCGGCGAGGAGCAGGTCCGACGCCTTCTCGCCGATCATGAACGTCGGCGCGTTGGTGTTGCCGGTGGTGATGAACGGCATCACCGACGCGTCGGCGACTCGCAGGCCCTCGACGCCGTACACGCGCAGCTCCGGGTCGACCACAGCGTCGGGACCCTGGCCCATCTTGCAGGTGCCGACCTGGTGGTGGTAGGAGCCGACGGTCCTGCGCACGTAGTCCCGGATCTCGTCGCGGGTGCGGACCTCGGGGCCGGGATAGACCTCGCCGCTCGACCACTTCGCCAGCGCCGGCTGCTGGCCGACCTCGCGCATGAGCTCGACCGAGGCCGCGAGCGCGTCGAGGTCGGCGCCGACCGTGAGCGCCCGCGGGTCGAGCGAGAGCGGCGCCGCCGGGTCGGAGGAGGTGAGCCGGATCGCGCCGCGGCTCTGGGTGCGCACGAGCCCCGGCGCCAGCGACCACCCGTGCTCGGGCGCGTCGAACCAGTCGGCGCCCAGCGGCATGTGGAAGCAGACGGGCTGCGTGTCGGGCACCCGAAGCCCCGGGCGGCTGCGCCAGAACAGGTGCGTGTGGTGATGTTGCAGGCCGGGCCGCACCGGCGGCACGGGGATCGGCGAGCCGTGCAGCACGAACGAGATGAGGTGGTCGTGCAGGTTGCGCCCGACGCCCGGGAGATCCACGCGCGAGGCGATGCCGTGCGCCGCCAGCTCGTCGGCGGGCCCGATGCCGGAGAGCATGAGCAGGCGCGGGGACTCGATCGTGCCGGCCGCGACGACCACTTCCTCCGCGGCCTCCACGACCTCGCTGCCGCCGTCGCGCGCGATCTCGACCCCGCGGCAGCGCGTCCCGTCGAAGGTCAGGCCGAGCGCCGTCGCGCCGGTGAGGATCGTGAGGCTCGGGTTGTCGGCGATCGGCGCGACGAAGGCGACGAAGGCGGTCTGGCGGCGGCCGTCGCGGATCGTGAGCTGCGAGGGGCCGACGCCGTCGAGCTCCCATCCAGCGTTGTGGTCGTCGTTGTACGGGATGCCCGCCTCGATGCACGCCTCCTGCATCGCGCCGACGAGCGGGTGCGGCTCGTAGCGGGTCATGACATGCAGCGGCCCGCCCGCGCCGCGCCACTCGCTTTCGCCGCGATCGCAGTCCTCTGAACGCTTGAACAGCGGGAGCACGTCCTCCCAGCTCCAGCCGGGGCAGCCGTGATACGCCCAGCCGTCGTAGTCGAGCGGATGACCGCGGATGTAGGCCATCCCGTTCATGGTGCTCGTGCCGCCGAGCACCTTCCCGCGCGGCCAGTACAGCCGCCGCCCGTAGCAGGCCTCCTGCGGATCGGTCTGCCACGCCCAGTCCTCGGGCGAGTACGGCAGCTCGGGCCAGCGGCCCGGGTCGTGGATGGCGGGGTTGTCGTCGCGTCCTCCCGCCTCGATCAGCGCGACGGTCGCGCCCGCGTCCACGAGCCGTCGGGCGACCACCGAGCCGCCCGAGCCCGAGCCGACCACCACGTAATCGAATTGGCTCACCGTCGCCCTCCCTTCAACGAGCTTGGGCGGGAGCCTTCCACTAACCGCGCGAGGCGTGCGTGCTCGTGCCCGCAAGGTCGTCGCCGAGCGGCGTGCGCACGTAGAGGACGGCGCGGCCCTGCCGCCTCCCAATGACGAGGCCGGCGTCGCGCAGCACGGTCAGGTGGTGCGACGTAGCGGCGGGACTGAGCGAGAGGCGCGCGGCGAGCTCGGTGGTGGAGCGCGGCGCGGCGAGGTCGGCGAGCACCGCTGCCCGGCTCGGGCCGAGCAGTCGCGCGAGGCCTTCCGGTGCCGGCGCGGCGTCTTCCCACAGCGTGGCGATGCCGCGCGCCGGATAGATGAGCGTCGGCTGCCAGGGGGCGCGATCGATGACGGACGGACGGGTCGCGGAGAAGGCGGACGGGATGAGGACCAGCCCCTGGCCGCCGAGCTCGAACGTCGCCTCGCGGATCGGGACCGTGACCTCGAGGTGCGGCTCCTTCCAGGTGACGCCTTCGCCGAGGTCCGCGAACAGCGCGGCCGGCCCGCCCTCGGCCAGCCGCCGCGCGCGGTAGGCGACGTCGGCGTCGAGGAACGAACGCAAGCGCGGCCACACCGGCTCGACCGCCCGCGACCAGTACTCCGCGAGCGTGTCCGCGAGCCGCCGCACCTCGCGGCGCGGGTGAGCCAGCCACGGCTCCGCGATCGTGGGGCCCCGCCGGTGCTGGGTACGGAACAGCTCCATGTCGGCGCGGATCTGCGCGACAGGCGTGACGCGCAACGCGGCGAGGTCGTCGCCGATGCTCCCGACCGGCCCCGTGGGCGGCGGGGTGAGGAAGTCCGGGTTGAAGCCGCGCGGCGGGGTCAGCTCGACGACCCGCTCGAGCTCCAACCCGTCGAGCCGGCCGCTCAGCGACCGCAGCCACGGCACGTGCAGCGCGGCGGACGACGGGTCGCGCAACGCCGCCAGGGACTGCACGAGCTCCCACATCGGCGAGATCGCGAAGCGGGTGCGGGCGAGGTCCTCAACGGTGAAGACGAAGCGGACCACGGCGCGGGGCGCTAGGACGACCTCGGCACCGTCAGCTCGAGGACGATGCCGTCCAGATCGCGGAGGTAGAGCGAGTCGCTGTCGCGGTGGCGTTCGGGCCGGTACGGGATGCCGAGGCGCTCGAGCCGGGCGGCGACCCGCCGCTGGGCCGTGCGGTCGGTGGCCAGCGCCACGTGGCGCAGGCCGGGCGAGCGGTCGGCGAACAGGCCCAGCTGCGCGCCGGCCGGGCCGACGAAGACCGGCTCCTCCGAGACGTCGTGACGCGCGTTCGTGCGCAGGCCGAGGACCTCCTCGTACCAGGCGATCGAGGCCGGCCGGTCGTGGACGTCGAGGGAGACGTGGTCGATGCGGATGACGTTCATGGGCGCAGCGTGAACCGGCGTGCGTGGCATCGCGATGGATTCCATCAGGATCGAATCGTTCGTCAATGGCTCGCGCTGCCCGGACGCTGACGCCATGACCACCACCGCCATTCCCACCACCCCGTACGTCGCCGACCACGCCGAGGCCCGCTGGTACGGCGACGGCCTGTTCGAGTTCCTCGTCCCCAGTGCCGCCACCGGAGGCGCGATGTCCGTCCTGCGCGCGACGCTGCCCGAGGGCTTCAGCCCGCCCCGGCACATCCACACCCGCGAAGATGAGGTCTTCCACGTCGTCGACGGCGAGGTCCGCTTCGACGTCGACGGCCGCTTCGTGCTGGCCGGGCCGGGCGCGAGCGTCTACATGCCGCGCGGTGTCCCGCACACGTTTCGCATCGAGAGCCCGGCCGCGCAGATGCTCGGCGTCATGGTCCCGGGCGCGTTCGAGGAGCTCTTCCGCAACCTGAGCATCGCCGCAGCAGAGCGCGCGCTCCCGATCCCCGGGACGATCCCGTTCGACGTGCCGGCCGCGATGTCCGAGCAGGCCCGGCTGGGCACGGAGGTCGTCGGCCCGCCGATGGGAGCAGGCACAATGCGCCCGTGAGCCGCGAGCCTGACGCCAACGTGGTCGGCGGGGAACTGCTTCCCTGCTCGGCCGATCCACTGACGGGGTTCTACCGGGACGGGTGCTGCGCGACCGGCCCGGAGGACCCCGGCGGCCACACGGTCTGTGCGGTCATGACCGCCGAGTTCCTCGCGTTCAGCGCGAGCGTCGGCAACGACCTCGCGACCCCGCGGCCCGCGTGGGGCTTCCCGGGACTCACGCCCGGCGACCGCTGGTGCGTGTGCGCGTCGCGCTGGGTCGAGGCCTACGAGGCGGGGTGCGCGCCGAGCGTGGTGCTCGCGGCGACGCACGCCCGCGCGCTCGACGTCGTGCCGATCGAGGCACTGATCGCGCACGAGGCGTCGCCGGACGCCGTCCCGTAGGCCGCCTACGAGTCCGCCACGAGGCGCCCGCGCACGACGAGCTTGCTCGGCGCGCCGACCATACCCATCGCCCTGTAGGTCATCCCGAGCAGGCGCTGGTCGACCTCCGCCGCGGCCTCGAGCTCGAGCTCGGCGCCGGCGGGCCGCAGCGTCG
>Ga0081455_10002768_pt1 | contig 20669 bp, 19 predicted proteins | sample TabmetS3T2R1_FD_70207 | JGI IMG/M metagenome (GOLD analysis project Ga0081455, IMG submission 70207) | Tabebuia heterophylla rhizosphere microbial communities from the University of Puerto Rico - S3T2R1 | ecosystem: Host-associated > Plants > Roots > Rhizosphere ...
GATACTCGAACCGCTCAGGACGCTCGCTGTAGCGGACGCGCTCGAGGATCCCCTCGGCGACCAGGCGGTTCAGGCGATCGGAGAGGACGTTGCTGGCAGCGCCGAGGCTGATGAGCAGCTGCTCGAAGCGGTGAAGGCCGAGCACGACGTCACGAAGCACGAGCAGCGTCCAACGGTCGCCGACCACGCCGAGAGTTCGAGCGATCGAGCAGACCTGGCCGTCGTAGTCCCGCTTCAGCATCGCCCGAAGCGTAGCTGCCTAGCTTGCTTCATGCAACCTACTCCTGTATAGTCACTTGCGTGACGCAAGCTACCTCCAAGGTGATTCGGCACGCCACCGCTGAATCTCGCCGTTTACACGGTCTTTAGTTCCAGATGATCACGCTCGAGCTCTCACTGGACGATCTGCTCCGTTCTCGCTTTTCGATCTCAGTGGTGGGCGAGGTCCTCGAAGCGGGGCACGCGATCGCGAATCCGGCTCCGGCTGCCGGGTACTCGGCGTGGCGGCGGGAGCAGGAGCGCTCGCTGCGGCGACTCGCGACGAAGCACGATCTGCGGCCGCTGTTCGCGCTCTTGCCGGACTGCTCCTACATCCCGGACTTCTTGATGCCGCTGCCGCAGTCGCCACTTGCCGATCTCGAGGCAGAACTGGCCGAGATCAGGGCGACGCCCGATGCGCGGGCACAGGAAGAGATCGACCGCTGCCTAGCGCGACGCGATCCGATCGAGCCCGATGTAGAGCGGCTGTTGCGATCCCCGGACGCGGTGGCACGCTTGGTGGACATGATCGAGGTCGTCTGGGAAGCGAGCGTCGCGCCCTGGTGGCCACGGATCCGCGAGGTGCTCGAGCGCGACATCCTGCGCCGCTCAGGTGCGCTCGCGACAGGCGGGCTCGCCGCGGTCTTCGAGGACTTGAGGCCGGCGATCACCCTCGAACGACGTCGACTGCACATCCGGCATCACCTCACTCGGAGCCACCGGCTTGGCGGTGTCGGGCTCCTGCTTGTGCCCTCGGCCTTCGTCTGGCCCCGGGTCATGGCCGTGCTCGACGCTCCCGGCGCGGTTGGGCTCCGCTACCCGGCCAGAGGAGCCGGCACGATCTGGCTCGACAGCCCGTCGGACCCTGACGCGGCGCTCGCGAGCTTGATCGGAGCGACACGCGCCCAGATCCTGAGCCTGCTCGACGAGCCTAGGCACACAACGGCTCTGGCCACCCTCCTCGCGCGCTCGCCCGGAAACATCGCCGACCACCTCGCGGTGTTGCGCGGCAGCGGTTTGATCGCACGCGCGCGCAGTGGGCGTCGTGTCCTCTACTCGCGCACGAGCCTGGGCGAGGCCCTCCTGACCAGGACCTAGCGGGCGAGCGCAGCCCGACTGTGGACCAATACGAGATCGAGACCGACCATGTCAACGGCAACGATTCGTCCTGCGACGAAACCTTGTCGGCCCGATGAAGGCTCTGTGACGCTCCGCCCATGACCGGCTACGGCACGACGTTCCGGCGACTAGCGGTCGTCTCCGACATCCACGGCAACGCCGTCGCGCTGGCGGCGGTCGCTCACGACGTCCTCGCGTCGGAGCCGGACGCCCTCGTCTTCGGCGGCGACCTCACCTGGGGACCGATGCCCGAGCAAACATGGTTGCTGGCAACCGAGCTGCAGGACAGACTCGAGGGGCCGGTGTTCTTCATCCGCGGGAACGCGGAACGATCGCTCGCCGAGTTGCGTAACCGGGCTCAGGAGGGGCAGACGACCGCGCGCGAGCTCTGGATGCTCGAACAGCATTCCGGAACGACGCTCGATGCCCTCGGAACGTTCTCGCCCACGGTCACCCTCGACGTCCAAGGGCTCGGCCCTACGCGGTTTTGCCACGGCTCTCCACGGAGTGACGAGGAGCTGATCACGCCGCGCACGCCCGACGAGAGGATGATGGCGCTGCTGGAGCAGGTGGACGAGCGAGTACTCGTGAGCGCCCACACGCATATCCAGTTCGACCGTCGCGTCCTCGGGATTCGCTCGATCAATCCCGGAAGCGTCGGCATGCCCTACGAGACGGATCCCGGCGCCTACTGGGCGTTGCTCGGCCCGGACGTCGAGCTGCGCCGCACGGAGTACGAGCTCGGAGCGGCAGTCAGCGCCTGCCGGGCGAGTGGCGATCCACTCGCCGAGGAGATCGCCGAGACACTGCTGGCGCCCCCCACTCCAGCCGAGGTGATCACCGCGGCCGAGACGCTCCGGTGCTCCGGATGAAGCCTTCATCGAAACCAACGACACGAACGGAGGTGTCGCCACAGTGGCGGAACTCAAGCTCAACATGATGATCTCGCTCGACGGCTACACAGCGGGCCCCGAGCAGAGCGCCGAGAACCCATTCGGACTAGGCGGGATGCAACTCAACGAGTGGCTCTTTCCGCTGCGGGCCTTTCGCGAGATGCAGGGCATGGAAGGCGGCGAGGTGACTGCCAGCAATCCGATCGTCGAGGGCTGGTTCGAGAACGTCGGCGCGACAGTCATGGGTCGCAACATGTTCGGCGGTGGCCCCGGTCCCTGGGGCGCGGAGCCATGGAACGGCTTTTGGGGGGACAACCCCCCCTATCACCACCCGGTCTTCGTGCTCACGCACCATGCCCGGGACCCACTCGAGATGGAGGGCGGCACGACCTTCTACTTCGTCGCCGACGGGATCGAGTCAGCGTTGGAACAGGCGCGCGAAGCTGCCGAAGGCAAGGACGTGTCTCTAGGCGGCGGCGCCTCCGCCGCCCAGCAATATCTTGCGGCCGGGCTCTTGGACGAGGTACTCCTCTCGCTCGTCCCTGTCTTCCTCGGAGGCGGGACTCGTCTTTTCGACAATCTCGGCACGAACGTTGCGCGGCCGCAGCAGGTCGAGGTGGTGGAGGCGCCCGGAGTCACGCACCTCCGCTACCGCCTTGCATCGTGACAGTTCGGTAACTGCGCCAGCCTCCCAAGTCACGTCCCTCAAGGGTAGGCCGTAACAGCACTTGCATCGCAGGGTCTATACCTGGTATACATACTCAGTATGTTCTACGCATCTACTCGGTATGTACCGTCTAGGAGGACCCGATGAGTGTGCCGCATGCGCTCCTCGCCCTCCTCAGTGAAGGCCCGAAGTACGGCCTGCGTCTGCAGAGCGAGTTCCAGTCCCGCACGGGTGAGGTCTGGCCGCTCAACGTCGGTCAGGTCTATACGACCCTGCAGCGCCTCGAGCGGGACGGCCTGGTCGCGGCCGACGAGGGCGAATGCGAGCGCTCGCAAAAGCGGTACCGGATCACCTCCGCCGGCGAGCGCGAGCTGGCCGAGTGGCTGCGCACACCGCCTGATCTCGTGCCGCCGCCGCGCGACGAGCTCGTGATCAAGGTGCTCGTTGCTCTGCAGGTCCCCGGGACCGACATCCAGGAGATCCTGCAGGTCCACCGCCGGTACGTGGTCGAAGTCATGCAGCGCTACACGCACATCAAGGCTGAGACCGCCGAGAGTGACGTCGCGCTGGCGCTCGTCGCCGATGCCGAGCTCTTCCGGCTGGAAGGGATCGTCCGGTGGCTCGACGCCGCGGACGTCCGCTTGAAGCAGTTGCCGGCCCCCACGCCGACCCAGGTGGCCGACGTGCCTCTCGAACCAACATCCCCCATGGAGGTTCCGAAATGACAAGCGCACTCGAACTGCGCCAGGTATCCAAGGTCTACGGCTCCGGCCCGAGCGAGGTGCATGCGCTCGATGCGGTCGACCTCACGGTCGAGCGCGACGAGCTCGTCGCCATCATGGGCCCGAGCGGATCCGGCAAGAGCACGCTCTTGACGATCGCCGGTAGCCTCGAAGAGCCGACGAGCGGTCAGGTGCTCGTGGACGGAATTGACCTCGCGACCGCATCGCGCTCGGATCGGGCGAAGATGCGACGCCGCTCGATTGGCTACGTCTTCCAGGACTTCAATCTGCTCCCAGGGTTGACGGCGCTCGAGAACGTCACCCTGCCGCTCGAGCTCGACGGCGTCGGCTCGAAGGCTGCACGCAAATCGGCGCTGGACGCAATGCTCCAGCTCGACGTCGTCGACCGCGCTGACCACTACCCCGACGAGCTGTCGGGCGGCCAGCGTCAGCGAGTGGCAATCGCCCGAGCTATCGTCGGCAAGCGCGGCTTGCTCCTCGCCGACGAGCCGACTGGCGCGCTCGACTCCGTGAACGGCGAGGCCGTCATGCGCCTGCTCCGCGCCGCAACGCACCGCGGCGTCGCCGGCGTCGTCGTCACCCACGAGGCGCAGCTCGCCTCCTGGGCCGACCGCGTCGTGTTCATTCGCGACGGCCACGTCGTCGACCAGACGGTCGCGCCGCCGGGCCCCGAGTCGCTGCTCGCGGCAGGTGATCGGCAATGAACGCCGTCACACACCCCCCGGCACTTGCCGGACCGAAGAACGGCGGTGTTGCCGCCCGCCGTGCAGTCATCCGCTGGGCGAGGCGGATGTTCCGCCGCGAATGGCGCCAGCAGATCCTGGTCGTGACGCTCCTCGCAGTCGCGGTCACCGCGGCCATCGGGAGCATCACGATCGTCAGCAACTCGGGCGCTGAGGCGGACAACGCTGCTGAGTTCGGCTCGGCCAATCAGATCCTCACGTTCGACGGCGCCAATCCGCAAAAGCTCCAGGCGGGGCTCGACGCGGCGAGGCGCTCGTTCGGGACCACCGACGTGATCGGCCACCGCTCGGTTCCCATCCCGGGCGGCGTCGAGAAGGTGGATTACCGGGCGCAAGACCCGAACGGCCCATACGGCGGCGAGCTACTCGCGCTCCGCGACGGCAGCTATCCGCAAAGCTCGAGCCAGGTCGCCGTCACCAACGGCGTCGCCGATTCTCTGCGACTCGAGATCGGCTCGACCCTGGCGCTCGACGGCGTTCGGCGGAAGGTCGTCGGAATCGTCGAGAACCCGCGTCGGCTGAGCGACGAGTTCGTTCTCACCTCGCCTTCATTCGCGGGCGCGGACCACGTCGACGTCCTCGTCAGCGCGGGCGAGGACTCGTTCTCGAGCAATTCGTTCTACCGATCCCTTGGTGACCGAAACCAGGACCGCTGGGCCTTCGCCGGCGCCAGGATTCGCGGAAATGACGTCAGCGCTGCCTCAGAGACGTTGGCGATGTTCTCCGTGGCGACCGTTTTCCTCCTTCTGGCCTCACTGATTGCCGCCGCAGGCTTCGCAGTCCTTGCCCAGCGACGGCTGCGGCAGCTCGGCATGCTCGCTGCAACCGGCGCCACGCAGAAGCACATTCGCCTGGTGCTGTTGACCAACGGCGCGGTCGTCGGGGCGATCGCCGCGCTGATCGGAGCGATCGCGGGTGTCGCTATTTGGGTGCTCTTCACCCCGACACTCGAGTCCTGGCTCGACCATCGGCTCAACGGGCTCAGCCTCCCGTGGGGGCTGATCACGATGGTCGTCGTACTCGCAGTGCTCGGGGCAACCGCCGCCGCCTGGTGGCCCGGGCGGACCGTTGCTCGCCTCCCCGTCATGCTCGCACTTTCGGGGCGCCCGCCGAAGCCGCGGCCCGTCCGCCACTCCGCCGTCGCAGCAGCAGGATTCATCACCGTGGGCATCGGCGCTCTCGCCCTGTCCAACCGAGACATTCCGTTGCTCATCATCGCCGGGCTGCTCGCCACGATCATCGGCTGCCTGCTGCTCGGCCCGCCCGCGATCCGCGCCTTCTCTGTCGTGGCTGGGCGAGTCTCGGTCGCACCGCGACTGGCGCTGCGAGACCTGGCGCGATATCAGGCACGGTCCGGAGCCGCACTGGCGGCAGTCACTCTCGCTCTCGGCATCGCAGCAGCAATCGTCATCGTCGCCTCGGCCGAAGACGGGAAAAGAACAAGTGCGCCTCCGACTCTGTCCGATCGACAGATTCGGATCTACCTCGGCCCGTCGGAGGCGCGGGAGCTCACTCCCGTCGACGCTGTCAGTGAGGTCAACCGCCTATCCTCGAGCGTGCGACAGCTCGCTGGTCGGCTCGACGGGGCAACAGTGATGCCGATCCGTAAGGTCGTGCAGCCGGGCGATCCACCGTTCGTCATGGGCGACACCCGCGTGTTCCACACGATCGACGTCCTGAGGCAAGTCGGGAAAGTGGCGCAAGGCGTAGCGCCGCTCTACGTCGCCACGCCTGCAGTGCTCGAGTACCTTGGAATCGACCCCGACTCGATCGATCCGAGCACGGACTTCCTTTTCGACCGCAGCGTCGCGACTGACAAGCTCGGCCTCCCGAGCGTCACGAACCGTTCGCTGATCCCAATCACGAACGTCCAGAAGATCGACGTCGGCCAACACCTGTTTGGCGCCGACGCCGCAGAAGCCGGCAAGCCGCCGGCCTTCATCACACTCAACGGTCTTCGCCGCCGCGGTTGGAAGCAGATTCCAGCCGGCTGGCTGGTCGAGTCGAGCAGCGCCCTGACCAGCGACCAGATCGCAGACGCCCGCGAACGCGCAGCGGACGCCGGCCTCACGATCGAGGTCCAGAAAAAGAGGAGCTCGCTCCCAACGGTTATGGCCGTCGCCACGGCTGCGGGCGCCATCCTGGCCCTCGCCATCCTCGCGATGACCGTCGGGCTGATCCGGAGCGAAGGCGCAGGTGACCTCCGCACCCTGACCGCGACCGGAGCCACCGCCGGGATCCGTCGCACGCTCACGGGCGTCACCGCGGGGGCACTCGCCTTCCTCGGCGCGATTCTCGGCGTCGCAGGTGCCTATGTCGTCCTCGCGGCGCTGTACTACGACGACCTCGGCTATCTGAGCCACTTGCCAGTCCTCTACCTCGCCCTCGCAGTCGTCGGCGTGCCGCTGGCGGCCACTGCCGCCGGGTGGCTGCTGGCCGGCCGCGAGCCGCCCGCGATCGCGAGGCCGGTGATCGATTGACTAGGACCAGTGACGTTCGTCCGCGACCTGTTTCGCCGCCCCGAGGACACGGTGGATGGCGGGGATTTCGTGGTCTCCCCGCCACACCGCGTTGACGGTCAGCATCGGCCGAGGCGGAGCAAGATCGACGAGCTTGACGCCCCGCGGAAGCTGCTCGATCAGCGAGCTGACGACGAGACCGACTCCGCGGCCCTGCGCGATGTAGCCCCAGACCGTTGCTCCCGCGCCACGCCGGTCGACGCTTGGCTCGAAACCGGCCGTTCGGCAGGCGGCGACGATGGCGTCGTAATAGCCGGGCGCCATTTCGCGCGGCCACAACTCCAGCGTCTCGTCCCGCAGGCGCGCAAGCTCGACCTGATCGCCGTCTGCGAGCGGATGGCTCTCCGCCACTGCGAGGCGAACGACCTCGCGGCGGATCGTACGCTGGCGGAGGTCCTCGGGATACGTCGTCAGGGGCGCCAGTGCGAGGTCACAGGTCCCGTCGCCGAGCAGAGCAGAAACATCGGCCCCGTAGATCTCCCGGGTTTCGACCTTGAGCAGGGGGTAGTCCTTGCCGAGGCGGGTTAGCAGGACCGGCACGGTCTCGAACGCGCTGACGAGCGTGTAGGCCAGTCGCACAGCTCCTGCCTCGCCGCGCGCGGCAGCCTGTACACGTCGCGCGGCGCGGTCGGCACCCGCCAGTACGCGCCGGCAGTCGGCCAGGAATACCTCGCCCTCGGGCGTCAGGGTTACGCGGCGCGAGCTGCGCTCGAGCAGCGTGACGCCGAGCAGCTGCTCGAGCGCCTTGATCTGCTGGCTGACCGCCTGTTGGGCGACATGCAGCTCCTCCGCGGCACGGGTGAAACTCCCATGCTTCGCGACCGCTGCGAAGCACCGCATCTGGCGCAGATCGGGCGTGACCACGCAACGAGTGTACGACCGGCGAAGCGCTCTAGCGACAAGCGCGCCTTGTCGAAAAACAACAACTTGCGCTTGTTCTTCTGGCGTCATGGGGCCTACCGTCAGTGCGAAAAGGAGAGAGTCAGCCGTGGCAGCAACACAGGGCACAGCTCCACATCACGAGGTCGTCGACGTGACCACCAGCAAGCGGCCGAAGGTCCTCATCGTCGTCGCCAACCCGACGACGTCGTCGACGACGGGCTGGTCGGTTGGTTTCTGGGCTGCCGAGCTGACTCACCCCTACTACGCGTTCAGCTGCGCTCGCTACGACGTCACCATCGCGAGCACGGAGGGTGGCAAGGTCGAGGTCGATGCGCTCTCCGACCCACGTGACGAATCGAAATGGTCGGCCGATGACCTGATTTCGATGGGCTTTCTGAATACTCCAGAGCTGGTTGCACTACTTGACAACACTGCCAAGCTCTCAGAGTTGGACCTCGATGCGTTCGACGCCATCGTCGTCTGTGGCGGCGAGGCGCCGATGTTCTCATTCCGAGACAACGACGACCTGAAGAAGGCGATCGCGTCGTTCTACGAGGCCGAGAAGCCCACCGCGGTGCTGTGTCACGGAGTCTCAGCGCTCATCGACGTGCGGCTATCGGACGGCACCTACCTCGTCGAAGGCAAGACCGTGACCGGCTTCTCCAATGTCGAGGAGGATTTCTCCGACCAGGCGTTCGGGCAGAAGATCATGCCCTACCGAATCGAGGACGAGCTCGTCAAGCGCGGGGCCAACTACGTCCAGGGCGGGCTGTTCAAGGCGTTCGTCGTCCGCGACGGACGCCTGATCACCGGTCAGCAACAGTACTCGGGCGCAAAGGTTGCCGAGCTCGTGATCGCTTCGCTCGGCGTCTGACGATCGAAAGGAGACGACGATGATCGTCGAGTACATCCGCTATCAGATCGATGCCGGCCGCAGCGGCGATTTCGAGGACGCCTATCGTCGGGCCGGCGCCTTCCTCGACGCCTCTCCTCACTGCGGACGCTGGGAAGCGGCCCACTGCGTGGAAGAGCCCGAGCGGCACATCGTCCGAATCGAATGGGACTCGACCGAGGGACACTTGCAAGGCTTCCGGAGAAGCCCCGAGTTCAAGCCGTTCCTCGAAGCCACGCAGCCCTTCTTTAAGGACATCCAAGAGATGACTCACTACGAGGTCACTCTCGGCGCTGAAGCTCGCTAGACGTCGATGCCAGAGACGGGATGCGCGACGTACGGCTCCTCGAGCCGCGCGATCTGCTCTTCGCCCAGCGAGAGCGACTCGGCCCCGAGGGCGTCCTCGACGTGCTCCACCTTCGTCGATCCGACGATCGGCGCGGTTACCCCGGGCTTGTGCATGAGCCAGGCGAGCGCCATTTGCGCCGATGAGACACCGGCCTCGGCGGCGACCTCAGCAGCGCGGTCGATGACCGGGACGTCGAGCTCGGGGTTGTAGAGCGAGTCCAAGAAGGGATCGGTCTTCGCCCGCGTCGTCAGTTGCTCGCCCGACGACGTTCGGCTGCCGGCGAGGAGACCCCGAGCAAGCGGGCTCCAGGGCACCAACCCGACTCCCTGATCGATGCACTGCGGGATCATCTCCCGCTCCTCCTCGCGGTAGATCAGGTTGTAGTGGTTCTGCATCGAGACGAAGGGCGTCGGGCCCGCGTTCTGCGCCTTCGCGAACTGCCAGGCGAACATGCTGCTTGCGCCGATGTAGCGGGCCTTCCCGGCTCTGACGACGTCGTCGAGCGCGTCCATCGTCTCTTCGATCGGCGTCGCATCGTCCCAGCGATGGATTTGGTAGAGGTCGACGTAGTCGAGCTCGAGGCGCTGCAACGACCCGTCGATCGAGGCGAGGATGTGCTTCCGCGAGAGCCCGCCGCCGTTCTCGCCCGGCATCGTCTTCCCGCGGACTTTCGTCGCGACGACGTATTCCTCACGCGTATCGAAGAGCTTGCGCAGGATGCGCCCGGTCAGGACCTCGCTCTGGCCGCCGTTGTAGACGTCAGCGGTGTCGAAGAAGATGACTCCGCCGTCGACGGCGCGCTTGACGATCGGCTCCGCGGCGGCCTCGTCGAGCGCCCACTCGCGGCTCTCGTGCTTGCCGAAGCTCATCATCCCGAGGCACACGCGGGAGACACGGAGGCCCGTGTCGCCCAGATTCACGTACTCCATCTCTTCCTCCTCAGTTCCGCATGCGGTAGGTGAGCCGCGCGAACTGCCTGTCGCGCGCGACGTCGACGAGCTCGAGGTCCGAGGCAGTGAGCCTGCGGGGAAGAAGCGGAGCCCCCCGCCCGAGCGTCACCGGCGCGACGCCGACGAGGATCTCGTCGAGCAGCCCCTGATCGGCGAACTGCCCGACGAGGTCGCCGCCGCCGACGAGCCAGATGTTCTTGTCGCCGGCTGCTCGCGTGAGCCCTTCGTGCACCGGCGCGACGTCACCTTCGACGAAGTGGATCCCCACCCCCGGAATCGGAGGGAGCGTCCGGTGCGTGAAGACCCAGCACGGCGTCTCTCCGTAGTAGCCGCGCCACTTGTCGGGCTCGTCCAACAGGTTGTCGTGCTCGAGCACCCACTCGTACGTCGTCGCGCCCATCGCCATCGCCCCGATGTCGGCGAAGAAGGCGCCGAAGGAATTCTCCCCGCTTTGCTCGCGGTCGACCTCGAAAAGCCAATCGAGGGAGTTGTTCTCGTCGGCGATGAATCCGTCCAGGGTCGTCGCGGTGTAGTACTGCGTCTTCGCCACGCGGCAACTCTGCCAGTGTCGCGTCGCTCTGGAACGATGAGCCGCATGGCCGAGCAGAGAGCGGTGTTCTTCGATGGGTCGGCGGACTTCGAGGCCTGGCTCGAGGCGAACGGCCAGACAGCCGGAGACGTATGGATCAAGATGGCCAAGAAGCACACCGGGATCCCGTCGCTCGACTGGGCCGGCGCCGTCGAAGTCGCCCTGTGCTTCGGCTGGATCGACGGCCAGAGCAGACGCATCGACGACGACTGGTACCTCCAGCGATTCACACCACGGCGGCCCAAGAGCACGTGGTCGAAGATCAACCGGCAGAAGGTGCAGGCGCTCACCGACGCCGGGCGCATGCGCCCGGCGGGGCTGGCCGAGGTCGAGCGGGCGAAGGCGGACGGTCGCTGGGAGGCGGCCTACGACAGCGTGGCCACCGCGTCGATCCCTGAGGACCTCGCTCGAGCGCTCGAGGAGGCCGGCCAGAGTGAGGGGTTCGCCGCCCTCGACTCGCGAAACCGCTACGCGATCCTTCACCGCGTTCAGACGGCGGGGAAACCGGAGACGCGCGCTCGCCGGATCGCGAAATACGTGGCGATGCTCAAGGCCGGGGAGAAGCCCCACCCGTAGCGCCGAGCTCGAGCTCCTCGGGGCCGCGGCTGTCCTAGCCGGTCGAGGGGCGCGCCTCTAGGCTCTCCGTTGCCCTCGCGGCGAAGCGGTCGCGGGCCTGCCAGTCCCAGGCGATGTCCAAACCGAGCAGGGCCACATTTGCACCGGCCGTTGCTCCCGCGATCGCGAGCAGGGGTGCGAAGAGCCCGAAGCCCGCGGACGTCACGTTGAACCCCAGGTGCGCTCCGATGAGCGCGCCTCCGAGGGCTGCCGCGAGGCCTGTGAGCTTGGTCGCGGCCGACCAGTCGCGGTTGAGCCAGGCCAGGTAGATCCCCAGGCCGATCGGCGCGCCCACGGCGAGGGACGTGGCCAGCTCGTCGACGAGCGGTACGCCGGGCAGAATCGCGAGTACGACGAGGACGCCGAGGAACAGACCGCCGAGCCCGAGCACGACCGGGTACACCGACCGGAGCACGACACTGCTCTTGCGTCCAAAGCCACCGCGCCAGCGCACTCGGAGCGCCATCCACGCGAGGGACAGCACCATCAGCGCCACCCACCCGAGCATCACGCCCAGGACGATCTCAGCGATCGCCCCGTGGCTGAACGCGGGCGTGAAGTCGACAGCCGTTCGGGTGTAGAGGGACGTGTCGACCCGGCCGGTGTCGAGGAACGTGTTGATCAGGCGACTGCCGGCCGCCGTCTGGTACGTCCAGAAGTCATCGGTGTGGCCGATACGGGGGAGCACGACCTCATGGCCGTTCGACAGGTGCGGGAGCAGCTCGCGCCTTCCGTTCTGCGGAGGCGTGGCGGAGTCGAGCTCGCCCCCGATCAGCAGCGTCTCGACAGCCGACTTCTGGACGCGCGTGTACTGGTTCTCGTCCGGGCTCGCCGGCCACGTGTCGTAGAGCCGGCCGCCGGCCGTGTAGAAGTCGGTGCCGGGGCTGCCGATCACCGATCCACGATCGGCGTGCGACGCGAAGAAGGGCCGGGCGTAGGCGGCGTCGCTCCTGCTCACCGCTGCGACATCTCCCCAGACCTGCGCGCGGGGAAAGATGGTCTGGGCCATCAGCGAAAGGAGCCACGCACCGCTTCCGTCGCCCTTGTCGGCATCGAGGAGCATGTCGATCGTCCACGGCGCCGCGAGCGGGCCGGCGCCGTCGGTGGTCGTATGAAACAGGCCGAAGAACGCACCGAGCTCGACGTTGCCCCTCCTGACGGGAAGGAACCACCAGTTGCTCGGAATGTGGCCGAACGAGGAATGGATCGAGGCCGCTAGGTCCGGCGTACGGCTCCGGCAGGACGCGTCCTGAGCGCACAGCGCGGCGTAGCGGCCGATCTGCTCGCCAGTGGTCTTCGCGTCCCAGAGAAACCTGCCCGGCGGGTTGACGCCGATCATCACCGAGCGATGGATCCGCTTCGGATAGCGCCAGGCATAGATCATCGCTGTGCGCGTCCCGGCGCTCTCGCTGAGGAGGTCGATCCGCTGGTAGCCAAGGGCGCGGCGTACAGCGTCGAGGTCGTCCACCCGCTGCGGGAGCGTGTACCCGCCGAGATCTACGCCGTCCTCCTGCAGGCGCTGCGCACAGTCCTTGTAGGCGTCTGCGTCGGCCCTGAACGACTCGGCGGTCAGGAAGCCGTTCGCATGCTCGCGCGCCGAGATCACCTCGCGGCAGTCGAGCTTCGACGAGCCGTCGACACCGCGGTAGCCGACGAGCACGACGTCGTGCTTTTCGGCGAACCGGCTTGCGAGTGCGAATTTCATGTTCGTGATGCCCGGGCCGCCCTGGAGGCGGAAGATCGGTGCGCCAGGCTCCGATGAGCGCGCACGGATCCGGGTCACTGGGAGCGCGATCAGCCGCGAGTCGGCCTTGTGCCGGTTCTCGGGCACGACGAGCGTCCCGCAGTCGGACGCGTAGCTTCCGTCCTCGGTGTCGTAGTTGCAGTGCTCGAGAATGAGGTCGCCCGCGTGCGCCCCGGCCGGGACGGAGACCGGCTCCGACTCCGGGCCGAAGCGGAGGTAGGCGAGCCCGGCAATGACGGCGGCGATGAGCGCGAGCGCGACGATTCGCGCCGGCGTGAAGCTGCGGGTCGCCGAGGCTTTCATGGCGGCTCCTTTCCGGGTTGCGTCCATGGCTCCGACGCTAGGCGAGCACCGACGTGCGGGCATCGTCCGAAGGCCGCGTTCGGCCTGCGACCCACCGACGATTCGGGCTCCGACCTGGGTAGGAGTGCGACGCCTATCCTTGGGTCGCCCGGGATGTCTGCGACCACGCTCGCCAATTCGGATGCAGCCCGCTCCGATCTGAAGCGGGTGATCACGACGTCGCTCTACAACGATCCCGGTTGTCCCTGGGCGTACTCGGCGAACCCGGCCTTTCGGGTGCTCGAATGGCGCTACGGGGCACAGCTCGATTGGCGGTTGGTGCTGATCGGCCTGACGGAGTCAGCCGAGCAGTACGTCGCGCGCGGTTACACGCCGCTTCGAAGCGCGCTCGGCCAGACGCGGTTCCGTCGATTCGGGATGCCTTTCTCGCCGTCACCGAAAGCGCGCGTCAGCGCGACGGCTCGCGCGTGCCGGGCGGTCGTGGCCGCGCGGCTGGTCGACCCTGGAAGCGAGTGGCGCGTCTTCCGCGCCCTCCAGCTGGCGAACTTCACGACGCCGCTCGTTCTCGAGGACGACGCGGCCCTGACTGCCGTCCTCGACCGTCTCGAAGGGGTCGACGGAACCGCGATCGTCTCGATGCTCGACGACCCCGCGGTGACCGAGGCCTACGAACGTGACAAGGCCGAGTCACGGGAGGCTGCGGGCTCGGCGGCCGAGCTGCAAGGCAAGACCGCGACGACGGACGGGCCGGTGCGCTTCACCGCTCCCTCGATCGTCTTCGAACGGGACGGGCAGCGCCTCGTCGCCGGAGGCTGGCAGCCGATCGAGGCCTACGACGTGCTTCTCGTCAACCTCGACCCGGCACTAGAGCGCCGCGCAGCACCTGACAGTGCGGCGCCGTTGTTGGCGGAGTTCCCCGACGGCCTGACGACCAAGGAGGTCGCGCAGCTCCTCGTACACGGCAACGAGGAGCCCGACCGAAACGCCGCCGAAGCCGGACTCCTCGAGCTCGTCGCCGGCGGAGATGCCGAGCGGATCCCGCTCGGCGACGACGCGCTCTGGCGCAAGACCTGACCCCCGGGCCGAGAGGCCCGGGGGTCGAACATCGGTCTACGCCGAGACGGGGGTCGCCGGAGTCTCGGGCGGAGCCTCGGCCTCGGAGACATCGAGCCGAGGGAGCCATTCGAGCCAGCTCGGCAGGTACCAGTTCCACTCGCCGAGCAGCTTCATCGAGGCCGGCAGGAGGACGCCGCGGACGATCGTGGCGTCGATCAGGATCGCCACTGCGAGCCCGACGCCGAACTGCTTGAACAGCAGCATCGAGAGCGCGATGAAGACGGCGAACACGAACACCATGACGATCGCTGCGCTCGTGACGACGCCGGCGGTCGTCTTGATGCCTTGGGACACCGCCTCTTCGGTGGACGCACCGCGCTGAACCAACTCGCGGATACGGCTCAGGAGGAACACGTGGTAGTCCATCGAGAGCCCGAAGAGGATGACGAACAGAAGCAACGGGACGACGGGGTCGATCCCTGCCTTCGAGCTGAACCCGAGTAGGTCCTTGCCGACGCCATGCTGGAAGACGAGCACCAGCACGCCGTAGGCCGCGCCGACAGAGAGCAGGTTGAGCACGATCGCCTTCGCCGCGATCACAGGCGAGCGGAAGGCGACGAGCATGAGCAGGAAGGCGAAGACGAGCACGAACGCCACCACGGGCGGGAAGTTCGACTTCAGGTCGTCGGTCGAGTCGATCCAGTTGGCGGTCAGTCCGGTCACGCCGGCTTCGGCATCAGCTTGACCACCTACCGTCGTTGGGACGATCTCGTCGCGGAGGGCAGCGAGGGAGGCGTTCGATTCCGCATCTGTGCCCTTGCCCTTGATGGGGACCGTGATGTTCGCGACAGTCCCGGCGTCGTTGACGTCGACAGTGATCGGCTCGTACATGCGACCGCTCGCCAACGCCCGCTCTTTGAACCGATCGATCGCCGCGCGCATCGTCGGCGCGTTCACGTTCGGTGCCTTCACGACGACGTACGCCGGCAGCGCTTCTCCCGGAAACGCCTGCTGCATCCGGTCGTAGGTCTGCACGGCCCGGATGGACTTCGGGAACGTGTCGACGCCAGACTGCTCCATCCGCAGCTGCAGCGCCGGCAGCGTGAGCAGAACCAGGAACCCGCCGGCGAGCAGAGCCGAGAGGCCGGGCCGACGCATCACGCGATCGACGATCGCGCCCCAGATTCGCCCCTCGCCGTCATCCCGGCGTAGACGGCTGACGAACGGGATGCGCACCCGGTCGACGTTGTCGCCGAGCCTGGACAGCAATGCCGGCAGCACTGTCAGTGAACCGAGCATCGCCACTGCGACGACGAGGATCGTCGCGACGCCGAACGAGGCGAAGATCTTGTCGCCGGTCAGGAACATGCCGGCCATCGCCACGATCACCGTCAGGCCCGAGATGAGCACCGAGCGCCCGGACGTGGCCGCGGCGACTTCGAGCGCGGTCCGCTCGCTGCGGCCGGCGGCGCGTTCCTCCCGCTCGCGCCGGAGATAGAACATCGTGTAGTCGACGCCGACTGCGAGCCCGATCAAGAGCACGAGCGCACCGGCCTCGTCTGCCACCGGGAGGATCTGGCTGGGCAGCGCGACCAGCCCGAGGGTTGCGAGGACGGCGGTGAACGCGAGCAGCAGCGGGATGCCGGCCGCCACGAGCGCGCCGAACGCGATCACGAGGATTGCAAGCGTGATCGGAAGCGACAGCATGCCCGCCTTCGCCAGGTCGTCGGAGGCAGCCGTTTGGACGGCCTTTGCCGCGCTGGCATACCCGAACTCGCCGATGAAGAACTCCGGATGGGCCTTCTGCGCCTCGTCGACCTTGGCGAGGATCGGGTCGATCTTGTCCGCGGAATCGTCGGCATCGCCGCGGATCTCGAAGTCGACCAGGGCGCCGTGCCCGTCCTTGGAGATCTCGCCGGGCTGGACGTTCTGGACGTCCTTCAGGCCGGAGATGCCCGCCGTGACGTCCCGGATCGCCGCCTTGAACTCGGGATCGGTCGTCCGGAGCGAGCCATGCTGAATGAAGACGGTCTCGGCGGCGGGCTGCTTGAAGCCCTCGTCGAGGATCTTCTCCATGCGACCGGACTCGCCCGGCCCGGGAGCGTTCGGGTCGATGAACTTCGTCCCGATCGCTCCGCCGAGAGCGAAGGACACGACGACGAACGCGAGCCAGCCGAACGTCGCCGTCTTCCAGTGGTCGGCGCTCCAACGTCCCATGCGCGCCGCCAGGTTGTTGGGCTTCGTAGCGGACATGCTGTTCCTCCTTGGGGGGTGGGGGGCCACGCGATCGACGGTAGGACGGCGGCCGTGCGCGCACATCGTCGGAAGGCCGGAATCGCCCTCGGACCATCCGGTTAGGCCTCCTCCTACTCGGGTAGGAGGCGGCGGACGAGCGTGTCGAGTACGTTCAGGGCGTGACGGTCAGAGACTTCGCGCGTAAGTACTGGTTCGACCTGCTGATCGCCGCCCTCGCCGTCGCGGCCCTGGTCGAGGTGATCGCGACGCCGGACTCCACACAAACCACGCTGTGGTTCGGGATTCCGGCGATCGCGATCCTGGTGCTCCCGATCTTCGCCCGCCGGCGCTTTCCGTTCGGCGGCCCGGTCGCCTACTTCGTGCTCGCGGCGGGGATCTCGCTCATCGATTGGCAGCTGGTCCCGGACCGGGAGAGCTTCTTCGTGGTCGGGCTCGCAGTCGCGTTCTTGCTCGGGAACCTGCGCAACGCCTGGCAGGCCGGCATCGGCCTGGTCGTGGTCGTGAGCAGCTTGGCGTTCATCGTCTACGAGATTCCCGGACACACCACGGGCGAGCTCGTCTTCGTCCCGATCGATTTCGTGGTCGCCTGGGTTGCCGGTTTCGCTCTGCGCGAGCGTTCCGAGCAGGCCGAGGCTGCGGAGATGCGCGCCATCCTGGCCGAGCGGGAACGCGAGGCAGCCGCGCGCATCGCAGTCGCAGAGGAGCGCGCGCGGATCGCGCGCGAGCTGCACGACATCGTCGCTCATGCCATCAGCGTGATGGTGCTCCAGGTCGGGGCCGTCAGGCACAAGCTCCCCGGTTCACTCGACGAGGACCGCGATGCTCTCCGTGGCGTCGAGGATGCCGGCCGCACAGCGCTGGCCGAGATGCGCCGTCTGCTGGGTGCCATGCGCCGCGACGGGGAGGAGCCCGAGCTCACCCCGCACCCTGGGCTCGACGGCCTCGACTCGCTGGTCGAAGAAGTGGGCCGCGCCGGCCTGCCCGTGCAGCTCCATGTCGACGGCGAGCCGTTTCCGCTTCCACGCGGGATCGACCTCTCGGCCTATCGAATCGTTCAGGAGGGCCTGACCAACGCGCTCAAGCACGCGCATGCGAGCACCGCCGACGTGACAATTCGGTACCAACCCGACGAGCTCCAGCTCGAGGTGCGCGACAACGGTCAGGGCACCTCGACGAGCGACGGGCTCGGCCACGGGCTCGTCGGCGTGCGGGAACGCGTCAAGATCTACGGCGGTGACATGACCGCCGGAAGGGCAAACGGCGGTGGCTTCGTCCTCAGCACGCGCCTCCCGCTCAGCATCGACCGACGATGACAATCCGCGTGCTCGTTGCCGACGACCAGTCGATGGTCCGGGCGGGCTTTCGCATGCTGCTGTCAGGCGAAGAGGACATCGAAGTCGTGGCCGAGGCGAGCAACGGGCTCGAGGCCGTCGACAAAGCGGCGCGCTTCGAACCAACGGTCATCCTGATGGACATCCGCATGCCCGAGCTCGACGGGCTCGAGGCGACGCGGCGGATCCTCGCGGCCGACAACGCGGCGCGAATTCTGATCCTGACGACGTTCGACCTCGACGAATACGTCTACGAGGCGCTGCGCGCAGGCGCCAGCGGGTTCGTTCTCAAGGACGATCCCCCCGAACAGCTCCTCGGCGCCATCCGCATCGTCGCCGACGGGGATGCGCTGCTCTCCCCGGCCATCACCAAGCGCGTGATCAAGCGGTTCACACGCATTCCGCAGCCCGAGCCCCCGCCTCAGCTCGAAGAGCTGACCGAGCGCGAGCTCGACGTGTTCAGACTGATTGCCCGCGGGCTCTCGAACGCCGAGATCGGCCAGGAGCTCTACATCAGCGACACGACCGTGAAGACCCACATCACTCACATCCTCCAGAAGCTCGACCTGCGCGACCGGGTCCAGGCCGTCGTGCTCGCGTACGAGACGGGGCTCTTCGAGACCGAGGTTCAGCCTCCAGCTGGTTAGGGTCGGCGCATGACAAGCGCGACCTCCTGAATGGCCGCCGCGCTCGGCTGGGGGATCCTCGCGGCGTCGTCGCTCGTCATCGGCGCAGTCATGGCGCTGCGCATCAGGATCAGCCTGCGCACGATCGGCTTGATCATGGGCTTCGGTGCCGGCGTGCTGATCAGCGCCGTCGCCTTCGACCTCGTAGAAGAAGCGGTCAACACGGAGACCAGCAATTGGGCCGTCCTGACCGGCATCTTCGCCGGCTGCGGCGTCTTCTTCGGCGGGGATTGGCTCATCGACCGCCTCGGCGGCGCTGATCGGAAGGACGCCGGCGGGGACCAGGCGAGCGGCTCACCACTCGCGATCGTGCTCGGAACCGTGCTCGACGGGATTCCCGAGTCGATGGTGATCGGGCTGACGATCTTCGAAGGTGGAGCGGTCGGAGCCGCCTATCTGACTGCGGTCTTCATCTCCAACCTGCCCGAGTCCGTCTCCTCGACAGCCGGTCTCGCGACAAGTGGTTGGAAGCGGGCCAGGATTCTGTGGATGTGGATCGGAATCGCGCTGGTTTCGGGAATCGCTTCGCTCGCCGGCTACGTCCTGTTCCAAGACTCATCGGGGGACGTCGTTGCCTTCGTGCTTGCCTTTGCCGCGGGCGCGATCCTCACCATGCTCGCGGACACGATGATGCCCGAAGCCTACGAGCACGGCGGCAAGCTGGTGGGCGTCGCGACCACGCTCGGATTCGTCATCGCGTTCATGATCCATCAGCTGGATTGAATAGCGCCTCTTCGGCGGCCACGACGCGCGTCGGACCCCGAACCGTCATCATCTCGGAATGGCCGGTGAAACCGCACGGACCGTCACGGATGCAGTCGAGGACGAGAGCTCGAAGTACGCCTCACTGCTCGCCACCGGCGAGCGCGTGCTGCTCGTGCGGCAGCGCCACTGGCTGACGTTCATCGAGGCCGGACGATGGTTCGCTCTAGCCCTCGCGGCAGCGCTCCTAGCCCTCATCCTCGACCAGGGAGTCCCGGACAGCGGTGTTGCCGGGCCCATCAGCACGCTGCTGGGCTGGGCCTTCTGGATCTTCCTGATCATCGGGCTACTGGGGATCGTCTGGTACTTCCTGAACTGGAGAATCGAGCGCTACCTCGTGACGACGCGTCGCGTGATCGAGGCCGGCGGCCTGATCAACAAGTACACGCGCGACACCTCGCTCCAGGCGCTCACCGACATGATCGTCGGACACCCGTGGCTCGGGCGGATCCTCGGCTACGGCGAGATCGACCTGTTGACCGCGTCCGAGGCCGGAACGAGCAAGATTCGCTTCCTCCCAGACCCCGACGGCTTCAAGAAGGCGCTGCTCGACGCGAAACAGGAGCACGACCTCGAGGTCGGGGGAGGCCGGGCCCTGCAGGAGGCCGTCGCCGCTGTCTCAGCGCAGCCCGCGCGCGAGAGCGGCGCCGCGGAAGCCGGCATCTCGGCCGACGAGCTCGACTCCTCGCTCAGCCGGCTCGCGGACTTGCGCGACCGAGGCCTGATCACGCAGGCCGAGTTCGACGAAAAGAAGCGCGAGCTTCTCGATCGATTCTCCTAATCGCTGCTACGTCGGCGCCGGGACCGGTTCCTTCGTCTCCCGGTCTCGCGGCCAGAACAGGTAGGTCGCGACAAGCGCTATCGCGCATCCCAGAGCCGTGTCGAGTAACCGGCGCTCGGCCCAGTTGCCGACTCCGCCGGTCGGGGCACCGGCCAGCAGGACCGACCCGATCGTGGTGAGCCCTCCGCCGACCACCGGATACGCCGGGCTGAGGCCGATACCGGCGAAGAGGATGACGATGCCGAAGGAGAACAGCACGCGATCCGGGATCAGGAGAGAGGCGAAGGCCAGAAGGAGAACGCCGAAGAGCGTGGCTCCGACGCGGGTCAATGCCAGGCTCTTTTGGGCCTTTCCGGGTGTAAGGAGCACCAGGTATGCGGCGAAGAAGATCCAGAACGCGTCCCGCCCACCTTCTCGCTGGAAAAGAAACATGAGGATGGCCAGCGGGACGGCGCGCCGAACGCCGTCCCGGGCCTGCTCGTCGAAGCTGCGCAGCGATTCCCACATCGACCTGAGCTGTAGTGGCGGGGG
>Ga0081455_10002769_pt1 | contig 20658 bp, 25 predicted proteins | sample TabmetS3T2R1_FD_70207 | JGI IMG/M metagenome (GOLD analysis project Ga0081455, IMG submission 70207) | Tabebuia heterophylla rhizosphere microbial communities from the University of Puerto Rico - S3T2R1 | ecosystem: Host-associated > Plants > Roots > Rhizosphere ...
CAGCCCCATCGCGTTGGCCATCGAGGACCGACCGGTGTACCGGACGATCCTGGGCTTCGGGGTGCCGGCGCGCGGGCTGCGCGTGAACGTGCCGCACACGACGTACCCGAACCCGAGCCGCCCGAGCGGATCAACGTGCCGCCCGGTCTTGTCGAACCCGGCCGCGAGCGCGACGGGATTCGGCAGTTCGAGTCCGGCGAGCGAGACGCGGAGCGCCGGATCGCGTTCGGCGCCGCCGAGCCGCTCCCACGGGAGGGGCAGGCCGAGCAGCGCCCGGGCGACTCGGTGGGCGGCCTCCGGCGGGAGCGCGAACAACAGCGGCCTCGCGACCGACCGGTACCAGCCCTGGGTCATGCGCCGGCCCATCGGCCGCCTATGCTACGCGCCATGCCCGGCGACCTCGCGGACCGGTTGATCTCGGCCTCGCAGATCCACGGCGAGTTCGTCCTGTCGTCGGGACGTCGCTCGAACGTCTACTTCGACAAGTTCCGCTTCCTCACCGACCCGGACCTTCTGCGGGACACGGCCAAGGCCGTCGCCGGTCTGCTGCCCGAAGGCATCACGCACCTCGCCGCGCCCGAGGGCGCCGCGACGCTCCTCGTGGCCGCGCTCGCGCTCGAGACCGCGCTGCCGATCGCCGTCGTGCGGAAGGAGCCGAAGGCCTACGGGACGATGTCGCAGGTCGAGGGGCACGCGCCGGCCGGGGCCGAGATCGCGCTCGTCGAGGACGTGTCGACGACCGGGACGCAGGTGCTGTCGGCGGCCAAGGTGCTCGAGGGGGCGGGCTGCACCGTCGGGATCATCGTGCTGGCGATCGACCGTGGCGGCGGCGCACACCTGCGCGATTCGGGCTACTGGGTGAAGGCGCTGGTCGAGGTCGATCCCTCGGAGGCGTAGCTACAGCAGCGCGGTGATCCGGCCGTCCTTCGGCAGCTCGCAGCGCCAGACCTGCAGGCGCCACAGGAGCCGGCTGCCGCGCGCCCGAAGGTCGACGATGCCGTCCTTCATCATCTGCGCGAGCGCCTTGGACCTCGCGACCACGTCCGGGAGCGGGAACTCCTTGGACGTCAGCGACTGCAGGTTGGCCGCGCCGAAGATGCGGCGGGCGACCTCCAGGATCTTCGACTCCGCCTGGATCGTTCCCGTCGGCAGGTAGAGGCGGCCACCGGGGGCCAGGCAGTCGTTCTCGTGGATGCTCTCGAGCATCGCGGCGGGGAGCTCGGCGCCGGTCGGCCCGCCGGCGCGCCCGTCAGGGAACCAGCCGGCGAGCCGGCCGATCTCGTCGGGGATGCCCGAGACGTCGCCGATGATGACGTCGGCCTTCTCGCCGCTGACCGGGTCGAGCAGGTTCCCGCTGCGGAACTCGACCGAACCGCTCAGCCCGAGCGTCCGGGCGTTCTGCCGCGCGACGTCGATCGCGTGCTCGGACAGGTCGGTCCCGATCACGCGCCGGGCGCCCAGGCGCGCGGCCACGAACGACAGGACGCCGCTGCCGCATCCCACGTCGATCACCGTGTCCTCCGGCCCGATCTCGAGCGAATCGGCGATCGCCCGGCTGGTGTGCGTGGGATGGAAGACGCCGTCGCCGAGGGAGACCGTGAAGGGGCCGGTGCGGCCCTTCCATTCGAGCGTGGTTGGTCTCGCTTCCTCCCTCATCAGCACATGGTGGCGGTTGCGGGGCGGGACAGTCAACCGAAACGCCCGGTCACACGCGTGGGGGCTCGAAGACGGCGTCCTCGCCCGGCCGAACATCGCCCTCCTCGACCGCCTTCGCGAGGGCCTCGGCCTCGCGAGCGATGCGCGCGGTCTCGATCCCTCGGTGCCCGTCGGGATACGCGGCAAGCCGGCCCGATGCTCGCCTGAGCAACCGCATCGTGCCGTGCGCGTTCCCCCGCAGCAGATGCACGTATCCGGCCCCGAGCTGCGAGAGGCCCTTGAAGAACTCGGCGTCGTCGGTGTCTCGCGCCTTCTTCCACGCGGTCTCCCACGCCTCGTGCGCGGGGAAGTATCGCCCGGCGTTCAGGTGCTCGCGCCCGAGGCGGTCGACCTGTTGGAGCGACATCCCGTCGAAGTCCTCCAGTTCGAGCGCGTTCTCCGCGTCCCAGGGCTGGGGGCGGCCGAGCGCGTCGCGCGGCCGCTCCGGCTTGTTCCGGGTCTCGGTGGGACGGCCGGTCTTGCCGACGGCGTCATCGGGCATGGGGCCATGGTAGCCGCGCACCCGCCGCAGACATGCTGGCTACCGGCAACGACGGCCGATACCCTGCCTGCATGGACCCGGCGCACGCGCCCGAGCCGACGCCGTCCACCCGGGGCCCGAAACCGGCTCCGGAGGGACCCAGCGATCCCGCGACCGACCAGGAGCGAACGGCGATCGACGGCTCCGTCGACCGGGCCGATGCCTCCACCGCGGAGTCCACCCGGATGCCGGCATGGATCCCCCGCCTGCTGCTGTGGGTCGTCGTCACCGCGTTCCTCGCCTACGCGGCGTTCAGCCTGTTCCGCCGCCTCCAGCAGCTGGTCCTGTGGATCATCGCGGCCCTGTTCCTGTCCTTCGCACTGGAGCCCGCGGTGAACTGGCTGGTGGCTCGCGGGTGGCGCCGCGGCGTCGCGGCCGCGGTCGTGCTGTTCGGCCTCGGCCTGCTGGGCCTGTTCGCGCTCGCCCTGATGGTCCCCCTGGTGATCGATCAGGTCCAGGAGCTGATCGCCCGCGTCCCGGGCTGGCTCGGAGAGGCGAGCGAGTACACGGAGCGGTGGTTCGACACGAAGCTCACCAGCACGACGATCCTGCGGCAGATCGCCAACGCGCAGGCGGACGTCAGCGGCATCGCCGCGAACGTCGCCTCGGTGGGCGCACTCGTCCTCGGCCTGATCTTCCAGGTGCTGACGATCGGCCTGTTCACGTTCTACTTCGTGGCCGACGGCCCGCGCTTCCGCCGCGGCGTCTGCTCGCTGCTCCCGCCTCGGATCCAGGTCGACTTGCTGGCCGCGTGGGAGGTCGCGATCGACAAGACCGGCGGGTACCTGTACTCGCGGCTCCTGCTCGCGCTGATCAACGCGACGATCTCCTTCGCCGTGCTGCAGGGGCTCGGGATCCCGTTCGCCGTCCCCCTTGCGTTGTGGCAGGGCTTCGTCTCGCAGTTCATCCCGGTCGTCGGCACCTACATCGCGGCCGCGGTGCCGCTGGTGGTCGCCCTGCTCGAGGACCCGTGGAAGGCGCTGATCTTCCTGATCTTCGTGGTGATCTACCAGCAGATCGAGAACTACCTGCTGGCGCCGCGGATCACCGCCAAGACGATGCAGCTGCACCCGGCGGTGGCGTTCGGGGCCGCGCTGGCGGGCGCCTCGCTGGGCGGGCTGATCGGCGCGTTCATGGCGCTGCCGGCGGCCGCGGTGATCCAGTCCACGGTGTCGACCTACCTCAAGCGACACGAGGTGGTCGAGACCGAGCTCACCCGCGAGGACGAGGCCGAGCTCGAGGACGCCAAGGAGGAGATCGACGACGAAGATGGCGACGACCGACCCTGGTACCGACGCTTCTCGGGTCGAACGCGGGACGGCTGAGTCAGAGGTCGGACAGACGGTCGCGCCTGGTCCGAACCCGTGAGACGGCGACCGCCACCACCGTGACGAGGTAGAGCTGCCCCGTCAGTCCCTCGAGCGCGGCCAGCAGCCTCGGGACGGGGTCGGCCGCGGTCAGGTCCCCGTACCCGACCGTGGCGATCGTGACGAAGCTGAAGTAGGTGAAGTCCACCGGGTCGGCGTGATGGGTCTGGGCGAAGAACGGTTCCTGGCTCCAGAGCGCGATCGTGATGAACAGCGCCGAGAAGGTCATCCCGATCAGGAGATAGACCGAGAGCAGCCCGAGGATCGTGCGCCCGGTGACCGTCTTGTCCTTGACGATCCGCCGGCCGAGGGCGCCGATCGCGGCGATCGGCAGGATGACGTTCACCACGCCCGCGGTCAGCTGCGCGGGTCGCGCATCGTTCAAGCGTCCGGCGGCGCCGAGGATCACGCCGATCGGGATCAGGATCAGGGCGGCGCGCCACACGCGCCGGTCGGCGCGCGAGGCGAACAGCGCGAACAGCACCATCAGACCCTGGGTCACGACCGCGACGACCTTCAGCCAGGTCGTGTTGGCCGCGGTGAGCAGCATCGAGGCCAGGATGATGAGGAAGAGCAGTCCGTACCGGTCGTCCCAGCGGCCGACCTCCTCCGGCGTGAGGTCGTCGTCCTTCGCCCCGGCGTCGTTCCCCTCTTCGGGCTCCACGGGCGCACGGTACTACGGGCCGTTCCGCCGATCGGGGAAGGAGCGTCAGTTCGTCGCGGGTGGTTCGACAGCGCGCGCGCCCGGACGCACAATCGGCGCGCCCGCCGAAAGGAGCCTCGATGAGCGCCCCTGCCGTCTCGATCGCCGACCCCGATCAGCTCGCGATCACCACGATCCGAACCCTGTGCATCGACGCGGTGCAGCAGGCCAACTCCGGGCATCCCGGTACGCCGATGGCGATGGCGCCCGTCGCCTACACGTTGTGGCAGCGGTTCCTGCGCTTCGACCCCGACGACCCGATCTGGCCCAACCGAGACCGCTTCGTCCTGTCGGCGGGTCACGCGTCGACGCTGCTGTACGCGATGCTGCATCTCACGCGCGTGAAGGCCGTGAACCCCGCGTACGAGGCGCTCGGGGAGGTCTCGGTCCGGCTGGAGGACCTCGAGCACTTCCGGCAGCTGGACTCCAAGTGCCCCGGCCACCCCGAGTACCGGTGGACCTCCGGCATCGAGACCACGACCGGGCCGCTCGGGCAGGGCGTCGCGACGTCGGTCGGGATGGCGATCGCGTCGAAGTGGCTGGCCGCCCAGTACAACCGGCGCGGGTTCGAGCTGTTCGACTTCGACGTGTACGCGCTGGCCGGCGACGGCTGCCTCATGGAGGGCATCTCGGCCGAGGCCGCGTCGCTCGCCGGCCACCTCGAGCTGTCGAACCTGTGCTGGGTCTACGACAACAACCACATCACGATCGAGGGGAACACCTCGCTGACGTTCAGCGACGACATCGCGACGCGGTTCATCGGCCACGGATGGAACGTGCTCCGCGTGGGCGACGCCAACGACCAGGAGATGCTCTCCCGCGCGTTCGAGACCTTCCGGCGCGAGGTCGACCGGCCGACCCTGATCATCGTCGACTCGCACATCGCGTACGGCGCGCCGACCAAGCAGGACACGAGCGGCGCCCACGGCGAGCCGCTGGGCGAGGAGGAGGTGCGGGCCACCAAGCGCTTCTACGACTGGCCCGAGGACGAGCGGTTCCTCGTGCCCGAGGGCGTGGCCGAGGTGTTCGACGGCGGGATCCGGGCCCGCGGGCGCGCGGCGCGAGACGCCTGGTTCGAGCGGCTCGAGGACTACCGCAAGGAGTACCCGGACCTGGCCGGGGAGCTCGACCGGATGCAGCGGCGCGAGCTGCCCGATGGCTGGGACGCCGAGATCCCGACGTTCGAACCCGACGCGAAGGGCCTGGCCGGGCGCGAGGCCTCGGGCGCGGTCCTGAACGCGATCGCGGGCCGCGTCCCCTGGCTCGTGGGAGGCTCCGCCGACCTGTCCCCGTCGACGAAGACGCGACTCACGTTCGAGGGTGCCGGCGACTTCGAGCCCGGCGTTCGCGCCGGCCGCAACCTGCATTTCGGGATCCGCGAGCACGCGATGGGTGCGATCCTGAACGGGCTGTCGCTGTCCAAGCTCCGGCCGTTCGGCTCGGGCTTCCTGATCTTCAGCGATTACGCGCGCGGCGCGATCCGCCTGTCCTCGATCATGGAGATCCCGGTGATCCACGTGTTCACGCACGACTCGATCGGCGTGGGCGAGGACGGTCCGACGCACCAACCGGTCGAACAGCTCGCGTCGCTCCGCGCGATGCCCGGGCTGATCGTGATCCGGCCGGGGGACGCCAACGAGATCGCCGAGGCCTGGCGCGCGATCATGGAGCTCCGGCACGAGCCGGTGGCCCTGATCCTGTCCCGGCAGGCGATGCCGACGCTCGATCGCTCGCGGTTCGCGCCCGCGTCCGAGCTCCGTCGCGGCGGCTACGTGCTGGCCGACCCACCGGACGGAGACGCCCCCGAGCTCATCCTGATCGCGTCCGGCAGCGAGGTCGGGCTCGCGGTCGACGCGTGGGACACGCTCACGCGCGACGGCGTTCCGGCGCGGGTCGTCAGCATGCCGTCATGGGAGCTGTTCGACGCGCAGCCGGGCGAGTACCGCGACGAGGTGCTGCCGCCCTCGCTCACGGCCCGCGTGGCGATCGAGCAGGCCTCGACGTTCGGCTGGGAGCGCTACGTCGGCGCGAACGGGGCGATCGTCGGCATGGACACGTTCGGCGCGTCCGCGCCGCTGAAGGAGCTGCAGACGAAGTTCGGCTTCACGCCCGAGGCCGTGGTCGGCATCGCCCGCGAACGGTTGGCCGCGGCGAACGCCGGGTAGGTCAGGGCCGCGCATGGCATCGACGAGCGGGCTGTCCCCCGAGGACCACCGGACCAGGAGGCGCATCCATCTCCTCTCGCGGGTGGCCTCGCGCCTGCGGGGGCGGACGTGGCGGGTCGTGCCGCATCCCGGGCCGGTCACCGAGCAAGCGGGCGGGGGCCGCTCGGGGGCGCTGCGCGCGGCGATCTTCGGCGTCAACGACGGTCTGGTCTCGAACCTGTCGCTGATCTTCGGCGTGGCCGGCGCCGGCGTGAAGAACGGCGTGGTGATCGTCGCCGGCGTCGCGGGTCTGGTCGCCGGCGCGTTCTCGATGGCGGCGGGCGAGTACATCTCGGTGCGCACCCAGCGCGAGGTGTACGAGCGGCTGATCCACCTGGAGGCGCACGAGATCGGCTCCGATCCCGAGATCGAGCGGCAGGAGCTCGCCGAGATCTACGTGCGCAAGGGGCTGTCGAGGGACCTGTCCGAACGCCTGGCGACCGAGCTCATGCGGGACCCCGAGACCGCCCTGGAGACCCACGCGCGGGAGGAGCTCGGGCTGGACAAGGAGGGCCTCGGGTCGCCGTTCGCCGCCGCGGGATCGTCGTTCGTCATGTTCACGGTGGGCGCGTTCGTCCCGCTGATCCCGTTCCTCGTCTCGTCGGGAACGTCGGCGGTGGTCGGGTCGGCGATCCTGTCGGGGGTCGCCCTGTTCGGCGTCGGCGCGGCGATGTCCTACCTGACCGAGCGGCCGTGGCTGCTCTCGGGCCTTCGGATGCTGGCCGTGGGCGGCTCCGCGGCGGCGGTCACGTTCCTGGTAGGCGAGCTGCTCAACGTGAGCGGCATCAGCTAGCCGCGACCTCCGACGCGGCGGCTCGGTCGGCGACCACGAGCTGCTCCTCGGCCGAGACCCGTCCCGCCGGGATCGACGGATCGCCCGCCAGCAGCCGCGGCAGCATCGCGGCCTTGTCCCCGCCGGTGATCAGCCACAGCACCCGACGGGCACGGTCGAGCGCCGGGTAGGTCAGCGTCATCCGCCGGCGGCCCCGGTACTCGCGGGTGAGGCCGACGTCGCGGCCGGTCGCCTCGACCACCGGGTCGCCCGGGACGAGGGAGGCGGTGTGGCCGTCGTTCCCCATCCCCAGATGCACGAGGTCGAACGCCTCGGGCAGCGACGCCGCGTACCGTTCGGCCGCCGCGTCCAGATCGTCCCGCGTGACCGGCATCGGGTGGAGCTCGACGGCCTCCGGCAGCGCCTCGGACAGCGACGTCAGGTTGCGGTCGGGATCGCCGTCGGGGGCGACGCGCTCGTCGACCTGCCAGATGCCGATCGCCTCCCACGCCAGGTCCTCGCCGGCCAGCGCACGGAACATCGCCCACGGCGTGTGGCCGCCGCTCACGGCGAACGTGAACCGGCCGCGCGCGGCGATCGCCACGCTCGCTGCCGCGGCGACCTCGTCCGCCCCGCGCCGGGCCACGGCCGCGGCGTCGGGCAGCACCTCGAGCGATCGGACGGTCATGCCTCCTCGAACCCCTCGCCGACCCCGATCAGGTACTCGAGCGAGTCGCGCAGCGCCTCGTACCGGCGCTCGCCGAGCTCTCGACGAGCGCGCGCCTCGACCGCCGCGACCGAGCGACGGGCCTCGGCCACGAACCGACGCCCGCGCGCGGTCAGGCGGACCACCTTGGCGCGCGAGTCCTCGGCGTCGGGCACCCGCCGCACGTAGCCGCGGTTCTCGAGATCGTCCACCAGCAGCATCATGCCCTGCTTGCTCATCCGCGCCCGCCTGGCGAGATCGGTTAGCCGCGTGCCCCATCGGCGGTCGATGTGCATGAACAGCGCCGCGTGGCCCGGCCGGGCGTCGGGGAACCCGCGCTCCTGCAGGCCGGCGACGATCTCGACGCCCAGGACGCGCGACGCCTCGAGCAGCAGACGCGACAGGTCGGGTTCGCCCACGCCGGCATCGTCGCCCGGACGGCCGCCGAACGTCAACCATGTTGACGGATGGCGGCGGCGGTAGGCTCGGGCGATGGCGATCGAGACCCGTCCGGCGCGCCCCGAGGAGTACGACGAGGCCGGCCGCGTGACCGCCGCCGCCTATCGGGAGTTCGCCGACAGCGAGTCGTGGGACCGCTACCTGGAGGCGATCGCGGACGTGGAGGGTCGCGCGGACGTCGGCCTGGTGCTGATCGCGGTCGAGGGCAGTCGCGTGCTCGGCAGCGCCACGCTGGAGCTCGACGCGCGCATCGAGGAGGACGAGCCGCCCGTGCCGCCGAACGAGGCCTCGATCCGCATGCTCGGCGTCGATCCGAGCGAACGCGGTCGCGGCGTCGCGCGGGCGCTCATGCGCGAGTGCTTCGACCAGGCTCGCAGGGCCGGCCGGACGCGGATGTCGCTCCACACGACGCCCCGGATGAAGGCGGCGCAGGCGATGTACGAGTCGATGGGGTTCGAGCGCCTGCCCGACCGGACGTTCCCCGACGGGTTCGTCCTGCTCACCTACGCGCGGGAGATCCCGCCCGCCTGAGCGGGCGCTACTCGCTCGAGGTCCGGACCACCTCGCCACTGGACAGGATCATGCCGTCCTCGGTGACGGCCTCGACGAGACCGCCGCGGAACTGCTGCTGATACAGGCCGGCGTAGAGCCCGCCGCGCGCGAGCAGCTCGTCGTGCGTGCCGCGCTCCACGATCCGGCCGCGGTCCACGACGAAGATCACGTCGGCGGACAGGATCGTCGACAGGCGGTGCGCGATCGCGATCGTCGTTCGGCCCTCCATCAGCGGCACGAGCGCGGCCTGCACCAATCGCTCGGAGGTCGTGTCGAGCGAGGACGTGGCCTCGTCCAGGATCAGGATCCGCGGGTCCTTCAGGATCACGCGCGCGATCGCGAGGCGCTGCTTCTCGCCACCGGAGAGCTTGTACCCGCGCTCTCCCACGATCGTGTCGTAGCCGTCGGGCAGCTCGGCGATCCGATCGTAGATGTTGGCGGCGCGCGCGGCAGCGTCGAGCTCCTCCTGCGTGGCGTCCGGCTTGCCGTACAGCAGGTTGCGCCGGATCGTCGTGTGGAACAGGTACGTCTCCTGGGTCACGACGCCGATCAGGTCTCCCAGCGACTCGAGCTTCAGGTTCCGGACGTCGATGCCGTCGATCTTCACGGCGCCGCGCTGCACGTCGTACAGGCGCGGCACCAGGTAGGTCATCGTGGTCTTGCCCGCGCCCGAGGGCCCGACGAGCGCCGCGAGCTGACCCGGCTCGATCGACATCGAGACGTCCTGCAGCGTCCACTCCCTCGGCGCCTCGTTGGCGAGCGCCAGATCGGTCGGCGACACCGGCGAGGCGCCATCCTCCGGCGGCGCGTCGTAGCGGAACGAGACGTCCTCGAACTGCACGCGCCCCAGGACCTCGTGCGGCGGGATCGCGACGGCGTCCGGCGCGTCCTCGATCTCGTGGTCGAGGTCCAGGTACTCGAAGATCCGGTCGAACAGCGCCAGCGAGGAGTGGATCTCGGTCGAGACCTGCAGCATCGAGCCGATCGGGAAGAACAGGCGCGACTGCAGCGTGGTGAAGGCGACGATCGTCCCGGCGGTGATCGTGCTGCCGGTGGGGTCGCGGTTGATCACCCAGGCCGCGACCAGGTAGACGAGCGCCGGCGTGATCGAGAAGAAGGTGCCGACGATCGCGAAGAACGAGCGGCCGATCATCGTCTGCTTCATCTGCAGGCCGGTCAGGCGCTCGTTCTCTCCCTGGAACCGGTCGATCTCGTGACGCTGGCGGCCGAACGACTTCGACAGCAGGATACCCGAGACCGACAGGGTCTCCTCCGTGACCGCGGTCAGGTCGGCGTAGGTCTTGGCCGTACTCGTGGCGACCTCCCTACGGGCGCGACCGACCTTCACGGTCAGCCAGAGGAAGAACGGGAGCATGAACAACGACAACACGGTGAGCTGCCAGGAGAGCAGGAGCATCGCGACCAGCGTGCTCACGATCACGACGACGTTGGCCAGGATGCTCGACACGGTGTCGGTGAAGACGGCCTGCACGCCCCCGACGTCGTTGGCGATCCGCGACTGGATCTCGCCGGTGCGCGTCGTCGTGAAGAAGCGCAGCGGCATGAACTGCAGGTGCGCGTAGAGCGCGTTGCGCAGGTCCTGCATCACGCGCAGGCCCACCCAGTTGGCCAGGTAGGTCTGCCAGATGCCGATCACCCCGGTGATGATCGGGATCACGATCATCAGCGCGACGCCGATGTACACGGTGTCCATCTGTGGACAGGGGGCCCCGGCACACGACCCGGCCGGGTTACCGAACAGGCCGTTGTCGAAGATCCACTTGATCAGCAGCGGATTCACGACGCCCAGGCCCGAGGTGATGACGATCGCGAGCCCGACAAGGCTGACCTTGCCCCGATACGGGCGGAACGTGCCGATCACGCGCCGGATCGTGTGCGGCGCGATCGGTCGGTCATCCTCCGGTCTGGGGACACGCATGTGGCGGCCGTGCATCATGGGCTTCCAGGATAAGACCGCGCTGCGACGTCATATTCCCCCCGCCCGGAGGCGGGACTAGGCTGGTCGCGTGAGGCTGGCGACGCAGGCCGTGCTGATCGGGCGCATCGCGCTCGGCGCGGCGCTCGGGTACGCGATCGGGTTCGAGCGCGAGTACCGGGGCAAGCCGGCGGGCGAGCGCACGTTCGGGCTGCTGGCCCTCGGGGCGGCCGGGGTGACGGGCCTCGGCGTGCTGTTCTTCCCGGCCTCGGCCGAGAAGGTGATCGCGGGCGTGATCACGGGCGTCGGCTTCCTCGGCGCCGGGCTGATCTTCCGCGATCGAGACCTGGAGGGCGGCCAGCCGGCGGGGCTCACGACGGCGGCCTCCTCGTGGGCCGCCGCGGCGGTGGGCATCCTGGCCGGCGCCGGGCTGTACCTGGCCTCGATCGTCTCGTGCGTGTTCGTGTTGCTGATCCTGGAGGTCAACCGTCTGCCGCTGTACCGGAAGATCGACCCGAGCAAGGCTCGGCGAGACGAGGCCACCGGCGGGTACGACCCGCGGTTCGGCACGACCGCGTACCCCACGCACGAGGACGACGCGACCGACGACCGCTGATCACGCGGCGAGCTCGATCGCGCGTTCGAACACGGCGTCGAGCATCTGCGACGTGAGCGTGCCGGTGAACGTGTTCTGCTGGCTGGGGTGGTAGGCGCCGAGGAGCACGTAGGGCCCGAGGCGCGTCTCGGCCGCATGCCCGAACGCCGGCCGCGGCCGCACCCGGTGCCCGAACGCCGCCGCGACCCGCAGCGCGCCATCCCACGCGAACGCGCCGAGAGCAACGATCACGCGAAGGCGTTCGAGGGCCTCGACCTCTCGATGCAGGTATGGGAGGCATCGATCGCGCTCCTGCGGCGTCGGCCGGTTCGACGGCGGCGCGCACCGCACGACCGCGGCCACGTACGCGTTCGTCAGGCGGAGCCCGTCGTCGCGTGCCGTGGACTCGGACCGGTTCGCGAGGCCGAGCCGGTGCATCGACGCGTACAGGAAGTCGCCCGAGCGGTCGCCGGTGAAGATCCTGCCGGTCCGGTTGCCGCCGTGCGCCGCGGGCGCGAGCCCGAGCACGAGGATCCGCGCCTTCGGGTCGCCGAACCCGGGGACCGGCCGCCCCCAGTACGCCTGGTCGGCGAACCGCGCCGTCTTCTCTCGCGCCACGCGTTCGCGCCACTCGACCAACCGCGGGCACGCACGGCAGTCCACGACCTCGGCGGCGATCTCCCCGAGCGCCGGTGCGCTCATCGGCGCAGCTCGCGGAACCGGGCGGCCGCCGGCTCGAAGGACTCCAGCGGGGCGAGCAGGTCGCCCACCACACCGATCAGGGCCTCGAACCCCTCCGGCTCCGCGCCCTCGGTGCGCAGCCGATGCGCCTGCGCCAACGACTCGGCCAGGCCGGCGCCCGCGGCTTCCCACTGCGCCTCGACCTCCGGGGTCCGCCACCCGTCCATCCGATCACGCACCTCTCGCAGGTCGCTCTCGAAGGACCACAGCGCCTCGGCGAGCGGCCGGCCCGGCAGGCGCGTCCCGGGTACGGCGTCGGCGAGGGCGGCCTTGGCGCGCTCGAGCACTGGAACGAGGTCGTCGAACGCGCGCGCCGGCGCGCGCAGGTCCTCGGGCAGGCGCCTCCGGCGCAGCGTCACGAACGCGCGCGTTCGGCCAGCACGCCGAGCGCCATCGCCGGGTCGTTCGACGCGACGGCATCGAACCCACGGTCGAACAGCATCCGCGCCGTCTCCGGATCGTCCACCGTCCACGTGCCGGCCCGAACGCCCGCCGCGTGCACCTCCTCGACGAACGACTCCCCTGCGGGGATCGAGGCGCGGGTCCCCGGCAGCACCATGTCGTGGCCGTGCGCGACCGCAAACGCGAGCGCCTCGCGCGGATCGACGAGGTCCGTCGTGAGGAAGCCCGTCGGGACGGCGGGCGCGATCGCCTTCGACGCGGCGATCGAGGACGGGTTGAACGAGATGATCAGCACCGGCCCCCCGAACCCGACCCGGCCGAGCTCCGCGTGCACGGCCTCGACGATCGCCTCGCGGGCGGGATCGAACGCCGGCTCGCCCGGGATGTTCTTGATCTCGATCGCGGCCGCCGCGCGTCCGCCGAGCAGGTCGAGCACCCTGGCGAGGGTTGGCACGCCGGCCCCTCCCACCCCAAGCGACGCGATCTCGCCGGCCGTGAGCTCGTGGACGAGCCCGCTGCCGTCGGTGGTCCGGTCGACGGCCGGGTCGTGGATCACGACCGGGACGCCGTCGGCGGTCAGGCGCACGTCGAACTCGACGATCTGGGCGCCGAGCCGGAGGGCCTCATCGAACGACGGCAGGGTGTTCTCGGGACGCGTCGAGGAGGCGCCGCGGTGCGCCACCACGGCCGGGAAGGCCAGGCCGGACAGGTCGTGATCGGTCACACGAGGCTCGAAGGGCACAGGTGGTTCACCGGGCACTCCTCGCACCTGGGCTTGCGGGCGATGCAGAGCGCCCGCCCGTGGTCGATCAGCACGTACGTGAAGTCGAACCAGCGCTCCCGCGGGATCAGCCGCATCAGGTCCTGCTCGATCTTGTCGGGATCGGACTGCTCGCTGAAACCCAGCCGGTTCGCCAGCCGCTTGACGTGGGTATCTACCGCGACCCCCTCCACCTTGCCGAACGCGTTCCCGAGCACGATGTTGCCGGTCTTGCGCGCCACGCCGCGGAGCGTGATCAGGTCCTCCATCGTGTCGGGGACCTCGCCGCCGTACGCCTCGACGATCCGCCTGCACGCCTCGCGGATCGAGATCGTCTTCTGGTTGAAGAAGCCGGTCGGCTTGATGTCGGCCTTGAGCTCGTCCTCGGGCACCTTCAGGTAGTCCTCGGCGTTGCGGTATTTCTGGAACAGGCTCGCCGTGACCTCGTTCACCTTCTCGTCGGTGCACTGCGCCGACAGGATCGTGGCCACCAGCATCTCGAGCGGCGTCGAGAAGTTCAGCGCGACCTTCGCGTCCGGGTAGGTCTCGGACAGGATGCGGACGATCTCCGGCGCCCGCTCCTGGATGGGCGCGTCGCGCCCGAGGGCCCCCGTCCCGCTCACGGCCGGTCGCCGGCGATCTCGAGCGGGAGCTCGAACGCGTCGCCGTCCGCGTACCGCGACCACTCCCCGTCGCGCAGGACGTGGATCTTGGCGGAGCCCGCGACCCGCCACGACCGCCCGTCTCCGAGCATCGCGGTCTCCTCGTCCAGCGCGATGAAGATCTGCCCGGGCCTGACCGAGCCCGCGATGAACTCGGTGGCCCCCGGGATCCAGGTGTCGACGATGTCCCAGTGCGGCGCGAACAGGGCGTTGCGCACGTAGTCCATCCCGGGTGCCCAGACCGAGTCCAGGTCCTGGCTGTCCGAGTCGTACGTCAGCTCGGTCAGGTACGCGACGCCGGCGCTGCAGCCCGCGTAGGGCAGGCCGTCGCGCACCGCGGTCACCAGCGCGCCCCAGAACGGCGTCCCGAGCACGACCTGCGCGAGGCGCGCCGGGTTCCCGCCCGAGAAGAAGATCGCCGACGCGCCGTCGAGCCGGGCGATCACGTCGTCGCGCATCGCATCCTCGCGGGTCTTGAGCGGCAGCACCTCCGCCGGGATCCCGAGCGCCCGATAATGGTCCAGGCCCTTGTTCGCCCACCCGTCGTAGGACTGGTCGCCTTCGTGCGCCGCGGCCGTCGGCGTCACCAGCACGGGGCCGTCCGGGTTCCGGGAGCGCGAGAGGATCCAGCGCTCGACCGGCTCGGACCACGGGTCGAACTCGCCGGAGCCCAGGAACGCGAAGGAGACCTCGCTCACCGCTTCACCTCGCCCAGGCGGAACGACTCGAACGACATCTCCCGCCACCACACCTGCGGGCCGACCGCCTCCACGATCGCCTCGACCTGGCTCACATGCGCGTTGATCGCGTTCACCTTCTGCTCGAGGATGTCGCCCGTGAGCTCGACGTGGACGGCGAGCTCCTCGCGCGGCGTGATCGGCGGCGTGCCCGGACGGAACACGTTGAACGGCTCCCAGACCGGCACGAACTCGGCCGCCCACTCGGGCGTCACCGTCGCGTACAGGACCCTCGAGCCGGGCTTGCCGGCGTCCCGCAGCGCCTGGGTCGCCCAGCGGGACACGTCCTTGTGAGCCGCGTGGTCGGTCATCCCGTCGGGCCCGAACGTGAGGATCGTGTCCGGCCCGACGTCCGCCACCAGCCGGCGGACGCGCTCGAACCCCTCGTCCGGCAGCCCGGTGTCCATGTCGACGTCCCTCATGTCGAACCAGACGTGCTCTCGGACGCCGAGGATCTCCAGGCTGCGCTCGAGCTCCGCGGTTCGGACCTCGCCCATCTTCTCGGGTGGCCACGTCTCCTCGTCCATCGACCCACCCTCGCCGCGGGTCGCGGTCGCACAGACGACCCGCGATCCGTTCCGAACGGCGCGCGCCATGATGCCGGCCGACAGATAGGCCTCGTCGTCGGGGTGTGCCCAGACGCCGAGGATCGTTCCCAGCTCGTCCATCTGCCCTCCTTGCCAGCCCTCGCTCCGTGCGGGCGCAGGCGTCCGGCCGTGCGACGCCTGAGCATCCTAGGGCCTGGGCGATGTGACGTGGCATGTGACCCGGCGGTCCGGAAGCGGCCCGGAAGCGGCCCGGAAGCGGGAGAACGGCCCGGGGCCGGGCCGTTCTCCGATCCCGCGCGAGGGAGGGGGCGCGGGACGGTTCGGCGAGCGTCAGCCGCGGTCGGTGCGCAGACGCTTGCCGCGATAGTTGGGGAACACCACGTCCGCATGCTGCCAGCAGAAGTCGCCCTCGTTGTAGACGGACAGCTTGGTCTGGCAGCCCTCGAACGCGCAGATGCGCCCCTCCTCCTCCGTCCGAGAGGCGGCGGGCAGGTGGCCGGGGCGGGTTCCCTTCGTCACGTCCCGCATTCGACGCGGTGATGCGGGGGGTTCGGTCCCCCCCGAGGGGCTGTCCGAGGCGGATCGGCGGCTCGGGGCTAGGCGGAGTGGCCGTGGGGGCGCTCGATCGAGGCGCGGAGGCGCTCGACGAGCTCGGGCGGGATCTCGTGGCACCCGCACTTGGACTTCATGATGTCCTTCAGCCGCTGCTGGAACGCCGCGTGCCCGCTGCAGGGGTCGCAGCCGCCGAGATGGCGCTCGACCTCGATGCGCAGCGATTCGACGAGCTCCCCGTCCAGGTAGAGCTCGATCTGCTGAAGCACGTGTTCGCAGTCAGTCGGTGACAAGTCCTCGCTCCCGTACCGTTTCCCACAACGCCTTCTGCAGGGCTTTCCTTCCCCGGTGCAACCGGGACATCACGGTCCCGATCGGCACGTCGAGGATCTCCGCGATCTCCTTGTAGCTGAACCCCTCGACGTCCGCCAGCAGCACGGCCATCCGGAAACCCTCCGGCAACTCCTCGAGCGCGCGCTGGACGTCCTCGTCGGGGATCTTCTCCAGCACCTCGGACTCGGCCGAGGCCTCCGCGTTCGAGCCGCCGAGCTTGTCGTACAGGTACCAGTCCGGCATGTCGTCGTCGGGCACCGTGACCGGCTCGCGCTGCCTCTTGCGGTAGGAGTTGATGAACGTGTTCGTCAGGATCCGGTAGACCCACGCGCGCAGGTTCGTTCCCTCCTTGAAGCCGCCGAACCCGCGGTAGGCGCGCAGGTACGTCTCCTGCACGAGGTCCTCGGCGTCCTGCGGGTTGCGCGTCATCCGCAGCGCCGCCCCGTACAGGTTCGGCAGCAGCGGCAGGACCTCGCGCTCGAACCGTTCCCTGAGCGCCGGGTCCTCGGGGGGCGCGACGGGGCTACGCGCCACGGCGAACCACCTGCGCCCTCACGCGTTCCACCAGATCGCCATCTCCACCGTCGGTCGGCACGAACGTCCAGTATCCCGCATCGAGCGCGTCCTCAAACGGCGCCCAGCGCGGTGGGTCGTTCCTCCGAGGCGATGGGAAGATGGGGGGCACCGTGGCCAACGACGACCGACGCGGACGCTGGACCGGGTTCGACCTGGGCGGTGGCGGGAGCGGCGAACCCCGGCGCTTCCGCTCCTCGCCCTGGGCGTGGATCCTGGGGTTCCTGGTCGTCCTCATCCTGTTCAACTACCTGGCCGCGCCCCGTCCGAACACGCTCGACTACTCGGACTTCCTGAGCCGCGTCCAGGACGACCAGATCATCGGCACGCTGGAGATCTCCCAGACCTCGGTCTCGGGCCGCTACGAGGACTCCACGGGCGAGCACGACTTCACGACGACGATCCCCCCGATCCTGCAGGGCACCTCGACCCTGACCGACCTGCTCGACGAGAGGGGGATCAGCTACACCGGCGTCACGCCGAGCGGCCTGCAGAGCTTCCTGATCGGGTGGGTCGCGCCGCTGCTGCTGTTCGGCTTCCTGTGGTTCTTCCTGATCCGGCGGATGAGCGGCGCGCAGGCGGGCGCCGCGCTGAACCTCGGCCGGAACAAGGTTCGGATCTACGACCGCAAGGAGATGAAGACGACGTTCTCCGACGTCGCCGGCGTGGACGAGGCCAAGGAAGAGCTCAAGGAGATCGTCGAGTTCCTGCGCAACCCGAAGAAGTACCAGCGCCTCGGCGGCCGGATCCCCAAGGGCGTGCTGCTGCTGGGCCCGCCGGGATGCGGTAAGACGCTTATGGTCCGCGCCGCGCTCACCGAGGTCGCGAGCTCGCGCGCGGTCCTGCGTAATCCCGGCACGCTCGAGGAGAATCGCGCGGCGGTCGCGGCCTACAACGCGCTTGCTCACGCGCATCCAGAAGTGGCGATCGGCGTGCGCTCCGCGGACTTCAGGCGATTCGCGATTGGCGTGACCGGTTACCTGTGCGATCTCACGTCCGGCGATTTGCGAAGCGCGGAGGCGAGTTTTGCGCGCTGCCGCGCGGTCGCCGAGCGCTCACACCTGCCCGCGCTCAGCCTGTTCGTGCAGCTGATGACAGCGGGTCGGGAGCTCGCCGATGGGCACCTGTCGGCGCTCAAGCAGACCATTCGCACGCTCTCCGAGGCGCCGGAAGAAAGCGGCGTGCTCGGTCTGGCGTGGCAGAGCTTCTACGTGGATTGGTTGGAGGCCTCAGGCAAGTTCGATGTGTTGCGAGCCATCGTGCTCCAAGATCCCGCGAACAGTCCCGTCCTCGGGCCACGCCAGCGGGTGAACACGGCGCTGAAACACGCGCGCTTGCACGCCCGATGCGGTCGCAGGATGGAGGCCCGTGTGCTGGTCCTGCGAATCTCCGAGCGTGAGCTCATGCGACTGCCGGTCATGTATGGTGACCTTGCAGTGCTTTGCGAGCTCGCCGAGACGTATTGCGCACTCGAGGATCTGAACGGCGCGCGGCGCGTCTACGCGCAGCTCGAACCGTATGCCGCGCGAAATGCGGTCGGGCCGGCGTTTCAGTACCTCGGATCGGTCTCGCATTACCTCGGCGCGCTAGCCGCGCTGCTGGGTCAAGGTGAACGCGCACTGGCGCACTTCGACGACGCCCTCGCGATGAACGAGCGCCTCGCGATGCCGCTCCAGCTCGCGCGGACGCGAGCCAGCCGCATCGAGTTGACACGGAAACGCCCCATCTAACCCGAGGCTACTCTCCGCCGTACGCGCAGATGGTGTTCTGGCATTGCGATTGGAACGGCCGGGTGAACTGTCCAGTGACTTCCCAGGAACGGTCCTCGGGTTCCTCGCAGGTCTGCGTGCACACGGAGCTGGCCAGAACGGGGACCGGCAACGATTCGGACGGCGTCGCACAGCTCTGCATGCCGGCGCGACAGCTGTGCCCATACGAGGGCAGCTCGGTTTCGTGAGACGAATCGTCTCCCGCCTCGCAGGACAAGAAAGCCATCGTCATCGCCAATCGCACGGACGCCTTGCGCATGGCCGACTTCTTAGCGCTGCATTCGCCTGCCGCCAATAGCTTCATCGCGATCGATGTCGTTTCGATGATCGTGAATGCGCAACGTGCATTCCTGGTACTACGCCGCGCGCGCGCTGCGAGCATCTTGCACAGACTCATTCTTAGCGACCCCAAACGGGAGTTCGCTTCAAGTCGCGCGCGCGAATTGACAACGCGACAGCCACTCACCGAGCCGCGCGTAGGCATCCAGCTCGTGGGCTAGCGGACTCGTGCGCTTGAGCTCATCGAGCTGCGCTGACACGGCGAGATCGGCGATCGACGGTTCATCGCCGGTGAGCCACGGTCCGCCGGCGAGCAGGCCGTCGATGGCGATGAGGTGTTCGCGTAGGTTCTCGAGCACGTGCGCATCCGAGTAGCGCCCGAGCCCTTGCGTGACGACCGCCTTCTCATAGCGTCGGGTCACCATCTTCACGATCGCGCGCTCGTAGTCGGGCCGGCCTGCACAGAGCAGCCGCGCCGCGCGATCGCGCGCCACGGGATCACAAAACCGCGCCCAGAGCTCGATCCAATACAAGGCTTCATCGGCCCAGTCTTCGAGGAGGTGCGCCATGTGGCGTGCCGCAGGACGACTCGGCAGAAGTGGTGGGTTGGGAAAACGGGCGTCGAGCACGTGCGCGATCGTCGTGCTGTCTTGGAAGCGCTCACCGTCGATGTCCAAGACCGGGAGTTTACCCGCAGGTGACAGCCCTTTGACTTTCGTTGCGAGCAGGCCGGAGTACTCCACGACCTCGTAATCCAAACCTTTGAACGCGAGAACTTTTCGGATCTTTCCGCAGAACGGTGAGATCAGCCATTGGTGCAACACGATCTTGGGCTGTGCCATGGTTACCAACGCTCCTTGTAAGGTCGCAGATCGATCTCGAAGCTCCACGCCGAGCGTGGCTGAGCTGCCAGTTGGAAGACGGCCTCGGCGATGTCGCTCGCCTGCAGGAAGAAGTCCGCCGGCTTGTCGGCGAAGAATCCGCGCGCTCGGGGCGTGTCGATCACTCCGTCTATCACCACGTACGCCACATGGATTCCCAGCGGCCCGAGCGCACGCGCCATCGACTCGGCCATGACGCGTTGCCCCGACTTCGCGGTCGCAAACGGCAAGGTCCCCGCGGCGCCGCGGCGAGAGGCTGTGGCGCCGATGATTACGATCGCGCCGGTGCCACGCTCGATCATGCCCGGCAGTACGCGCTGCACGCTGCACAGGCAACCCGTGCAGTTGAGCCGGAACGCGGCTTCGAGCGTGGATGCGTCGGTGTCGCGCACGGAGCCCATCACGAAGTTCCCCGCGTTGTAGATCAGCGTGCCCACGGGACCGAGCGCCGCGATGCGCGCGAAGGCTCGATCGATCGACGCCTCGTCCGCGGCGTCACACACGACGGCCGTGCTGCCCGGAATCTCCTGCGCCAGCGCGCCCAAACGCTCCGCATCGCGCGCCAACAGCGCCACGCGCTGACCGGCCCCGGCGAAGCGCCGAGCGAATGCCGCGCCGTTTCCAGGACCCGCACCCACGATCACGCAAATCGGTTGCTCCATGTCGCCACCCCTTTCAGAGACATAGCCATACTGATTCGGACCGCGATGGCAATAGCGGAATTTTGATTCATGGATTAGCATTGCTAACTCATGGCTCATACGATCGCGCTGCCGCCAATCCAGCTTCTGCCGGCGTTCGAGGCTGCAGCCCGCCACATGAGCTTTAAAGCTGCAGCGCGCGAGCTGCGCGTCACGCCCTCGGCGATTAGCCAACAGCTCAAGGCGCTCG